>Ga0233412_10001083_pt1 | contig 14835 bp, 20 predicted proteins | sample Na_anoxic_4_MG_FD_180667 | JGI IMG/M metagenome (GOLD analysis project Ga0233412, IMG submission 180667) | Seawater microbial communities from Saanich Inlet, British Columbia, Canada - Na_anoxic_4_MG | ecosystem: Environmental > Aquatic > Marine > Inlet | place: Canada: British Columbia...
CATCTTCAGTGTAAAATTTCCCGAATTTTTGAGTTAGCGTCTTATAAAGAAAATAATCTACTATTTTATCACGCCATGTAGAAATATAGATGTCTCTTATTTTATTTGGTGTAGTTTGCCGCTTAATTTTTAAGAACGGTTCGAACTTATAGTTATTAGCCAGAAGCTCTCGTGCTATCCGTTCCAAATCAAACTTTAAAGATGCTTCCCAAAACGTAAGGCCATTGCAGTCAGTTCTATACCCAGCTCTTGGTTGATATGCAACTTTATTGGTAATATGCAATGCGGCTTGTTGAACTAATAAAAGGCATTCATTATAAGTCATAGAAATTTAATACATATAGCTAACCATGTATTTAACAACTTTTAGGAGATTAGATATGGATGACGGACCTGATATGGGCGGCTGCCCCGTTGCTGTGGGAGTCTTAGAACAAATTAGAAATAGAGTTGGTTCCAATAACGACGAATTCTTTGATTTGATTCAAGGATTAGACCGCAGTATCAATATCCTTGAAGACACTTTATCTGGTCCCAGCAAGGCTGCTGCCGAGGTTAGCCAAGATAAGCTAGGGCCAGTGCCTGAAGATATACTGGCTAGATTAGATAGGACTGCTAAACTAAGATGTATGTTAAACAATAGCATAAACAGGTTATCTAAACTTGTTGCTAAATAATGTTTAAATTACAAAATAGATATCAAGATTCAGATTGGGGAGATTTGGGTCACGCTAAATTCCATCAACAAGATTTAGCGTCCCGGCATGCTCAAAATCTATCAGAAAATACTATATCTTATGGTATGGTAAGAGTTATAGATATCGACACATCAAAAATAATAGCCACTTTCACAGGTGGTGTTGAAATAACAGCAAATCGAAGCAAAAGTAAATAGCAACGCATGACACGAAACAAATCAAAAAAGTTTATTAAACCATCCCACTAAGCAAAAAACGCTATTTCACTATCCAAACAAGATACTTAACCTCACACTAATCACTATCTCACTACCCAAGCAAGGTAAGGGACCACAATTGGAGAAGAATTCAATGGTTTTAAAATTGAATAGGGTTCACCAACAGAAGCAGATGCCAATATCTATAAATTGGCAATTAAGCGACCACGTGGGCATTTAGCCTAAGGCGTACAAGTTCCCGACGAGTAACTTGTAGTCACAGTCTCGAGCTTCCAGCAATTTATACTTTTAAGGGCATTAACTTCGCGTCATACATAGGTTCGCCTAGATATGAGCACTTTAGTCGCGGCCAGCAACCCTGGTAACAGCATAAGAAACGTGCTACCATCGCGCAGCAATGGTAAATGAAAACTCGCTGGAGTATTTAGCGTTGGATAAATTTGGTAGAGATGTCTTCTGTTGGTGGGGCAAATGAAAAAACAAATGTTCTCATTGCCCCAGCGCACTCGTCGTAGATTTTACAAATTTTATAATTTTAAATCATACTTCGGGGCGATTCAAACATAAAGAGTGATAATATCTCGAAGACATAAATTCGCATTTGTACACATTCCAAAGACGGGCGGCACGACTATCACATCTTTATTGCTGCCATATTTAGGGCGTGGGCCAAAACGTGGGAAGGGGTGGCAGACATATTATCACACATTCGGCATGCATGGTGGCATACGTGAATTTAATGGGGCGAAGAAATATTTTAAATTCGCATTTGTCCGGAACCCATGGGATTGGTTGGTATCATTATATAAATCTGGGGCGATTAAAAAGCGTGCTGGGTATGTAAAGAGACCTAGTTGGGAGAAGATGATATCGCTTTTGAGCAAGAAACACCCACAACCCCAATTGTCATGGCTGACTATTAATGGTAAAATAGCAGTAGATTATATTGCTAGACTTGAGGATATTGATAATGAAGTAGATTATATCTTCAAGAAGTTAGGGTTAAAATATAATAAAATTCCTCATAGACTCAAACGGGGACGACCTCATTATACAGAATGGTATAATGATAAAAGTAGAAAAATAGTCGCAAGGGTATTCCGCAAAGATATAAAGATGTTTGGATATAAATATGGGACTACTATCTAGATTGTTTGGTGCCAGAGACGTGCATGTTTATTTGCATGTGGATGGAGAGATTGCAATTAAAGGTATATCTCAGCTTCCAGAAAGTATTTCAAGGGAAGCTAGATTAACCGAACAGATGGCTAAGATGGACCCAGACTTAAGTAATATTCAGATTCCGGAAGTAGATTTCGGGTCTGATGTAGAAGATACTTTGGAGAAAGAATAAATGGCTGATATGCATAGAATTGGTTTGGATTTAGGGACGAAAACGGTTGTTTGTGCCACAAGAGCTGAAGATGGCCGTCCTAAATTTCGCCAGGAAATAAACGGTTTCTTCGTGTTCCCTAAGCAAGATGCATTCACAAAGAATATGCTTGTACAACAGAAAATCCCATTTGTTGAGCGTGATGGTAAATTCATCGCTTTGGGTTCGAGAGCTGAGCAGTTTGCATATGCTATTAATTCGACGTTGCGTCGACCGATGGCTGACGGAACTATAAGCCATGAGCAAGAAGCAATAACAATTATGGCTTCTATCGTGCAAGCATTGCTGGGTAAGCTCGATGGCGACACAGTTTTATATTACTGTATCCCAGCTGATGCATTAAACAAGAAAACTAATGTTCAATTCCATGATAAAGTAGCTAAACTCATTTTTGATAGTTACAAACGGTCTAAAGTTAAGATTGATGCTTATTCAATTAATGAGGCTAGAGCTATAGCTATTGGTAGCCAAGAGCCGCTAGCAATTACTATCTCGTGGGGTGCCGGCATGGTTAATACATGTTATACAATGTATGGCGTGCCTATTTTCGAATTTTCATTAGTTGGCTCTGGCGACTGGATTGATACTGAGGCAGCTAAACAGTTTGGATATGACCCTGATAATCCTAGCGCTAAATCAATGGAAACCCCAACTAGTATTTGCCATCGTAAACATGAAATTGATTTGACGAAGCCTTTAAAAGACGCTGATAGAATTGACCAAGCAATTATGCTTCATTATCAGCTACTTATTGAGAATGTTATATCTGGTATTATTGGTGGTTTTAATGATAATATCGATAAGGCTAGAATTGAATCGGCATTACCTATTATAATGGCTGGCGGCACCGCCTCGCCAGTTGGGTTCAAAGAATATTTCGAGCAGATATTAGATAATCACACTCTGCCTTTTGAAGTGTCGGAAGTTAAAGTTGTTGATAGGCCATTATATGCTGTGGCCGAAGGTTGTTTGATTGCTGCCGAGATGCACGAAGAAGCCTAATTTTCAGGCTGTTTAATCATTGATTTTAGGCTTCTAGGCGATTTGACCCCTAGTAGATTCCATGCTTTTTGCATTTCAGAATCAACATCTGATAATATATTATCATATTTCAAGACTGCTGATGCTTTGGGGTGTGCAGCGTGAAATTTTTCAAATCCAGCATTCATAACGCCATGGAAAGGCTTATAAATGTCTTTGGGGATTACCCCTCTAAATGTTTTCACGTCAGCTTTATGGTACGACTTATAGTTGCTGCCAACATTTCTAGATATAAATAGGAATTTAGCTTGTGGGAATGACTTTGATAGCCATACCCAATCCATTGCATCTATGCCAGGATTTAGAGCGAATTTCGCGCCTGATATTCCCGGTAATTGTTTGAATTTTTTTATAGTGTTTTCGTGGTATTTTGAATTTTGGTATCGTTTAATTTTTAGTAAACTTACAGCATGTAGTATTTCGTGAGGTTCAAATAAGATTGTTTTAATATTAGGTGATTTGAGAATCAAATTTCTAAATAATGATGTGCCGCTGCGTCTTAGTCCAATAATAAAGAATTTTAACTCCATATAGGTATTTACAATGGTTAGACCAAAAAGAGCTAAGCCAAAACCCAAATTAAAACCAAAATTGAAAATTAAGCCAAAACCCAAGCCCAAGTCCAAACCTAAACCCAAAGTCAAGCCAACGGCTAAACGCAATCTCAAGCCATCAAAGGCGAAGGCGAAGGCGAAGGCCAAACCGCTTACAATTATAACTAGGCCGCCAAGGAACGGAAAGTTAGCAATTCAGTTTACATCGACAGAATGTATACGACCGAAATTAAACATTGCTAGTTTCAAAACGTTCCATGAGAATTTGTTAGATGTAGATTGGGGTAAATCAACAATATTTTTAAATATTGACCCATTACCTGTTGGTCGTGACCCGATGTCTATTGTAAAAGTTGCGAAGCAGTTCTTTGGGCGTGTAGAATATAATATTAGTAAAAAGCCCAATGCCACTGCGGCTTTGCAATGGTGTTGGCGACAACCTACTGAGCCTTATTTTTTCCATTTGCAAGCAGACTGGTCGTTGAATAAACCGGTTAGCATAAGGCATATGATTACACTACTCATTAAGCATAATCTGATTGGCGTTAATCTGAGGGCATATGTCAAAAAGAAGAGAGAATTATGCTTATCCCCGTCGCTTGTGCGTAGTGATGAAGCTAAACGCATAGCAAATGCATTAAGATTAGATTGGAATGCCGAGAGACAGTTGCGTCCTCCAAAGAAGGGTATAAGTTATGTAAATGGCCGTCGTCTGCAAGGTAAATTACATGCAATGCATATCCCAGAGAAAGGCAAAATGATTTCTGATATTGGTCGCGGGTGGCTAGGCGAACATGGATATAAACGTAATGCTGGTGTGAATTTTACCACATGGAAGAAGAAATGATTGTAGCTATAGAGCGTAGACCTCAAATTAAAATATTAGACCGGATAGTAGGGCCTATCAGTGATGCTGGGTTTAAAGTAATTAGATGTGATAGCCCAATGCATTCTCGTGTTACTAAATTACCTAATTGTAATGTTATTGTTGTTTTTAATGGTACACATCCTAAATATAACAAAATCATTAAACAGGCGAAAAATCGCAATATTAAAGTTATATATATTGAGTTGGGGTGGCTTCCGCAGAGACCATATAACCAAGTAGATTTTAGTGGTATAAATGCTGACGCGTCGTGGGTGAATAATAAATTGCCGGACCGCCAATATTTACCGTTGAAATTGCGCAATAATAATAAATTACTGGTACCGCTCCAGAATGATAGAGATGTGTCCATAAGATGTCAGTCGCCGTGGTTCGCAGATATGTTTGGGTTTTTAAAGCATTTAAAGAAATGCTCGTGTATGCATATTGTGGTCAGGAAACATCCTAGACATGCTAAGAAAACCGATAAGCAGATTTTGAAGTTTGTCGCAAATAACCGTAAAATATCATGGGATAAATCAGCAACTTTCTTAGATGCATTAAAAGGAGTTAGAGCGGTTGCTACCGTTAATAGTACGGCAGGATTAGAGGCTATAAATGCTGGATATCCAGTATTATGTTATGGGCGCGCGGTTTATAGAAGAGAAGATGTCGCAATTTGTTTAGAGAACTCAAAAGATGATTCTAAAGCAGCAATTAAGGCTATAAAACATGGCGATGTTTCGTTAAATAGGGCCAATTTGCAGTCGTTTGTGAAACTTGTTAAATCTAAACAAATCCATCGTAAAAAGACTGCTAATGTAATAATATCAATGCTACAAGGTTTGCGATGAAATGGTTTTTGCAAAACAAAGCGAATGGCTTAGGCAATTTCATTATGGCAACTCCTGCTATTTATGTTTTATATAAGCAATATGGCCCAATTCCTGTCTATTTTGCGACTCATAGTATATCTAAGTTATATCAAAATTGTGAGTTTATCTCAGTTTTGAAAAATCGTCCTAAAATAAAACCGAGTTGGACATCTACGAGACCAAAACGCAGGTCGCATGAATCAGATTCAGAGGCTTTATGTAGGATAGTGGGGCATTGTGGGCCAGTACCGCCAACCTATATTGATGGTATCGTGACTAAAAAACTTAAACCTAAAAAACAACAGCAGGTTGCGGTTTTTCATGGTTGTCTTGGGCGGGCTTGGAAAGATAAGAAAAATCTTGGTCGTAAAATTCGTCAACTCATAATAAAATTACTGTTACGTCGTAATATGATTCCTGTTATATTAGGTAATAGTAAAGATAGGAATCAATATTGGTGTAATAATAATTTAGATGGGTGTGTGGATTATCTTGGCAAGTTATCGTTAATAGATAGTGTTAGTGTTTTGAAGCAGTGTGACTTTTTCATATCAAATGACACTGGTTTGTATCATGCTGCTGGCGCAATGGAAAAGCCTGGCATGGTTATTTGGAAAGCGACTAGTTTGATAAAAAATAAATCACCGTTTGATGGTATTGAACATATAATAAACAAGAAATTGAATGTGAAGGTTATTAAACATGCTGTTGCGGATTATCTTAGTAAATATATCATATGATAAACATAACAATAGGCATGCATGGTCGTAAAGTTGCTTGGACATATCTACGGCATTTCTCGTGGTGTTTAATGCAGGTACCTGGGGTAAAGGTAACAGAAGATAGAATAGGGCGTTCTGGTGTGCCAAGTTTTATGATTGCTGTTAATGGCCAACTTACAGGTTGCGTCGATATTTTCGATAAGAGTAATGGTATAATTAGACATGCTAAGGTAATTATAGATAAATATAAGCCCAATGTTATATTTAAAAGTCAATATGATACTACTGCTAAATATGCATCAGATAAAAGGTTTGTACCATGTGGTTTATATCGGTCAGACCGATATACGCAGTTAGTTAAATCAAAATCTAAGAAACGAGATATTGATATAACATGCCGCATGAGAACACATTTTAAAACTAAAAGACGTGGTAGGTGGCCAAAACATCGGCATATGATTTTTAAACAGGCTAAGTTATTACATAAAAAATATAAGCGTAAAGTTGCAATTGGTAAAATTAAACCTAAAGCTTATTTCGCAGAATTATCGAGATGTAAGATTGGGTATAATTGGCGGGGTACCGCATTGATAAATTGGAGAGTTAGTGAATATGTACGCAATGGTGTTGTGATGATAACAGACCCATATGGAGAGAGGTTTCCATTTAGAGATGATGTCATATTTGAAGACGATGTAAATTGTGTAGTTTGTGACCAACCAAGTGAATTTGCCAGAGTTACTTTAGAGTTGTTAAGTGATAAAATAAGATTGAGGCGTCTGAGAGAGAATGTTCAACAATTGTGGTGTGATAAGCTTTGTCCTATTGAACACGGCAAATGGATTCTGAAGCATTTACTGGCGGCTAAATGATATCAATAACAACGGTGACTCCAATAAAAATTTTTAGATTGCCGAATGGTAATCTAAGTAGGTCGATAGAACGTATAGCAATTCAGCTCAAGTCATTGAGAGCACAAGTTGGTGTAATTATTAACCCAATTGTCAGCGATATGAGTTGGGATGATGATATAAAAGCTTCGATTGAGGAAATCTGCAATACATACGGGGCTAAATATGTGCATACCCAATCAACGTTAATTTGGAATAAACCATTGTGTCTTAATATTGGCATTAAGATGGCAAAGACGAGATATACTGCAGCACTTGATGCTGATGTTATATATAGGAACGATACCTTTAAATCATGTGTTAAAGCCGGTGCCACGTTAGTGATTGCTAGGACTTTTGGGTTGCGATGTGATTTTAACGGTGGGTTTGGCCGTAAGAATTTTAATTCTAAAGCTGGCAGTGGACGCATGATGAAAGCAGTTGCTAATGGAGGGATACAATTTTTGAAAACGAAATGGGTGCATAAGACGGGAGGATATGATGAACGATTTAATATGTGGGGTAGGCCTGATAATGAAATGGTTAGACGGGCTAAGAAATATGGTACTGTAGGTAGATTGTCCAATAAAGCCGAGATACGTTTGATACATCTCTACCACCCACGCCACGTAACGGGGCTCATGTCAAAAGAAGATGAAAAGATATGTAATAAATGGCGTGACTTGGTATTTAGTAGGAAGTGTTGTCTTAGACCAAATAAATCATGGGGCAATGAACAGAATGTAGTTGGACCGCGTTTGGTTGATAATAGAATAGTAATACCAACATCGTGGGGTAAAAGTAGATGAATATTATATTTCTACGTGGTGCTGTTCCTCCGAAGTCGGAACACCCCGAAAAGTTATTATATAATCAAATAGAAGATTGTGAAGATATGTGGACGCAATTGTTCTATTATTTGCTTAAGAGTCTTGGTGCTAAGGGTGAGTTGTTATATCAAGGTGGCAATCGCAAATTTGTTATTGATAATATGTTTACTGAAAGATGGGTTCCATCATTCAATAAATATAAGCCGAAGCGGAAGCCTGATTTGATTATATGCAGAGGAGGATTCAAATATTATGATTGTATTAATAAACGATTCCCGAAGGCTAAAAAGGTATATTATGGGGCCGGGGCTAGATTCTACCCTACGACTGGGTACGAAAAATATGATTTGTTTTTAACAGATTCTAATGCGCAATTAATAAAGATACGGAAAAAAGGCAAGAACGTTGCTTTGTTTATCAAACCAGCTGCGACGTTATTTAAACCTTTTAAGACGAAGAAGAAATTTGATATATGTTTTATAGCGAATGCTGCCCAAGCCCGAATAAAGCGGCACAAATTGTTTTTGCAATCATTTGCCAAATCAAAGCTGAGCATTCTAAATCTGGGAGGTACGAACAAAAAACTGGTAGCATTGGCGAGAAAATTAGGTGTGAATATTAAATGGGATGGGTGGTCACTTAGAAAGAACTTGCCCCAAAAAATCTCTAAGTGCCGCGTTGGGGTTTGTTGTTCAACTAATTATGATTCTTGTCCTAGGGTAATTCCAGAGTATCTAGCATGTGGGGTGCCGATTGTTGCTACTAAAAATATGAATTTTTGGCATGATAAATATATTGTACCAGGTACAGGGCTTTTAGTGCGTGAGGATAGGTTGTTGCATGGTGTGAAGAAATTATTAAATGTTGATGTTGATGTGGTTGCTGATTGTTATAATAATCGCTTATCAATGAACCCTGCGGTAGCATATTTAGCTGAGCTTTTAGAACCTATATTAAGGTAAAAATATGAATATATTTATAGTTGGGGCTAGGCGATCTGGGAATACAATTTTACGTGATGTTTTGGCCACTAATAATAAATTTGATTGTTATTCTGAACCGCTTCGTAAAGGTGAGGGTAAAAGTACTATTCATCTTAGAAAACTCTTGAAGGTTCGAGCTAAGTTTTTGGCTTCGATTGGGAAAGTTGGTGCTGACCATAGAATATTACATTTTGGTGCTCCTGGGAAACCGAAAGATGAAGTACTTAGCAAATTACCAGATTTGCATATGAAATATTTGAAATTTCTTACACAGCAGAGTGAGCATACATTGTTAAAGCTTGTGAGGGTTTCATTTACAGTTAAAAAGCTACTTAAAGCTGTTCCAGATGCTAAATTATTGCATATAATTCGTGACCCACGTCGGTTTGTGGCATCCCATATTTATGGCATTAAATATGGGCGTAAGTTAGATTTTTTTGGTAAGCCGTCGGGTAATAGATGGAGCCAAATTAAATTTTTTAATATTATTGCTAAAAAACATCATAAATATGCTAAATATACTAAAGCACGTACTTATATGAAATTATTATTGATGTGGAAAATTATTAACGGAGCCATAGAGGCAGATGGCAAAAGATTTGGTGATAATTACATTAAGATTAGACATGAGGATTTATGTGATTCTACTCAGGGTTGTTTGTCTCGTATCTATGATTTTATTGGTTTGCAATGTCCTCAAGAGACACGCAATTGGGCTAAAGAAAATATTCGTGTACCACGACCTGTTGAGAATGTGTCCGACCCACGGTGGAACAAGGCTTATAAATTACTTGGTATAACATATTAAATATCATGAAAATTATAATTAATGGGTTAAAAACTGGCTTTGGTAATAACGGTGGCACTAGAACGCTCATAAAATGCGGTGAGCATTTGTCTGCACTTGGGGCTGATGTTGTGGCTATTGGTCGTAGTGGATATACATGGCATAAACCAAAGATTAAAATTGTTGATTGCTCGAAGGTACCATTATGTGATATTGTTATAGCGACTGGATACCGGAGTGTTCGGAGTACATTAGAATCTAAAGCAATTCATAAATTTTATTATGTTAGGGGTTATGAATTATGGCAAGCATCTGAATCGAAGTTGATTGAGTCGTTTCGTAAGCTTAGGATTTTGGTCAATAATGAGTGGCAATACCGCCATATGATGAAGCATGGGATTGATGCTAAAATTGTTTATCCTGGGATTGATGATATATTTCATAATCTTGGAATCAAGAGGGATGGTATTGGGGCTATATATCATCAGCGGCATAAAACTAAAAGGCATGTGGATGCTGCAGAGGTTGCGAAACGTGTTGGATGTAAGTTAGTGATGTTGAATAAGGATTGCGTTAATCCTAAACCTAAAGCTCATAATAAATGGTATAATTCAATTAAAGTTTGGTTTGCCCCTACGGAGTTAGAAGGATTACATAATCCACCGATAGAGGCATCGTTGGCGGGTTGTGCATTGGTATGCACCGACCATGAGCGGGCTGGAATGAGTGATTATGCTATTCATGGTGAGACGGCGTTAGTATACCCAGCTCGTAACCTCAATGTTGCTACACGATATGTTAAACGGTTATTGGAGGATGATAAACTTAGAATGCGGCTAAATAAGAATATGTGTGGTTTGTTGTTCTCTAAGATACGATTACGTAGGGAAAATATGAGCGATTTGCTTAAATATTTTAAATCATTAAAATGAAAACGCCATTTTTAATTATAGGTTATGAGAGGTCAGGTACGTCGATGATTAGGCGGCTGATGTCAATGCATCCTGGCTTGGATTATGATATAATACACGAAAAGGCTAAATTATTGTGGCGTAGTAAAACCCCCAGGCAAGCTATAAAAACGTTGACACTCCCAGCTCAACAACATGGTATGGTAACTGGCGTAGCCTCCATATTATCTGGGCAAAAAATTCCATATGTTGGTTTCCCAACTGCTAAGAAAACGATAAATCATTTTGTTTCGTTATTCCCAGCTACATCTATAGTTCATATTGTTAGGGACCCTGTTGGCGCGGTCAATTCGCAGGTTAAAACATTTAAGAAAAAAGGAATGAGATGTGTTAGTCAATATTTTAAATCAGTCCCACGGGTGACTAAATATCTTAAAAGTAGTAATATTAGGCATATCGAAATAGATTATGCCGATGTTGTAGGCTCTCCACATAATCTTTTGTCACATCTATATGCTTGGATGGGGGGGAAGGTTACTGCTGAGCATATAAATAAAGTTATTACTACTAAAGAACCATGGGAACATAGTGGTAGGACGATGTGTGGTCTTCGTTATTTTAACTCGGTGTCTAATATCAAGAGTAAAGTTGTATTATCGGCGGCATGTCTTAAAGCTATAAAGGCTAGTAAGTGAATGATTTTAATTAGTGGTAAATTAAAGTTACACCCACGGGTCGTGATAGATGATTTTAAAGACCCAGATGATATTTATAGTTTAAGCAACGGGGACCTTAGGAAAGGCATCAAAAAAATTAAAGGTGTTATGAAAGCCACATTGGATGGTGTGTATATCCCATATGGTGTAAGTGGGTTTTATTATGGCTTATCGGAAGATGTTGGCATAAAAGTTTTTTATTCCTTACATTTATTTAAAAATATGGCAAACAGAATAAAACGTGAATATGCAAATATGCGTAAATATTATAAATGGGGGTTTTCTGTCGAACCATTAGGTATTGAAGATGTGCATTTAAATATTTTAATAAGCAAGAAAAAAATTAATGCCAAAGTTAAGGGCATAAAAACTAAAAGAGTTAATGTGCCTCCGACAATGCAAGATTTTTCTGTTGGTAAATATTATGACTTTGATTGCTTAAATCCTAAGGAACATCCATCACATAATCCCAAAGGTTATAAAGCATTTCGAAAATCGGTTGTTGATGTTGTTAAGAAGAACAATTTAAGAAAAATCCCTACGAAATTAGGTGATATAATTTATTGTATGACAAATAAGAGATGGTATTTAGTAGATTGTGGAATTATACCACGTAAAGGATTACATAAATGAATAAGGAGATATACAAAAAGATTAAAAAGAAATGGAATAATAAAATTTATCAATCGATTGGTAAGAAGAGGATGAAAAATGCATTACGGTATATTAAGTTTCTTAAAAATAAGAGAGTTGTTGATATAGGGTCTAATGCTGGTGTTATTACATATGATATCGCACAATATGCATCAGCATTTGTTGGGGTTGAATATGATAAACATTATTATACTCAATCATTAGAAACATTAAAATATATTGAAACTCCAGGAACGTTTGTTAATTCATCGCTTGAGGATTTTATTAATACCACTGATTTTGATTATAATGCGATATTTGCTTCCTGCGTGTTATATCATTTAAGAGAGAAGGAGATTGAGCTAGTCAAAAGTATTATGTTGCCTAAATGTGATATTGTTTTGTTTATTTCACGAGAAGATAAAAAACCTAAAACTAACAACACATATTGTTTAAATAAATGGAAAAATATTAAGCGTTTTCTAGAAAATGCGAATATGCGTGTGCAAGCCTATAATGTTAATTCTAATTGGGTTACCGTTGTAGGGAAACGATAAATTTTAATACTAGGAAGGGTTATTGTGGACCTAGAGAATACTACATATAAAGTTATATTATTTGATATCGGATGTTACAAAGGTGAAGTGCTGCAAAGATGTATAAGTATTATTCATAAATTAAAAATGGATTATGTTGTTTATGCTTTTGAAGCTGACCCATATACTTATTCTAAGACGAAAAAGAGATTTATCAACGATAAAAATATACACTTATATAATTGTGCGATTACTAGTAAACGTGCGAGAATAAAATTATATAGAAATGCAAAGAGGCCCAAAGGTGGCGGCCAAGGCAATTCAATCTATAAAGATAAACGAAATGTTGGGAAAAAGTTTGTAGAAACCGATGGTAAACCCATATCTGCGATTTTATCAAAATTCAACAAAAGTCCTACAGATATTTATATTATTAAGGCTAATATTGAGGGAGCTGAATATGATTTGATTTGTGATATGCATAAACATGATTTATTTAAACAATTTGATTTGTTTCTTGGTACAAATGGCGGATGGACTAAAGATATGGGTAAAGTACCATCCTTACAAGGACAAATTAAAAAAGCAGAAAAAATTATAGCTAAACATGGTATTAAGATTTATGATTCGGCGAAAGTAGACCTTAAAGCAAAAATTAAAGACATTATCGCCACATCTAATAAAACATTAGGAGATCTCTCATGAAAGGTGACCATCCCGCCAGAGGTATCATCCATTACCATATTGCCGGTGTTCTAAAAAAACATGGTATTCGGTCTGTTGTTGATGTTGGTGGGAATGGGTCGTTAAATGCTTTTATGCCAGGTATTAAAGTCACAAACGCCAATATTAAAAACGGGATAGATGGTACTAACCTGCCGTATGCTGACAATTCATTTGATGCCGCTGTTTCAGTTGCTGTGTTAGAGCACGTAAAAGGTATGCATAAATTCTTGTCTGAGTCGGTGCGTGTTGCTCGTAAACTTGTTGTGCATTGGTTTCCATATGGAAAAGATGCAGAGATAGTGGAGTTGTTTAAATTAAAGATTAAACACAATCATTATTGCGTGGTGCCCAAATCAGATTGCGTGAAATTTCTTAAGGGGATTGTTAAAAATGTAGAAGTATATCCATATACTACAATTGCAGAGCATTTATTGTTGCTAGCAGCCCAGCGGCGTAATTTAAGTAGGGCTAAACTTTATAAATATATAAATAAGATAATGGTTCAAGAGCCGCAGCCACAATATGCTTATGTTTTAAAAGGGCAAATATGAAATCGATTTTAAAACAGCCACAGAAGAGTAGAGATTCAGAGTTAGCAAAGTATCTCGGTATTTCGATTAAAGAAGTTTCTAAATGGCCTATTAATGCAAAGAGTACTAAACGAATATTGGACCGGAAAAAGACTATAATGTCTAATGGGAAGGTTGACAATAATAAAGTTGTTGATTTATATAGAGATTATAAATTTATGGATGGCAGAAAATATTTGAAAACTGCTATGTATACATCGATACGTGCGAGACCAGCTTCTCTATTTAAGCTCCTGCGAAAGACAAAAGGGAAACATGTACTTGACTATGGGTCTGGTGTCGGCACTCATGCTATTATTTGTCTTGAAAGTGGGTGTGATGGCGTAGATTTATTAGATGTGGCTGGGCCTTTGAGAAAATTTGCTCGTTGGAGGATAGATTTACGAAGTTATAAAAATGCTAAATATTTAGAGCACAATACTACTCTAATAAAATCAACATATGATTGTGTTATTTGCATTGATGCATTAGAACATATCCCTGACCCAGCTGTGGCCTTAGAAAATATGTTGAATGCTCTTCGTGTTGGTGGTGTGTTCTACGTTTTGGTTGGGAAACCCAAAATTGCAGCTGGGCATTTGACTGAAATTTGGGCTGAATGGTCTAGTTTAGGCCAAAAAGTATTACAAAAATATTGTAAAAAGATTTCTGAAAATCTTTATAGGAGAATATAGTGTCAGATACCACCATGTTTACTGGTAAAAAGTTCGCTAAGTTATTGAAGCGAAATAGATGGAACCCAGATGGCCGATGTATAGCTGAAGCAATAGCCAATGTCGCGCACCCCAAATCTGCATTAGATCTTGGGTGTGGTACTGGTAGAGTGATAGGGGCACTTTTTGATTATTGTGGTTGTACAGATGTAGT
>Ga0233412_10001084_pt1 | contig 14815 bp, 20 predicted proteins | sample Na_anoxic_4_MG_FD_180667 | JGI IMG/M metagenome (GOLD analysis project Ga0233412, IMG submission 180667) | Seawater microbial communities from Saanich Inlet, British Columbia, Canada - Na_anoxic_4_MG | ecosystem: Environmental > Aquatic > Marine > Inlet | place: Canada: British Columbia...
GCAAATCACACAACAGCATCTTTATTAGGTGCTAAATCGGCTATTTATTGTAAAGATTATGCTGGAACTTGGAATAGAACTTCTTTAGTTTTTTGTTGTAATAATGATCAGTCGCAGACGCCTACATCTTTGAGTGATGCTAAAATGGTTATTAGAGAAACAGGAAATGTAGGAATTGGAACGACGAGTCCTGATAATACATTACAAGTAGAAGCAACAATGGGGGAAATGGTTGAATTCAAAAATACATCAACATATTGTCGTATGGTTTTAAATGGCGCTACATCTACTGGAGGCGATATTATTTTTAGACAAAATGGGGCATCTAAATGGGGTATAGCCAATATAGGAGATGACTTATTTTTTATGGGAGATGATAGCACAAGCCAAAAATATATGACTATATTAAATTCAGGAAATGTAGGAATTGGAACGACGAGTCCTGGTAATTTATTACATCTTAAGGGTTCATATCCAATACAAGTTGAACACCAATCAAATTCAACACTAAAACTTTTTGTGGATTACAACCAAATTCATACGGAAGGAGATAGTTTATTCTTAAATTGGAATAGCCAGAAAAATGTTATAATTTGTGGACAGGGAGGAAATGTGGGAATTGGAACGGTGAGTGCAGGTTATCCTCTACACGTTGTAGGAAACACTGCCTCCGTAAATCCTGGTTATGTTTCTTATATGGAGTATCCAAGTCTTACAACCGCTAATGCGACTAACCATACTGTAGGATTAAGAGTGGATAATGATATTTGGTCTGGCGGATATATATTAGCCAGTAGTGATGAACGAATAAAAAAGAATATTGTTGATGTTCCTGATAATCTTGCTTTGGAAATGGTAAGAAATATTCCAGTAAGGTATTATGAATATAAAAACACATTAGAAAGAGGTTTTAATAAAACCATAGGATTTATAGCACAAGATGTAAAAGAAGTGTTACCTATGGCAGTTTCTCTTCAAAAAAATATTATACCGAATGAAATGAGGAATTTGATGGGTCTAAGTTGGAACGGTGCGACACTTTATACCGATTTAAGCGATTGTAGTGGAATAAAATACCGATTTTATGTTAGCAATGATCCTGGTGGTAATGATGAAGTTATGAAAGAAGTTGTAGGAAATCACGATAATACATTTACTTTTGATACGAGTTACAATAATGTATTTTGCTATGGAAAAGAAGTAGATGATTTTCATAGTATAGATAAAAATAAATTATATACTATCAACTTTAGTGCTACTCAAGAATTGGATAGGAAGGTAACTGCGCTGGAAACTGTAGGAATTCTGGATCACAATGTAAAAATATTAGATTTATACAAAGAAAATCAAGACCAAAATGTAAAAATATTAGATTTAGAAAGTAAAATAGAAACATTAACCAAAGAAAATCAAGACCAAAATGTAAAAATATTAGATTTATACAAAGAAAATCAAGAATTAAAAGCCAGGTTAGCAAAAATAGAAGCCTTTTTGGGAATATAAAATTGAATTAAAAGTATTTGAATAATTAATATAAAATGGAATTCAATATTAATTATTTGGCTAATATCAATAAACATGAAAGGGATGATCACGTCCAATTCGATGAAGGACCACATATTTACACCGTAGATGGTGATGATAGTTTTACGAGTGTAACAACGTGGAACCATTCTCATTTTGGAAAATTTGATGCGGATAAAATCATAGCCAATATGATGAAAGGGAGAAACTGGAAAGAAGGTTATAAATATTACGGAATGACGAAAGAAGAAATTAAAGCCTCTTGGGATAAAAATAGAGATGAAGCTGCTGCCGCTGGAACAAAAATGCACTACGATATAGAATGTTATTATAACCAAATGAAAGTGGATAATGATAGTACAGAATTTGAATGGTTTTTAAAATTTGATGACTGGACAAGAGGCTCTACGAATATGTTACCATATCGAACGGAGATGATTGTATGGGACAAAGAATTAAAATTGTGCGGTTCGATAGATATGTTATATGAAAATGAATGTGGTGAATTAGAATTATACGATTGGAAGCGGTGTAAAGAAATAAAGAAAACCAGTTTTAATAAGTTTGCTAAGACAGAATGTATAGAGCATTTACCGGATTCTAATTATTGGCACTACGCATTACAATTGAATACATATAAATATATGATTGAGAAGAACTATGGTAAGAAAGTGAATAGTATGTATTTGGTATGTTTGCACCCAAATAATAAAAATAAATCGTATCAAAAATTTAAAGTTCCGGATTTGAAAGAAGAAATAAAGGATTTAATGGAGTTAAGATTAAAAATCGTATCTAATCTTTAAGAAAGAATACTTAAAAATAAGTTGTTATTTTTTTAGTATATGAATTTGACGAGTTGGGATTTATCTTACCCTACACAAGCAGTTGTAATTGTTCAGACAATATTTACAGGATTTTTAATTGGTTCTGTATTTGTAGTTAATTGTATATATAAGCCGTGGTTGAAAAAAATAGAAGACGAAGAAGAACCAGAAAAATATGAAGATAAATATAAATTACGAGATTATTGGGATTGGAAAGAAATAAATTTTGATAAAGACGTGGAAACGAATTATAATAATGTAGCGAATGATCATACACCAGAAGGGAACGTGTTTATGAAATATAACAAAGAAAATGAGGGATTTGAATACTGGTGTGATGATAAAAATATTAAATATGATTATTTGGATACAGTAGCAAGGAAATATTGTTTATCGTTTAATTGTTGTGGGATTTATCAAGACAGAAGGAAGAGTATTAAAGATCAAAAAGATAAAGAGGAAGAATCTAAAAAGGAAACTGAAAAAGATAATGTACAAAGAAAAGATGGTGAAAAAGAAGAGGAAGAATCTATTTTTGTAAAACAAAAAAAAATAGACACTAAAAAAACAGACCGTTCTACAGGTGAAGTAGCATTAAAGTCAAATAAATTTATTTATAAAGGGAAAATGTCTGAATGTTCGGCATTATTAAAAAAAAGAGACGAAGAATTAACGCGAAAAACAAAAAAGAATATGAGCTTTACGGAGTGGATGTCGAATAGGTCTTAAATTTAAGTGCGTTTTTTTAAGTAGATATGGATTTAATTTGATCAAGTTTTTGCGTTTGTTTGGTAATATTATCGATTAAAGCTTTTCCTTTTTGTTGTGCCTCAAGAACTGGTTCGCCAATTTTTGTAACAACAGGATCAACTTTTTTTAATTTTTGAGTTATTTTATCCAACATATTATTAGCAATATTAATAGCCCGCATACTTTTAGCGGCCAATGGACTTATAGCAGCGTTAAGTCTCGCAACATTAACAACTTGACCAACACCGGGTATTGTTCCAAGAGCACTCATACCACCTTTTACAAAAGCATCACCAGACGCTTGTCCCATTTCGCCTGCATATTGGACGATTTCATTACCTTGTTGCATTAATGCTGGTTTGAATTCTTCAAGAACAAAAGCAGCGGTTTCTAAAAATTGTTTTAATAGTGTTGATAAAGTATTATTAAAATCGTCAAATGATTTTTTTACTTCAGGATTTTCTAAAGCTTCATTTAAAACAATAATCATATTACCCATGTTCAAAGCACTTTCTGGTAATTTTTTTTCAAAATCGGGGTCATCGACAACAATACCATAGTTTTGTAACCCGTTTTTAACAAGTAAATTAGTAAAAACAACGAATTTAATAAGAGTTTCTTTAAAAACGGTACTCGGTAATGTACTATATAATCTTTCAAATTCTACATTCATTTGGTCTTTAATACCCGAATCTAATGTTCTGGCCAAACCTTTCACATCCCAATTTTGTATATCGGCACTTGCTTGACCAAAGGTATCTTTAGCTATTGGAGTTTTCATTAAATTATTAGTAACGTCATTCATAAATCTTGGACCATCAAATAATTTTGCCATCTTTTATATTAATTACTATTATTTTTTAACCAAGTTTGGTATCCAATACTTTTTTTTATATTAAATGATGATTCTAATATTTTTTCAGCGATATCATACGCTTTTTTTTGTCTATCATTAAGTTGATCTATATATTCTTGAATCTTAATAGATTCGGTTTTTTCTGATTTCTCAGGCATGATAATTAATATATAATTGTCTATAATTAATAATTCAATTTTATAATTAAAAAAGGTATTTTATATTTAATGATAAGTAGTCCACGTCTTATTATCAAATGATGTATAGTGACAAGTATAGCAACCCACGTATTCGGGTTTATTTTCACAAACAGTAAATTTTTTTATGGGATTATAGGCACGGTCTTTACTACTACTATATGTTTTACCATATGTATAAACAGGATTATTACCAGGATATTTAAGTTGATATTGTTTGTTATGATGTAGTACGCATTTAATATTATTACTATCCCTATAATGGTATTCTTTTACCTTAACGTCCAAATAATTACTTTTTTCTTCAGTATATTCAACTATTTTGACTACAGGACCTATAATTTCATAGGACCTTGCGCCATTATCTAAGCCAGAAGCACTGTATCCTCCAGTATAAGCTTTAAGGTAAATTTCTTTTTCTTTTACTTCTGCTTCTTTTGCATATTCTATTTGTTTGTATTGTTCTTTATATCTTTGAAGATCTCTTTTGGCTTTATCTTCAAAATATGCTTTTTCTTCAGCAGGTATTTCTTTCCATGCTTTAAGGTAAAATTGATATGCGGATTGTGGTTTTGATATACTCATGATTACTATTTTAAAGCAATAATCATGAAAATATTAAATCAATTTTTTGAAATTACACAAATAAGATTACTTTCCTTATATACCTTGCTTCTTATGAAAACTTCTGTAAGATGGGTTTCAATTTGATATCCAGATTCCATTAAATAAGAAAGTAAAACATCAATATCATCAACACCCAAGTATTCATTTTTATTATTGGGATTTAAAATGGTATGAACACAATGTGGAGGTCTATCGCAACAATAAATATCTTGATATTTTGAATTTTTCTTTCGGGGAATAGTTTTTATAATATTTAAAAAAGGCATATCAGAAGGTTTATTGTTAACAACAATAATTTTTTTATAACATTTATTAATAGAATCAAGATGAATATAACTATGAAGTTTATGAATAGTCATTATATATAAAATTGATTTAATTTATTAAGAAATAATTAATTAAGATGGAAAAATACAATTATCAATTATCGAAATATATAATTAATTTTATAAAAACAGATTTCATTGAGAAAATTGATGATAATGATGATTTTGATAAATTATGGAACAAATGGCTACTTGTAGAAGGTGTTGATAGAGTTTTTAAATTAGAAAAGGAAAGATTAAATATGTGTGGTTGGGAAGGAGATATATATGTCAAAGTGTATAAAAGCATAAAGTATTATCAAATTAAAAAGAGTGAAAAGAAATGTACAAAGAAAAAAAGAAGAAATTATATTCATATATCCACAGATATGAAAAAACAAATGTATGAATTTATTGATAATACTAAAATTAAAAAACCTTCTAATGCTTATTCTGAATTTTTAAATACTTATAAAACGTCATATGATAATGAAACGAAGCAATTGAAAGAACATTTACACGAAAAGGAAATAGCGATAAAGATAAAAAAAACATTTAAAAATCGGTTTTATATAAAAAATAAAACCTAGATATAAATATATATATATGATTGGGGGAGATAAAATAGGAGAAGGTTCATATGGATGTATATACCATCCGGCAATAAATAAAGATGGTTCAGAAACAGATAATAAAAAATATGTAAGCAAAATACAGAAGAATAATAAATATGCGAATAATGAGAAAATAATGGGTGAATTAATAACAAAAATAGATGGTTATATAAATCATTTTTCTCCGGTTGTTAAGAAAGAATTATTAAAAACGACAAAAATAAAGAAGGATTTTTTTAAAGAATGTTCAGCATTAAAAGATAGCGATAAGAATGATTCATTAATAATTATGAAAATGGAATATATAAATGGCGATGATTTTATAGAATATTTAATAAAGAATAAGGGTTCTATAGATATAGTTAAAAATTTAATATCAAGTTATACACATTTACTTACTTCTATAAAACTTTTAACAGATGCTAAGTTAATTCACTATGACTTGAAGGGTGATAATATTTTATTCAATAAAGATAAGGAAATACCAATAATGATAGATTTTGGATTATCTATAAATATGAATGAATTAATAAATCAAAGTATATCGGTAGAAAAACTAAAAAAATATTTTTATGTATATGGAGCTGACTATTATGTATGGCCCATAGAAGTTCATTATTTATGTTATATTTTACATGTAAATGAGAATCCATCACGTGAAGATATAAATAAAATATGCGATGAATTTGTTAAAGAAAATGTGGCTTTAACATTAAATTTTTCAAATAGTTTTATACAATCTTATAAAAAGAAATGTGTGAAAACATTAGAAGGATTGAATACATACGATTTCGCTTCAAGGATTAATAAAGTATTAAGTTATTGGTATACATGGGATAATTATGCTTTATCTATAATTTATTTATTATTTGTATATTACTTGAATATAAATGGATACTTAAAAAATGATTTGATAATATATTTCAGCGAGATGTTATTAACCAATATAAATCCGGATAGTTCTGAAAGATTAAATGTGGTGGAAACTAAGTCAAAATTTACCGAATTTCTATATAATCTAAATATGAGCAATGTTGTAAATTTAAACGAAGTAAAAGAAATGTTTGTTTATAATAGAGGTAATATTGAAATAGCATTAAAAGAACAAAAAAAATTATTACAGAAAAAATCTAAATCGATAAGATATTAATTTTAATTATATATTAATATCTTTTAATTAACGTCGGCGTTTTCTACGTCTTTTCTTGGTACGTTTGCGACTCTTTTTGCGTCCTTTGCGGGACTTTTTGCGGGATTTTCTGCGGGACTTCTTGCGTTTTCTTCTTCTTCTACCACCAACAGTAGGGTCCTCATCATGACCATCTTCGTGTTCACCACCTCTTTGAGTGCGGCGTCTACGTCTTTTTCTACCACCTTTTTGTTCTTCTTCTTGCATTCCTTCTTTTTGGTCTTTTGGAACATCAACTTCGATAGCAGCAGCGTTAGAAGCAACACCACCACCGCGTTTTTTATAACTTTTTTTTGCCAATTTCAAAACATTTTTGAAAGACATACCAGCGTTCTGGGAACGCACAGATTTAACGTGAGCAAGCCAAGGATTAGCCATTTTATAATATATATTTAGATTAAAATAAAATTGATTGAATATTAAAAACAAAATGTTAAATATAGCTAAACATGGTAAAAAATAAACACGGTGGAAACAGACATAAAAAAATGGCGTCTAAAAACGCCAAACCTCAAACATTCAATAGAAAAGTAAGATTCGCAAATAAATCAGGTAATGAATTATATGCGAAAGTAGAGAAAGTATATGGTGGAAACAGAGCATTGGTTTCCTGTAATGACGGTCGCGAAAGAATGATGGAATGGCGAAGAAAATTCGGTGGTAGAAACAAACGAGATAATTTCATAGGAGAAGGGTGTATAGTTTTAGTAGGTAAAAGAGAATGGCAACTAATGGATCCTAAAAAGAAAGAAAAGGTAGATTTATTAGAAGTATATCAAAATAGTGAGATTGATGTTCTAAAAAAGAAAAAAATGTGTCCTGATTTATTTGGAAAAGAAGATACTAAACAAGAAGAAGAAAATGTAGAATTTACACATGAAGGTGCGAAGAGTGAATATTCGTGGGCAAAAACAGAAGATAAAAAGCCAAGTGCCGAAAAAACTGTTGTTGTTATGGAAGATAAAGAAGAAATAGATTGGGACGAAATTTAATCATCTGTATGAATACTATCCCACAATGCTTGTTGTAATTCTTCATCATACGAAGAATCTAAACTTGTTTCAACTTCTTCTATAAATGAATTAAAATTGTTAGGTACATAATTTCTTCTTATCTCTGTTTGTATCATATTTATAAGTAACGTTTCAAAATCAGTATTACTCATGTTCCTTAATCCATCTAAACCACCTACACCACTTAAATCATTATTACTTAGATCTAATAAATCATTCCAATCATTATCACTTAAATCGTTATCACTCGTATCGCGAATTTTAACTTCTTTAAACTCTAATTCATGTCTACAAACCGGACATTTATAACTTTCATTTTTTAACCATCTTGTAAGGGCTTCTGTATTAAATAAATGATTACAAGGTAATTGAGATATTTCTTCCCCTTCTTCAAATTCAACCATCATGATAGGACACTCTTTTTGGTGAAAATGGTTTTCATATTTAATTTTTTTAATATTTTCTATAACTTCATCTTTTGTTACTTTTTTATATGAATTTCCTTGTAAAAATTGTCTTGTATTTTGAATTTGGTCACTAAAAGGATTGAAATTCATAGTTCCATTTCGTAAAGATGGTATAGGTAATGTATTAAAAAAACCATCCGTTAAATTAATATTTAAATTATTAGTAGAGGCATCCCAGTTATATGTCCCTAAGTTCATATTATCCATTAAATATAATAAATAATTATATTTAATTAGTTAACTCAATAAATTTTTTAAATCTCCCATACTTGTGTATCTTTCATTATTCAACATATTTTTTAATAAATCATATGAATTTGTTTTCTTTAATTCATCAAATCCTTTTTCACATAATACATTCAATAGAAATGGACTGTATCCAGACAACATGGTAACGTTATCTTCTGTAGCTTGGGTTGGAAATCCATTCGTTTTTCTTAAATTCCAAAATAAAATATTCGGCGGATTAAAAGGTCTTCCCCACAATTCTATCCCCTTTTCCTGAAACATTTTTTTGATATTTTTATATAGAGTGTTTGAATCATAACCTGCTTTTTGACTGGAATCTATTTGCATATCGGATAAAATGGCCAGTGTTAAATTTTCTACTTCTTCTGGTTGCATTTTACTATCTTCAATAGCCCCCAATATCAAGCGAAAAGCCTTGTATATATCTGTCTGCATGCCCCATTCCGCCTTCTTAACAGTTAAAACTTTATCACAAAAATTTTCACAGTTATCCAGATTAACCCAAGTTGGTTCGGCTGAAAAAGTCAAAACTCTATTTTTAAAAGCTGTTGTTGTTTTCTCCGATATTCTAATACCCAAGCCTATAGCATTATATAAAGGGTTACAATCATCTACTTCCATAGAACCGGATGTATCTACGAGAGCAACCATATTATTTAAATTAAAATTTTGTTTAGAATTATTCTCCCATTGTGAATTAATAGTATCTTTAATAAGCTTATTATCCTCAACATCTTGATATTTAATAGCATCTTTTACAAAATCATACATACTACATCTCTTACCTTTTATTGTTTCGCCTTTTTCTTTTTTATCATTCAAATATTTTACAAAATTCTCACGACATTCTTTTCTATCTTCATCATCACTTCTTTCAATAATTTTACTTCCCGCCCTCTTTTGATTGAATAAACTCATTTTTTGTTTTGAGAACGTCACACTCGTAACCGTGTTAGGATCAATATTTCGCCAATTTTTATTACATTGTTTTATTTGGGTAGTATCTAAATACCTATTTAGAGTAGAACATATAGTTCTATATTCCTTTCGTGCCTTTCTATCTGCCGCTTTCCTTGTTTTATCCGTTTTTGCCGTTTGATAATATCGCGAAAACATATTTCTTACCAATAATTCATATAACCAACCAAATTTTTTAGATTTTTCTCTTGGTATCCATTTCGCCAATAAAGTTATATTTTTATTCGTTTTGGTAACCAATGTATCCCAATCTTGTTTTAAGTGATAATTCGTCAAATTAACCACGTAATCAATAAAAGGATGTTCTTTATTTCGAGTCGCATCGCGAATATAATTACATAAATACTTAATGTCCTTCCACGAACCCAAAGGTTCTTTTAAATCTGTATTAAGCATCATAGTTTCAAAAATATAATAAGCAATTTCAGGCTTGAAATCGTACCAAACCTTTAACATCATATATGTTAAATCTCTTTCTCCTTTTGCCGCACAATCACGTGTATTTAAAGTCATTTTCGCCAATAATATTAAATTCTCAATGTCGCCACTTTTCTGGATTAGTATTGAAAATCTCTTCTCCAAATCAGACATATCTTTTGTTCTAACCAATTGAAAATAAAATTGGGAGAAATGTTCTTCAAAAGAAGATTCTGACCATGTGTATTCGTGATGATTATTTTCACCAAGTTTTCTTTGATCTAAAGCCATTTTTAAACTCATATTAATTTAATAAAATAGGATTCTTTTAAATCAATTTTTTTTTGTTTTATTGTTTCTTTTACGGATTTTGCATATTTTCTTTGTACATGGTGTTTTATTTTTCCTTTCTTTATAAATAACATACAAACAATTAAGATCTTGAAATAGAGATATACTATCCTTCCAAATCAAGTCTTTAATATTGGTTTTATCCATAAAAGAAAAATATTGAGGTTCTTTCAAATATTTCAATACATTATCCGGTTTTAAATCAATGTTATATTTATGAATAGATAATAATGAATGCTTGGAATTTTTAAAAATACTATTTATCCTTAATAAAAATAACAACTTTTCCTTACTTACCTTAGTATCGTCTAAAATATGATTCTCTTTCTTAACATGTCCTATCTCATTGTTTAAATTAACATACAAATAATATATCCATATATTACGATTTTTTTCATAATAAAAATCATTATATAAGTTATCTTCTTCATTAATTTTATTTATCCAATCGTCATCCATATCTAATAGACATTCGGTCATATTAAAATAATAAATTAAAAAAGTTATTTAATTTTAACTTATTAATATTGTTCTTCTTCTTCTTCTTCTTCTCCTTCTTCTCCTTCTTCTCCTTCTTCTTCGCTTTCAGTATAATATTGATATTTTTGAGCCATGGCTAAAGTTAATGCTATATCCTCTTGATTTTGTAATGAATTCCAATCGTCATCCTCTTCGTCTTTTTTATTAACAACTTTTAATTTCTCCAATTCTTTATTTTTCTTTCTTTGTTTTTGAGTAGTCTTTTCACATTTGAATTGAGGTGTAAAACTAACTTCACCAGTTCCTACCTGTGAAAATTTACCTATTCTTGATTCAACTTTATTATTAGAGTAATCGTGCAAAGACCTTCTGCCTCTACCTCTGTCTCTACCTCTACCTCTACCAAATTTATTATTAAATTTACTTGAGTTACCTGATGTAAAACGATTTTTATTGTTATTGTTATCAGTTAGTGAATCAAATCTACTTGTCGTTTTCATCGGTGGAGTATTCCTCGATACGAAAGCATTATTATTATTTGATGATGGTTTAAAGCTTTTAAATCTATCGGACATGTTTATTATACATTTAAAACATTATTATTATTATATCAATTTTATAATAGATATAAAGAATATTTGTTTCAATATATTGGTAGTGGTAGTAATATAGATTAACCATAGTCTCTTAACAGCGAAATAATAATTTAATTATCTTATTAATAATTCTATAGTATAGGATTTCCAAGAGACAGAATATAAAATTGAATAATTTATTATTCATGATTGATACATAATTATGAATAATAATATAGACAACCTTTCATTATGCATTCCAAAGGTACATAAAAAATACAGTTACAAATGGATATTTCAAATTATAAATAAATATAAAATAGGAAAAATAGAAAATATAAAAGTAATACCTTATCATAACTCACGACATTTTAATAAAGTAATAATTCATTTCGAATATTGGATAAAGACTAAAAAAAATTTAGATATTTACAACCATATTAATAAAGGAGGAAATATAAAAATTTTGTATGATGAGCCTTGGTTTTGGAAATGTTTTAAATTTATTAACAATGAACGATAACGTTGTTAATAATAAAATTTTCTGTAATTGGAACGGCCATTATATAATTATTATGTCTATCGTATTGAAAATTAGACATACTGATTGATGTACGTATCATTTTTGGCGTTACAATTTTTTTGTTTTCATAAAAATTCATTCTTTCTTTTGTTTTTTTTGATGTAGGTTTTTTATTTCCTCTGGACAATAGGTAGTATAAAACTTTTTTCTTTCTACCCTTATCAATTTTTTCACCATGAACTTTACATAAATGTCTGTCAAGATGAATTTTCTGTGCGAATCCCCTTTCACATCCTGGATGCGTACATTGAAAAGGTCTATCGCATTCTTTTGTGTGTTTTGCTAATATGTGATGTTTTAATGTTATTTTTGGTCCCGTTGTTGAATAATCACAATGTGGACATAAATGAACAACATTTTGGGTTTTTTTGTTTTTTCTATAATAGTTTGAACTTTTGCACATGGTGTATCTTACTTTTAAAATAAAAAAAAGCTGTCTCCTGTCTTCCCTGTGTTGATGAACACAGTTTTAGTTTTATATAATTAAGCAAATGTATCTTCTACACTTGGGTCATAGGCGTAATACACACTTCCTGTCTCCATGCTATCTTCCAAACTTTCCCTATTGCTCTTTGGACTACCTTGAGTTCCCCTCGCCAATATAGGGTCGTCTCCTACCCTTGTCACAACATCATTCTTGTTCTCAATGAGTTCCTTGGCTTGCTGATTCTCGCGTTTGCGCTTAAGAAGTTCATCACCTTGAGTCCTCTTCTTGAGATTCATAACGCCGGTTGGGAAATAATTCACATCCTCCTTCTTAGGCTTTTCCACATAGCTTACACCTACGTGCCAAAACCACGGCTTACCATTCTCATAGCGTAAGTGAATCTGTTCTCCTCTCTGAAGTTGATCCAAAATCTGCGCTGTTCTCACGTTCCAATTCCATGAGCCTTTACGGAAATGAACAAACGCTTTCTTATGGTCTCCATAGTGAATAACATCCACGCGTTCTACGAAACCCCAATTCTGTTTAATGAAAACACCTTTCACGCGACGGTGACCAATGTTATTAAACATACGTGGGATACATAACGAAATACCATTCTCTACATCGCTATTCACCATAAAATGCTCGTTTTGTTCCACGAAACTCTTTTCCGTCATTTTCTTATTTGAAGTATTTGATTTTTGTTGGGTTGATTGATTTGTAATTGCTGACATGTTTAACTGTTGATTGCTGTTTATGATTTAATATACGTGATTAAAAACGAATCAATTTTTCAATATAAAGTACCTTGAGAATGTCCCTTCATAAAGTATAATACCCGATTATTTAATAATAAATATGTATATACTAACATGCCCATATTTCAAAATAAACATATTGAAATATTAAAAAAAAAAGATTCTTTTGTTTTAAATATTAAACAAACAGAAAATAATAAAAAGGCCTCCCAGTTTTGGGAAAAAACATGTTCATTGATCGATTATCAAAAAAAAACTAAGCTTCAAATCCAATTTGATGCTGATAGTATCGAAACTTTACCTTCTTTGTTAAAAACAAAAAAGAAAAAATTGTCTTATAGACACTGTGAATTATTTTTTAAAAACTTCTTATCGCAAATTAAAAGTTTAGAAAAAGACGGACTTGGTATTGTTAATTTAGATTTAAACGATTTTATTATTATTAATAAAGAAGGAACAAGATATGATAGCTGTATCATTTTTATTAATGTAGAGAAATTTCATAAACTTGAAAATAATCATTTTAATTTAAAAAAACCAAGTCAAATATCAAAACTTATTGGGTCCAAATTCGTTTCCCCCGAAGTTAAAAATATTAAAGATATACCCGCCAAAATACATAAAAAAACCATTTTTTATTCTATCGCGAAATTGATAACTTTCTGTATAAATGATGAACATAAATTAGATGAAAAGGCTGGTTATGAATTATCTTTAGAATCTATATCTGAAAGTAAGTTATATTATGGATTAATGAGATGTATTGAAAATAATCCGCACGAAAGATATTATTTATATATTTAATTAATATATAATGTCCATCTACATAATGGCTAAAAAAGCAAAAATGAACAAGAAAAGAAGAGAATATAATGCTGTTAATCCTTTCTACTTAAATATGACGCATACCGGTCGAAATATTTCATCTTGTAACAATAATTCGCCCACACCAGCACCACAAATTTGTTATGGTCAATATTTAAAAAAAAGAGTTCGTGAATATGTTGAATCCAATGTTAATGTTAATCATAAAAGAATGCCTGATTTTACAGCCGCACAATACACAGCCAATAAAACATCCAGAGCCATACAAGACCAAAAATGTTGTCCTTCTGAAGCAGTTAAATGTAATAATAACTGTGAAGGAAATTTAAAAGGCTTACCGAATGTTACGAAAGATTTAGGATACAAACCATCCTCATGGTTTATTGCTAAGAAAAAAGCAGATCGCGTTTGTATGTGTAATCCTGGTGTTGGGTCAAATACATATGAAGCACCATTATATGGTAATAGACCTTATAAATGTCAATAATTATATACCATAATGAGTATATATATATTTATCACATACTTTACTAAACTTATATAATGTCTGTTTTTCTTTGTACAATCTCTTTTTACATTGTGGACAACAAAAAACATTAAACTTATATTTTTTATCTTCAACCAATATCATTTTATAATAATAGGTTTTACTTGTTATCGTATAACAATTAAAACATGCTTGTAACCATCCTTCCTTCGGTAAATGCGATTTTTTAAAAATATCTATCTCTTTTACTTCACTCATCGCTATTATATTATCAAAATTTAGTAATATTTTATACTATACGCAATATATAAGATGA
>Ga0233412_10001086_pt1 | contig 14808 bp, 14 predicted proteins | sample Na_anoxic_4_MG_FD_180667 | JGI IMG/M metagenome (GOLD analysis project Ga0233412, IMG submission 180667) | Seawater microbial communities from Saanich Inlet, British Columbia, Canada - Na_anoxic_4_MG | ecosystem: Environmental > Aquatic > Marine > Inlet | place: Canada: British Columbia...
TACTGTATAAATCATTTACAACTAATGCATTATTATTGAAACCAGTTGTGTTGCTAAATAAAGCATTTAAACCTAATGCATTATTAGAACTACCAGTTGTGTTACTAAATAAAGCATTTACACCTAATGCATTATTATTGAAACCGGTTGTGTTTTTGTATAAAGCGCCTTGTCCTACGGCAGTATTAGAATTAGCAGTTGTGTTATTTTGTAACGCATTATCACCTATCGCTACATTATAGTCACCAGTTGTGTTACTGTATAAAGCATTTAAACCTAATGCATTATTATTGAAACCGGTTGTGTTAGAACCTAAAGCGCCTTGTCCTACGGCAGTATTAGAATTAGCAGTTGTGTTATTTTGTAACGCATTATCCCCTATCGCTACATTATAGTCACCAGTTGTATTATGGTATAAAGCATTTACACCTAATGCATTATTATTGAAACCGGTTGTGTTGCTAAATAAAGCATTATCCCCTATCGCTACATTATAGTCACCAGTTGTGTTACTGTATAAAGCATTTACACCTAATGCATTATTATTACCACCGGTTGTGTTAGAACCTAAAGCGCCTTGTCCTACGGCAGTATTAGAATTACCAGTTGTGTTACTAAATAAACTTTCTGTTCCTACTACAGTATTATTGCTTCCAGAGTCATTATTATATAAAGATCCTGCTCCTACTGCTGTGTTATTCTCACCATTTTTATTTAAACCTAATGATGATGAACCAATTCCTGTATTCATGTTAGAGGTAGTATCTAAACCTGCCCCTGCACCAAAAAAAGAATTATTATCACCGATTTGATTATTTAATTCAGAATTTGTACCTACCGCTGTATTATTTGTGCCCGAAGTTACACTATTTAACGCAAAATCGCCTAATTTAGTGTTATTGCTCATTTATATTAAATGTTTAGTATATTTTTTTATTCTATTTATAAAATTTAAAAATAGATATACATTTTTTTAAATTTGTAGTTTAATATATTAGTAATATTACTAATCTATTACTTTTATTGAATTAATATAAAGAATAAGTAACTATATAATTATATTATGACGAGTATAGTTATCAAGAATAAAAAGATTTTAAACTTTTATGCGAATAATCCTAATATTAATTTTGAAGCTGTTAATTTGATATTTATTGATCTATTCGATAACCTTCTTCAGGATATGAATTCAACTATGAATTCTACAATCAACTCTCAAATTTTATCGAATGTCGAAAACTTAAAATCAGAAGTATCTTCTTTATCTTCTTCTGTTTCCAAATTGAATGAAGATATTTCGAACTCGGTTTATATTCGATTTCAAGAATCAAAGAGAGAATATATCGAAGATATGAAAAGTATTATGTCTACTTCTTTCTCTCATAATGGAGAAAAAATGAATCAATTAATCCAACAAAATACTTCTCAATTAGTGGATAAAACTACTTTCCTATTGAATGAAGTTGTTCCTCAATCGAACGAAAAATACTATGAGAAAATGATACAATCTATTGATACTTTTCATAAATCTATTTCCGAAGATACACAAAAATTATTGAAATCTACAGATAAAAATGAATCATTAACTCAATTTCTCTCAGCTTTTGAATTAAAATCTAATAATCTTCTTCAACCTGTTTTTTCTTTTATAAATGCAAGCGAAGAGAGAATCAATAATAATCTTAATTCTATAAAAGAAGACTCTTCTAAAACTAAAATATTTGATGAATTATCTGAATTTTTGGGGAAATATAAGAATTCCAGCTATAAAGGACAATTTGGCGAAAATCAACTTGAAACTGTCCTAAATAAATTATTTCCTACTGCTGAAGTTATCAATTCTACTGGTATGAAAGCTTGTTGTGACTTTCGAATCAATCGTAATGAATTACCTGTCATACTAATTGAAACCAAAAATTACGATCGAAATGTATCACTAGACGAAGTGAAGAAATTTATTCGCGATATTGAGTTACAAAAATGTCACGGTATTTTCCTATCCCAGCATAGCGGAATTACATCCAAACAGAACTTTCAAATTGATATCAAAGGACAAAATATCATGGTTTACGTTCATAATGTTGATTATTGTCCACATACAATCAAAATCGCCACTGATATCATCGATTCATTATCTGGTAAGTTATCTGAAATAGAAGAAACTGTTGATGATATTTCTATTTCAAAAGAAATAATCGATGATATAAATAAAGAATATTCACAGTTTATTGAGAGAAAACATCATATTATTGAAATAGTAAAGGAATTTACTAAAAAAATGACAAATGAAGTAGAAGATATCAAATTTCCTTCGCTTTCCAAGTTTTTAGTTTCAAAATGCGGTAATATATTGAATAATGAGAATGAAGTGATCATTTGTAATATTTGTAACCAATTTCAAGCTTCCAATAATAAAGCATTATCTGCTCACCAACGTGCATGTAAGAAGAAAAATATACAAAATACTTCGAATATCAACATAAAAACTGAGAAACCTAATTCGTTAAACCATTATTAAAATAATCTAACTTACTTTTATGGGCGTTTTAAAAAAATAAAAATTAATATTTTGTCACATAGCAAAAAATGGTGGACAAACTGTTCATGGTATAATGGAAAAAATAGGAAAACTTGAGATATGCGATAAACATTATTCTTTAAATCAAATAAAAGAAATACTTAACGATGATAAATTATTTAATGAATCATATAAATTTTGTATTGTTAGAAATCCTTATGAAAGAATGGTTTCAACATATTTCTTTAGGAAACTTCGCAAAGAAAAAGATTTTGGACCTAAAAAACAGTGGGATTTAAATTTTTCGGATTGGATTAAATATATTTATTCTAATGAGTATAAAAATTTAAATTTAAAACATGGTAACGTTTTGAATAATGTTGATTACCATTTTGGTAGCTCAATAAAATGGGTTATGGATACTGAAAATAAAATTATTGCAGATAAAATAATAAAATTTGAAAATATAAATAGTGAATTATTAGAATTATTTTCTTCATTTGGATTTAATATTGAATTAATAAAAAGAAATTCAACTAATCATAAGCATTATAGAGAATATTATGATGATATAAGTAGAAAATTAGTTGAAGAGCATTTTATTGAAGATATAAAATATTTTAACTATAAATTTTAAAACCCAAGTTGAAACAAAGAGATTCAAAATTTTTACGATAAAATCATAAAAGTATTTTTTTTATTAAATATATATTAATTAATTAATGCAATTTAATATATATATTAAATTATGTTTATTCATTTTAAACAAATTTTACTCCTATTTTAACGTTCTATATAAAAATATAATATTCTTTCTAAAATGGGTTTCTTGTATCACCCTTTTTATAACTATAATCATATCTTTAATTATAACTACATTATTTTGTTTACCTTCATACTACTTTTATACCTACTTTACTGAAATAACAAACGAAAACTTAGAGACCTTTTTTACTAATTATAATAACTTAAGTAAAAAAACACTAGAAAAATATGGCTCTAATAAAATTACCAAAGCCTTTTGTATAAAACAAACTATACCTTTATATTCGCATTATGCTTTATCATTTTTCTCTTTTAACAAATGGAATAAAAAAAATAACATTTATTATCACTATTCAATAGTGTTCGAAACCGTTGATAAAAATGGTGTTATTAGATATATACGAGTAGAAAAAATACCTAGTATACGCATATCACCTAACTTTGAGATGATGGATACTGATATTAATAAACCAATTAAATTAAAAAAAAAAAAATCATTCACAATACAGTCCATCATAGATAAGACAAGACAGAAAATGGGTGACAATAAGTTTTTCAATTTGTCAGTTAAAAACAATTGTCAGTTATTGATCATAAATATGATATCTATAATACATGCGGATAAAAATACATCACTTAAAAAAAACCAACTTTTAGAGTATTCGTTTAGCGATTTATCTTTTTATATCATGAATTGGTGCGCTTTTTTATCTTCCTTTTATCTTAATCCAATCTAGATATAAAAATATTTTAACTATAAATTTTAAAATCAAATAGAAATATATAAAAAATCTAGTTTTATATATTTTTAATTCAAAGTAGTGGTAAAAATAAAAATGTAAAGTTATTTTGTTATCAATTTGAAGATAAAAACATTAATATTTAGGAAACGCCCCTTCGGGGCTAGGGCAAAGCCCGTTTCCTAAATATTCAAATAATAGATAGATATATAATATATGAGTTTTTATAGTGTTAATAATTCTTCTCAAACAATCGATATTATTAATGGGGGAATATTTAAACCATATACAACTGGTAGTAAAGCTAATCCGACATATTTTTATTATAATGGTCAGGATTTAAACAATAAATTTGAGAAACTTGCTATATATTCCAATTTAAAATATTGGGATACCAGTATAACAAATTATTTTAGTAATAATGTAGATTTACGTAATATATTTACATATAATTTAATTAACGATACCAACTCAAATTATATTCAATACGCTACGAATAATGGTACATTAATAATTATTACGAATGGAACATATATGACATTTAACAACGTAAATAACTTTGATTATACAATTTATATGGTCGCTGGAGGTGGTGGAGGTGGTTCTAATATAAATAAAGGAAATGCTGGAGGTGGTGGCGGCGGTGGAGGAGTAGTTAAATTTAATATGTCTACGACAACCCTTAATTTTAGCAAGTTCGGGTACAATATCGGATCCTCTGGTAGTTATGCTGTGAATAGCGATGGCACCGGTGGAACAGGAGGAAATACAAATATCTCTTTATATGATAACAGCTCCAACTTTAAGGGATCAGTTACTGTTTATGGTGGCGGGGGCGGAGGATCTGGAAAAAACACGGGTGGTAATGGTGGTACTGGTGGCGGAGGCGGGTCTGGTTCTAATAGCGGTCCCCCAGGAGGAGGGGGTCAATCACCTTATATAGATCTGAATTCAGTAGGTGGAGGATCCTTCTCTTTTACAGGAGCCCCTTATTCTGGCGGTAATGGTCAAAAAGAATCAAACGATAACGGCGCCGGCGGTGGTGGAGGAGGTGTCACAGGTGCTGGTGCGTCTGGTTCTAATGCCGGTGGTAAAGGGGGTAGCGGATTTTATGATACGATCGATAACACTAATATATACTTAGGTTACGGAGGAGGTGGTGGTGGTGGGTACAATAGTAGTGGGGGACTTGGTAGTGGAGGAGCGGGTACTGGCGGTAATGGGATTAGTGGTCAACAAAAGGGTAATGCAGCATCATTTAGCACACAAAGTAATACAATAAATGCAGGCCTTGGTGGTGGAGGTGTAGGAAATAATGGTGATGATAATAATCAATTTGGTAACGGCAACGGATCACAAGGTTTAATTTTACTTTATTTTACAAATAAATAATAAATTTACTTATCCACAATAATTTCTTGTGAAATATTCTTGATTATCTTCTTTTCTTTTAATTCATCATCATTCCCTTTTCCACCCATCGCTTCTATCATCATTTTATTATACGTATCCGAGTATTTTGACTCTGAGTTGATACAATCCGGGTGAGTTTTCTTGAATTCCTGTAATAATCGCGCATTTTTACGCGCAATATACTTGATCGCTTTACGAATTTTGGGTTTCTCTTGTGTTTCTTTATCCCATTTATCTTCATCCTTCACATATAATACTTCGCGCTTTGTATCTGTACAGTGAACAGGGCGTTCGGTAATATCCATATCTTTTAAATTCTTAATTATGATATTCGACATTCCATTTACGTATCCCGCATCACTCATTTTTTCCAAATCTCCCATCTGTAATTGTAAAGAATTCACGAAATCCATAATATTCATCGCATTTTTACACGTATCATTCAAGAAAAATTGTAAATTGAATGTTTTATTATGACTATTGGTATTATTTGTACCTTTCTTAATTAATTCTACCACTTGAGTCTGTGTTTCCATCATCATCTGCTTTAATTCTGTGTTCTCTTTCATGAGATATAATACCAAGTCTTTATTATTCATATCCGAATTGTTAGTATTTAATGAATTACATGTCTTTTTATGACGATAATACCCGCTATCGAACTTATATACTTTTCCACATTCACATGTAAAATTGGAACTTTTTGGAACTTTTTCACTACCATTTACTACCATTTTACTATCATTTTCCTGTTTTTTATGTTTTTCAGTTGACAAATGTCTATCAAACTGACTTTTTCGTGACGTAACATAGTCACAACATACACATTCGTATTTTTTGGAACTTTTCGGAACCTTTTTACTATCATTTACTACCATTAAATGATAGTAAGAAAAGTTCCTAAATCTTTTTACGCCAAAAATCTTCATGAAAAATCGAAAATTTCAAAAACACGTATTTTTATATCTAACATTTCAGCACCATAAATGGTCAGAGAAAATATATCCTGAAAAATCATGAAAAAAAAATACCTTTTCTGGAAAAGATTTTCCCCAATGGGATTTTGGACATTTTTTTTGTCCAATTTTCAATTCCCCAAAAAACTTTCCAGAAAAAAAAACGTAGAAAATTTACATATTTTCTTTAAGTTACTTTTATATTTATTATATATTCATAGAAATCGACCAAATTTATATGAATTTATTTACGCTGAACAACAAGTATATGTTTTTCCTGCGACAGGATTTCCAACGCATCCGCCAGATTCATAACTACATACACCGTCTGTGAAATAGTAATTATTAGTACCTAAATTATTCGCGCAATATTCGCACATCCAGGCGCATCCAGTGCCTCCAGATACAGCAAATGATATACAGTTATTTACAGGAGTAACTTTCTTACAGGCTTCTTCTGGTTTGGAAGCCGATACAACTGCAGATAATAAGAAAAGAGTAAATTTTACTAAATTCATTTAATAATATAATATATAATTATTTATGACTAATTCCTTTTTTGTTTATTTATTATTATGTAGCGATAATTCTACTTATATAGGAGCCACGGTGGATCTGAATCATCGTCTTAGACAACATAACAACGAGTTAAAAGGAGGTGCGAGAGCCACCACTATGAAGGTAAAACAAGGTAAAACGTGGCAACGGGCTTGTCATATTGCTAATTTTCCTGATTGGAGATCAGCACTGCAATTTGAATGGAGATGGAAACAATTATCTCGAAAATTACCCCAACATATATATCCGCTTGAGAGAAGAATGCAAGCACTTATAGAATTACTATCACTCGAAAAAAGTACTTCGGCAGCGATTCCATTCCAAGAATGGGAAACACCAATACAAGTAAATATAGAGTTAGAGGAAGCCAAACAATATTATTCATAATATATTATGGAATGTACAGATATTCCTGAAAAATCATTTTTAGAATTAGGAAAGTATCTTTATCTTGACGGTATCAATAATACACTTAAAAACCAAAAATATATTAAAAATACACTGATAAATGAAGTATTTGAATTGAAAGCAAAAATAACACATAATAAAAATAATATGTTAAAACACGACTTGATGAATATAAAAGAACAAATTCATAAAAAAGAACAAATCATATTAGGTATTATATATAATAATCACCATAAGATTGATTCGTAACCAAAATATTAACCAAACACATTCTCACTTAAATAAGTTATATATAAAAAACCATCTTCATCCATATGCTCTTGATATACTTGTGATAAATATGCAGATTGTCTAGGCATAATACCATTTACCATAAGAAATATAGCTTTTTCAGCAGGTAATCGTAGACGTTTTCTAATTACGTACACAAATTGACCACATGTAAGATCAGATGGAACTAAATATTTATGTTTATCTATTTCGTCTAATGCGGTATATTTACCCTTTTCGCAAATTATCGGAATTCTATCAGGATATTTAGATAATACACGATCAGATTCAATTTTTCTTTGATTGAATGGGAAATTACTTTTGAAATTAGAATAAAATGCATTAGTGATATTTCGATACATAATATATAATTATATTAGATTGATTTTATATTATTTTTATATTAGGTGATTTTTTTTGGACCCTTTTAAAATATATCAAAATATTTGGTAAATAGATTATCATATAAAAATATATATATGATAATAGTCTATCTAGTATATAATATTTTATCACGTCATTTTTTTATAAATCATTCAGAAGATCGAATATCTAACTATTTTACTAGCACTATTTCACATAACACTGATAATGATTATAAAAATGTTATCAATGTTAATTCTTATGAAAAACTGATCTTATGGGTTTCTGGATTTCCAAATATACAATCTACTAAGCAGTTTATTTGGAGATGGCAACAAATTGTTTATTATAACACGAAAACTCCTACTATATCAGATTTTTATAAAGGCGTAAAAAAAGTGCTATCTAGACCTAAATCTACGTCTCTTGCCATACCATTTGCTGATTGGCCGAATAAACCATTATTACATATAGCAAAAAATCGATCATTTATATAGTTGTAATTTCATTATATATAATAGATTGGAATTTGTGAATAAAATGATCAATATTAAATATACCTTTATCCATCGTCTTTAAATAATTATATCCTTCTTTATACCGATCAATCAAAGTAGGTACTTCGCTTAACTCATTAAAATATAAAGGATAATCATTACCTAGATACTCTATGACCCCAGGAGTTTTATTGATTATAATAGGCGTATTACGAGCTATACACTCTAAAACGGTATTATTTGCACCTGTATCATATAAATCAATAAAAACAATATTCTCTGAAAGTAAATCATCATACTCTGTTTCCGATTTCAAAAATTTCATATCAACTGTAGACATATCTATTTTATATTTATGCACATTACATTCTTTTTTCAACATATATTTCATCTTACCTACCTCCTTTGTACCTGTCAACCATATTTTATTCATAGATGTATTTACTAAAAAAATACTACTCATTTTTCTTAATTGACGACCTATTTGTATAAGAGATTTATTTTTATTATTTTCATATCGCTCTATATCGAATTTTTTTACGTTATTCAATTCTGTCGGATGATATAGCGAATAAACGCGAGTATTATAGTTCCGATTTTTAAGTTCAGTTTCTAAAAACTCCTTTATATAATTTGAACAAGTCATCAAACATATACAATTTTTTAAACTTTCGATAAAAAAGTTGTTTTTGAAAAATAAATTGGTATTATTTATTTGTTGATGTGCGGGAGGATTTGGAGTTAAATGTATCATACCTATCCATTTCTCTCGAATCAATTGTTTTTTTTTCCAAATAAAATGGGCTTCTAAATAGTCATAAAATTGGATACTTCGTTCATTATTAATCAAATTATTTTCATGTAGAGCATTTCTTACTTGACTCCATCCACCCCGGTGTTCAATTGGCCATCCACATGGCATAGATATCTGCGGAATCACTCTTTTATATAATATTTTATTACGTAATTGAATATTATTTACCCATACTCCGTGGGCACCAAAACTATCTTCGTGAACATGGCTTTCACATGAAAATTTACTCGCGGTGTCCCAATCTGCTACTTCACCTATCTTTAACTCCTGCATATTTTTTGAAAAATAAACATCTTCTGGAGGAATTGTCAGATTTGCTCTTTTCATATATTTTTTTGTACTACTGTTATAGTTCGTTTTTTCAAGCGAGATATTATTTATTACTTCGATCATCTTCGTTTTTGTTCGTAAACTTAATCCACCGTTTCCTACTTTATTTGGGGTATCATTTCCCTGTTTCAACCAAGGAGCTCCAATATAGTCCCATTTCAGAAATTCGCCAATATTTGACTTAAAAATACATGTATCTTCTTGATAAATCAGTATTTTCTCTCCAATAAATAATTTCCAGAACTCGATTGAAGATAAAAATAAACTATATGTACTCGGGGTTAAATTATCATGCTTAGAATTTATTATTTTTATATCTCTTCCTATTTTTTTTACTATATCGCATATAAATTCGTAATTATTATTACCGCAAATAATTGTTTGAGACCATTTCGCACCTAGTTTAATTATACAATTTCGAATTAAAAATTCTAGATGAGGTAAACATCGATATTCTATTAGAACCGCTTCCAACTGTTCATTTTGTTTAATGATAGGTAACTCTATTTTTCTTATATAATCTAAATAAGTATTACAAAAAGATCGGAATTCTTCTTTTTGATTTTTTTGTTCCTTTGGTTGAGACTTTTCCTTTGGGTGAGACTTTTCCTTTGGGTGAGACTGTTCCTTTGGGTGAGACTGTTCCTTTGGGTGAGACTGTTCCTTTGGTTGAGACTGTTCTTTGGGATGTGATGATTCAATCGCGCATAAACCTAGGGGTTTATTAATAATTTCAGATAACTGTTTTATTGTCGCGTTTTTTCCAATTTTTGATATCAATATTATTTTACATAAATCATTTATTTTTTGATAGATTGATTTTTTAACATTTATTTTAATTGGCGAAACTACAATTGATATATTCTTTTCAATAATATATTCAAGTATATTATCGGTAGTTAGCTCATTTATTTGAACTAAATAATCTCTTTTAAAACCGTCTAGATCATTTTGATGATAAATATTTACGCTATTTGATGATATATTTAAATTACTTATTATATTGGTGATGACCTCAATTTTGGTATTAATAAATAATATATTCATATTATTAATAATAATATATTTTTATATTTTATTATTATCTTATTAAGGTAATGTGATATAACTCTTACATTTTTTATCATGACTTACTAATATTGGTTTTATATAAAATCCTTTTATTAAATTATTATCAATCAAATTTTTATAATGATTATCTATTTCTCCTGTTATATTCTGATTATAATTATATAATTTTCTGGCACTTTTATTATTAATAAGTAGTCCATATGCTCCAAATAACATAAACTCTTTATTTATTTCATAAATATTTTCTCTAATTAAAGTACCGTTATTATCGTTATGTGTTCCTAAAAATATTATGTCAAATTCTCGATTTGTTTTTGAAAAATAGTCTAGTGTCTTAGAAATATTTGTTAAAATAGTGTCTGATATAATTACATCATCTTCAAGAATAATAGAATATCCTAAACTACCTTTATTTATAATTGTTTTTATCATTAAATGATGACTTATATAAGCACCTATCTGTCCAGATTTATAAAATATGAAATCGTTTTCATCTTTAAATTTTAAATTTTTATCAGCACCAGCTAATAGTTTTTTCTGATTATTAATTTCTAAACTTTGAGACGTAGTATTAATACCGTCAAATGATTTAATATTTACTGTAATATCCGAAATTTTATAGTTTAAAGTATTATGAATATCAGTAATATTGTTTTTTCTATCATTAAAATCTTTACAGTGTAAGATAAGAACATCAAAATGATACTTCCAACTAGTATTGGTTAGGGTATTTACTGATAACTTTCCGGTGATATTCTTCGTAAGTTCTTTAAAATATTGTTTAACTATTACATCCCATTTTTTATTACAAAACCATAGACAATGCATACCAAAGGCATTCGGTGTAAATATCTGTTCGCTTGCAAAGGATAATGCTAGTTGATAAGGACATATTCTACCTATATTTAAGGTTTGCATACTCTGGGGAAAATAAATATCTTCTGGATACATATCTAAATTATTTCTTTTTTTATAACGATTCACAAATCCAGATTCGGATTTAAAATCACACGGGGGACCCCTTTTAATTATTTCTTTCATTATACTTTTACTGCGTAATGATAATCCGCCATTACCTACATTTATTGGTTTTACACAATCCCATTTAAAAGGACCTCCTACATAATCGTAGCTTAAATATATATTAATATTACTATTAAAAATTAACGAATCTTCTTGATATATCAATATTTTTTCTCCAGATAGTAAATCCCAAAATTTATCAGTCAATAAAAAGTTATTATACTCATTTTGTGTTATGTTATTATGATCTGTTTTAATAATTTTTATTTTTGGACTTATAAAACTGCAAAAATTATTTATAGATGGATAATTCACGTTTCCGCAAATAATTGTATATGACCATGTGTCTCCTAGATGATAAATTGTGTTTCGAACAAGAGTTTCTAAATGAGGTAGGTCGCGATACTCCACTAATACAGCTTCGTTATTTAAACCTTGTTTTATTGGTTTTAATGGTAAATGAGAAACAAATTTTGAATATATATTACATATACTGCGATAAGCTTTTTTATGGTTGCCTTTTAGAGATTCATCTTCTACTTCAACGGGTACAGATTCATGAGACGCCGAATTCGATGGGGATTGGATATGAGATTCTGGTTTATTATTACCTTCCTGTATTATTTCCATTTTCACGAGTTTCTCTTTTTCTCCATTTTTTAAAGTAGTCATATGACTTACTAAATTTTCTATGTAAAAAATAGTTGGTCTTTTAGTTGGTATAATTGTAAAAATGGTACAAATGTCTTCTATTTTTTTAAAACAATTTTCGAATCTATTTACTATTAATATCTTGATATTTTGATTTATTATAAAATCACATACACTTAACTTATTTAACTCGACTATATTAAATGATTCCTTATACTGATTATCTATAATATTACTACTAATATTTTTATTAGTTAAATACGAAGAGTTTATATTTACTAGTTTGTTAAATATATCTATCATTTTAGAAGGTTTTAAATCAAATATTAGCACTCTTTCAGACATTTTAGTAATATTGGATGTTTTTATTATAATTATTTAACACAATTATTTCATATAATTATTATTCGTTAAAAAAAATGTAAATATATTCGTTTGATAATTATATGAATATGAATCATCCATCTGGGCGAAATAAACAAATTCCGCGTAATGATATTGATATATCAACTTTGAGACAAGAACTAAAAACAACTTTAAATAAATCAATATCTGAAATGACGCAAAAAATAAATAGCTTTGATAATGAACGTAATGATATAAAACTAAAACTGAATAAGGCTATTAACGAAATCAATAAGAAGATGTCTACATACGAAAGTGACAGAAATGAATTCAAAATGAGCTTTAATAGAACAATGGTAGAAATGAATACCAAAATAAAAAATTATGAAACTACTATTGACGAGTTGAAACAACAAATACAAAAATCATCTACTATTAATATTACCGAGATTGAAAAACAAATGAAAGATAGTCTTAGTAGTATCGATGAAATGAAGAAAAGTCTTAGTAGTATCGATGAAATGAAGAAAAGTCTTACTAGTATTGATGAAATGAAGAAAAGTCTTACTAGTATTGATGAAATGAAGAAAAGTCTTACTAGTATTGATGAAATGAAGAAAAGTCTTAGTAGTATTGATGAAATGAAGAAAAGTCTTACTAGTATTGATGAAATGAAGAAAATAACCGATAAAAATAATTCAATTGTTAACTCTTTAAATACAAAAATAAATAATTCATCATTTTTAGAAAATAAAAAACCAGATGTATCATTATATAAAAAAAAACCAACCCCTATAACTAATAATATAGTAAAGCCGACAATTAGACAAATAAATCCTGTAAGACAAATAAATCCTGTAGGACAAATAAATCCTGTAAGACAAATAAATCCTGTAGGACAAATAAATCCTGTAGGACAAGCAAATCCTGTAGGACAAATAAATCCTGTAGGACAAGCAAATCCTGTTTTAACAGCTGAAAAGGTTGCAAGTATAAGATTAATGAATAAAATTAAAACTGATATGGTAACGAAAGAACCTACGGTAACGAAAGAACCTACGGTAACGAAAGAACCTACGGTAACGAAAGAACCTACGGTAACGAACCAACCTATGGTAACGAAAGAACCTATGGTAACGAAAGAACCTATGGTAACGAAAGAACCTATGGTAACGAACCAACCTAATGAAGATATATTTACTCAGGTTAAAAAGAAGAAAAATAAAAAGAAGAAATAGGCAATTTTATTATTTTATTAATAATAAAATTGGTATAATTTATTGAATTTATGAAGATACTAGATAACTTAAGGAGAAGCATCACTTCGAGAACTTGTGGCTGCACCCGAGACGTTAGCACATGTGATAGTCAAAGGAGCGAATCCAGGCTCATTTCTTACAAATGAGTATTTAAATGCACCAGCATATTCACCGTAATAGTAATCTTCTGGGATTTGTTCAGGTGTTGGAATAGGGACTTGTTGGAATGTTGGCAATTGGTCAGCAATATTAAGACCAAATATTGCAACTGTATCACTTACAGTCGCGTTATTATACTTGATACCTACTAATGGTCCATACGAATAAACATTAAAGCTTACTAGTCCTTCAGAAAATGTCCATTGATTTTGTCCATCAACTCCGTTAATATCGGTAATTATTGGTAGTGAAGCAGCCAAAGAAGTTGCAGCCGCTTCAAAACCAGCAACAAATCCTGGAAGGCTTAGTCCCTCGACGGTTGGCGGTGAGAAGTATGTTGTTAAATTCACAGTTACACGAATAGTACTGCTCTCAGAGACAAGAGCAAGATCGTTGAAATTTTCCTGGATAAGTGACTCGTCTGTATAATCGCGTTGGAAGGTACCGAGAGGGTTCCATGTGGAAGCACCCGATTCTTGGTATTCGATTACGAAAATATATCCACCAACAGTTTGATAATAGTCATATGAGTAGTCGCCAACATCAGGAGGAGCAAGCTGTCCGTTAATTGTAGCGGGACGGTTGAAAAGAACAGTTACATTTGTAGAATCTAGACCTTCAGAGTCTTTATCAAGTAAGGAGGAGACCTGTAGATTTTGTGGTACGGA
>Ga0233412_10001088_pt1 | contig 14766 bp, 10 predicted proteins | sample Na_anoxic_4_MG_FD_180667 | JGI IMG/M metagenome (GOLD analysis project Ga0233412, IMG submission 180667) | Seawater microbial communities from Saanich Inlet, British Columbia, Canada - Na_anoxic_4_MG | ecosystem: Environmental > Aquatic > Marine > Inlet | place: Canada: British Columbia...
CTTGATACCATAACTTCCTCTTCTCCAGTACCATTGCCAACGGGATTTTTTTTTTCACCAATACCAAATAAAGTTACAAAGTCATTAACAGTTCCTTTATAACCTGTATTGACAAAGTATTTATATGTATCATTAACAGCATCTCCATTAGTATTAAGGAGTGTTTTATAATCATCTATAGTACCTTGGTATCCTGTCTCTACAAAATATTTGTACCCGTCATTGATTGCTTTTTCGTTCATATATTATTTAGTTGTATTTACTCCCAGCTCCTTTAGATGATCCACCACTACCTGTAGTTCCTGAGTTTTGATTATTTACAGCTGTCTCAATAGAGTCTTGCATAAAGTTTACAATATCTTGTACACTATCCCCTTCTCCATAAATATCATCCCATATAAACTCTTGTCCTCCAATAGTAAAGACACCTTTATACTCACCTGAATCCCCACTGCTTACAATTTTTAAACTACCACCACCTTCAAGGCCACGTGGCATTATCTCATCCATATCTAATAAAGCGTTAAATTGCTCTTCTACTTGTGCAGGTTCATCATTATAAGAATCTAATGAGCTACCTAATTTTGTATCTAAATAATCAGAAGGGCTAACCTCTTCGCCATCCGCTTTAGTTACATTGATTCTCTTATAAACAATCTTATCTTTCACTCCTTCACCTCCAGCTCCTGTATTACCAGCACCTCTTGATAGATCGCCATCATAATTTTTCTCTGCAATATCATACTTAGTAGCTCCCTTTGGAGTAATCTTCTCATAGATTTCTCTCTTAAGTTGCTGACCACTTTTTAGAGTACCATCAGCATTATAAGCATCTATAACTCTATCTTGTTGCCCGTCTACTTTAATAGTAAAGTCTGTGATTTTACCCTCAGTAGCTAATCTGTTTTTCTCTGCTTCTAATTCTTCAGCGGTAGCATTAGGGTTAGCCTCTTTAAATGTATTTAACTCTACTTCTTGTTGTTGTTCACTTAACAGCTCTACGTTTCTATTAATCTTTGTTAATCGTGGAGCATTAGGATTATTTTTATTAATATCGTCAATTAAGTTTTGAGCACCAGCATCAGATTCAGCAGCAGTTCCTGACACAACCATGTCTACATTTTTAAGATATACTCCAGCATTTTCATTATCTCCTTTTGATTTTGTCTCTGCAGATGTCTCAGCTCTTTTTTGAACTAAACCTTTTACATCTTCTTCTTTCTTATAATCTAAAGTTCCTGTTATCTTAGTCTTCATAGCATCTAAAGCAATCTCTTTTTGAGCATCAGTAAACTGAGCGTTATATTGATTGTCTGCTCCAAACTCCATTACAAGATAAGGGTTGTTACTTTCGTTGTCTGGATTTTCTGTATTCCACTTATCAAATGCCTGCTGGTCTCCTATTTCAAATGCAGTTCCATCCTCAGTTGTTAAGGATGAGTTTAACATAAACGACTGCATATCATACGGATCGGCTAACATTGACTGAGCCTCCGCATCTAAATATTTTTGCCCCTCTGTACCATTATAGTATTCTGTTTCCATTCTGCTTCTTTCCTCTGTTGTAATTTTAGCATTTAAACCATACTTAGAATCTATTTGTTGTTGTATAACCTTTCCTGATATTGCCTTTGATCTTTTTAATCCTTTGTTAGGATCGAAGTTATTTACTTTTTGCTTCATTAAAAGAGTAAGTCTATTCAGTGTAGCACTTGAATTTTTATCAACTGTTCCGTCCTCATTTAATCTTAACATAGAAACATTACCTGTTTCAGGATCTGTCTGTACTGAGACATTATTCATATTAGCAAACCCTTCTAATTGTTTTGCTAACCATTGTTCTGCTGGAGCACCTTGAGATAAGTCACTCCCTTCCATATTTTCTTGTAATCTTGTGGTATACTCTTGAAAAGTTTTATCAAAGTTACCCATGTTTTTCTTCAATAAATTAAAACCATTTAATTGGTTTTGTTGAAACATAGTAACATCAGCAGGTTTTACTAAACCCCTCTTCATCATGTTCTTCATGTCTAACAACTTGTTAGCTCCATCCTGTCCTGCATTCATAACTACCTGTTGTGCGGTAGGGTTATCATATTCTCCTAAATCATTTAACGCAGCCTGTTGGTCTTGGAAAGCTTTTTCCAGTGCAGCTTTCTTTCCTTCTCTCTCTGTTGCTACATTTTTAAAAGCATCAGATATAACCTTTGCCTCTTCTCCAAAATTAATCTGTGAAGCTGGATCCGCTTTTTGATAAACATCAAAGTCTATCTTTGCTTTACTAAATTGGTTTGCCATACTTTTTATTTATTTTTTAAAACCATGTGTTTGGATCACCATCCATACCTCCAGGACCTTGATTATTATAATCATATCCAGCTTGTGTTTGATTATCTAATGTATTATCTTTAAAATTATATTGTCCTCTACCTTCACTAAGGCTTTTATAATCTTTTCTACTTAAACCTTGAGCACCTATATTAGCAGCATACTGAGCATCAGTCATGCCTTCAGGTTTTTGATTGGCATATTGTTTAGCTAATTTAGAACCTCTTCTATCTGCACCGCTCTGTCCATACAGAGGGGCCAGACTTCCTACACCTTGAACTACTCCCGCTACACCTTGAATACCTTGAGAAATACCTTGAGCTCTGGCCACTTCAGCATCTCTCATCCTTTGGTTCTGCTCTTTTGCTGCAGATACATCCATATCTATAAGTTGCTGGTTTATAGCATCTTTAGAATCAGCCTTCATTTTATTAAGGTCAGATATCTCTTCGCCCATAGCAATACGAGTTTGTTCTCCTGCCGCAGTTTGTGCTGCACCTACTCTTCCTACTCCTGATGCTAACGCTCTTGAGTCTCCTTCTTGTAGTGCCTCTACTGCTTGTTTTTGACCAGCTATTTGATTCTCAAATTCTGCTTCATATGCGTCTAAAGGAACACTAAGACCAGCATACATATCTACTTCTGCCTTAGCCTTAGCCTCACTCATTGCTTTTGCTGCTGCTTTATCTGCATCTTCTGCTAATCTTTTTTGTTTAGCTGCTGCGTTAAATCCTTGTACCGCTGAAGCACCTGCGGCTGCTATACCTACTACTGCTGATGTTACTACTGCCATATTATATTGTTTTAATCATTTCATGTGTGTAAGTACTTCCCTCCACAAAACCTATTTTTTTATATACGTTAATCAATGGTTTATTTTTAATTAATGCGTATACATATTTTTTACCTAAATCTTCCGCCTTGTTACTTATGGTTTTTACTAATAACTCTAAAGCTTCTTTTCTTTTTTGTCTATCTTTATATTTTAAGTTAGAGATAATCCAATCACACCACGTTGCTTTTGAATTAGTTATATACATAAACCCTGCACAAACTGGTGTATCTCCATCATAAACAATAAAACCACCCATACCGTCTTCAGGTAAAAAATCTTTTGAAGGAGGAGTCCATCTCCAATCTTTCCACCATCCAGAAAGAATGTCTTCATAATCTTTTTCTTTTAGTGGTCTTATATTTAATTTCATTTATGCAAAGATAATAAAATCTATGGATTACTTTTCATCACACTACTACCTACAGCAAATAATTCTACTGCACTTGTATTATCATTTTGTAGTGTAAAATTCATAAAGTATCCACGTGCTCCATTTGATCCTACAATTGCATCTTTTATAATTGAAATAAAGTCTCCTACAGGAGGGACTGTACCAGGGAAAGGATAAGGTAAAGGATTAATTGCATTAGGATAAGGACCTACAGTATCTACTGTAATTGAAGCTGGTGTTACTACTCCTGTTGCAATATCTGTAGTGGATTGTCTTACTGTATTAATTACTGCTCCTACAAAAACAGGAGCATTAGGAGGGTTAGTTGAAAAAACTCTATCTCCAACAGTAACAATACTTCCAATATCTTGTAATCCAAATTCAATTACTACTGCGGCTACAGGCCCTGTTAAATTAGTAGAGGCTCCTATACCATTAGAAGATCTATCTTTAAAATTAGTTGTTGTAGCATTTTCTCTTAAGAACGAAAACCATTCTCCTTCTTTTTGTACAAACCACGTTTGTAAAGGAACTCCAGATCCAGGAATAGATCCTGTGCTTAAATCAGTAAATAATCCTGTGCAATTCCAAGCATCATTACTTTCATATGACATTGTTTTAAATAACTTAATTGTCATAGGTTCCATATTAAATACAGACTGAATAGTAGAACTATACTGAACACCATAATAATTATTTCTTAAAGGATTAGTATTGTGTCTGTATAAATTTCCTCCATTCCAAGAATAAAAAAATCCATTCATACCCATCATATAATCAGGTAAAAAAGAATAAAAAGATGGCCATCCTTTTACATCTTCACTGTAAGATAAAGTATTTGGATATAATGGATTTGACATAGTTTTATATTTTTATAATTAACAATTTCCTACACAATTAGCAACACTGGTTACCACCCCATCACTACTTACTACAACGCATTGTGGAACACCACCACTTTCTACTAAATAAGTTCCAGCTGCTTTTTTATTTATCCCGTTTTGATCTTCAAAAGCCCAATCATGTACAAAAACTGAATTAGCAAATCCAGAAGGACTTCCTATGTGAGCTGTAAAAAATGGATCTGTAGCTCCCGTACATGCAGGAGTAGGTGATGGACTACATTTAAAGTTATTTAATGGAGTAGGGCAACCAATAAAAAAACTCCACCCTGTAGTTGGACAGGGGCCATCAAATACAAAATCTATCGTAGTTGTTGTTGGTAAGGGTTTAGGTATAACCATCATACAAGATCCTACTGGTGTAGCCCTAAAATCCACAGGATTAGTACCAGTCCCTTGAGGATCGTAAGGACCTAAAGTTTGAGTACCTACCGAAGTAGGAGTAGCTGGGAAGTTCCCAAGAGCTGTGTCATAATCATATCTATCTACAGTAGCAGAAAAGCCGCTACTACCTAATGCATTAGTCATTGTTGGTGATCCACCTAAAGTACAGGCCCAAGAGTCAGTTCCAATTAAGCCTTGTAGATATCCAAAATTTTGAGATGAATATTCTGAAGCCACAGTAGGAGTCCCTGAATTGTCATAGTCAAAAGACCATGTACATTTATCGGGAACATTAATAGGATTAAAAATAACTAATACAACTCCTGTTGTTGTGCCTACATTAGCAGATAAAAAAAACTGACCTTGATTACCACTACCACTAAAAGTAGTGTTACATGGAAGTGAACAAGTAGGGCAAGTTGTTGCTGCCCCTAAAACTCCTCCTGACATCTGTCTATATATTCCCGCTTGCTGATACCAACCATCAGGGGCTATTGTAGTAAAGCCTGGATCTGAGTATATAGTTGTTGTAGAAGCAAAACTTGCTCCTGGCCAATAAAAAGTTGTTGAATTAATACATGCCATATCTTTATTTTATTTTATTATTTAACATGTTCCTGCTTGTAATACTACTCCGTTAGATCCAATTTCTACCCATTGTTTTGGAGATAAACTTGGTGTTGCAAAAGGATCTACTATATAAAAACCTGTTGGCGGATATCCATCTGCAGGATCACATGATGTACTTGTAAATATTACATTTCCTACAACTGGTAATCCTCCACTACCTTGGAAGCCCCATGTCCCGTTATTTCCAGGTGAATTAACCTCTGTCTGACATGCTTGTGCAAAAGTTGAAGTAATAGGACCAAAGTATACTCTATCACAAGGAACCTCACAATTACAACAAACCTCATCAGCAGTTGATGGATCAGAACAATAACATAACTGTCCTGAACTAACTAATCTTAAATCCCAAATTAAATATAAATAATTATTTACTGATGATACATTTACTCCACTCTGAATTGCTTGATATTGTCCTGCCGATGGAGACGTGACAGCCCCACTCACGACAGGAGCAGCAGCCACTACTGTTGCTATTTCAGCTGATGTTGGATTATTAGGGTTTGCAAAATACTCAGTAGGTGAGGCGAGTATCCTAAATTTATGCATAGAAGGATCAAAATCAAAATTATCAGTTCCAAACTTTTGAGTCCTCATTGTAACAGAAGATCCATTATATGGAAATGCTAATAATGACTGTGTCCCTGAAGCAGTGGTATATTCAGCTGGATCAGGTGTAGATAATGTTGCTGGATTAAATCCTGTAAAAGGACTAATATTAGTTGCGTCAAACCAGTTATAGTTAGTATGGATAGTTTGTCCATTATAATTATTAGAGTTTACAACTATTTGTCTAACTGTTAATGGTAGTCCTTTAGGACACTCTACTGTAACATCATACGTAGCAGGCACAATAGGAGAAGGCCCTGTTGGTGTTAATGTTACTGTACACGATTGAGGAGTATTAAATGTTTTTGTAAAGGTCAAAGATGTATTACTTGAAGTTGATGCACTTGCCACTACAGCACCATTCCACTCTATAACTACACTTACAGTACCTGTACTTATATTAATATCAATATCAACATCACCAATAACTAACCCTAAATCTACATCATAGGTAATTGATTGCGTTCTATTAAATTGACTAATAGTAGTACCACAAGGAACTTCGTTTAAAGGCATTGGAATTTGTTGTGAGTTAGTTCCTAATACATACTCTTTCATGTAAGGATCATAAGCCCCTAATTTTTGGGTAGTAAGTTGAGCATTAAAACAATCTCTAAACCAACTATTCATTCCGTAAGTTGAAACAACTTGTAATTGATCACTACCCTGAGATGCTCCTCTTAAGTTTATTACTGCACCTCTTTTAGTGTCTGTAAAAAACATATCATAACCCCAAGAAGTAAAACTCTCAGGATTAAAACTTATACCATATTCTTCTATTCTTGCTATCTGTGTTCCTAAAACTTGAGGCACCGAAGCTATAGCTCCTCCCCCTGTAGAATCTGTAATAACATTTTTACCCGATAAAACATAAGATATTCTATCTTCTTGTAATACAAGTATATCTGTTTCACGTGCATGTAATTTCATTATAGGACCAAAAGTTGTTTCTAAATCTTTATAATTTGCAAGACCTAAATTAAACTCATTTAAGTTATTACTATTAGCAGAACTACTATACACACCGCTGTAGGTCATGCCTGCATATCTATCCGCCTCTTGAAAGTCTTGGTTAGACACCGCTAAAGTTCTCTCTCCTAAATTAAACCCTTTTCCTGCAGGGCTGTCATATATTTTATAACTCTCTACTCCATTACCAAAAGTATAACAGTTTACCGCATCTAAAACAGTAATTAAATTAGCTCCAGCTGATGTTTGGTCTTGACCATCAGAAGCTATACTGTAAGAGCCGGCTCCGGTTGGATCAAACTCTCTTCTGGCCATATGATACCCTTGTCCTCCCGGAAGTTCAGGCTCAATATCTAAAAGGGTAGACGCATCATAAAATAAATTAGGATCAGCATCCTGAGGTACTGTTTCAAAAACAAACACTCCACCTGTTCTCGTTACTTCTATGCTCATCTTCCCTCTTCCAGGGAAAGTTCCACCCCAATCCGTACATTCCGTAATAGCTGCTTGATATCCCGCAAACATTCCTCCTGCCGCATTAGTGTATATTCCAAATACCGCCTTCCATTCAGTTGTACTCCCTTGAATAGCCCCAGCAGAGGTATATAGGGTGGGATCAAATTTAAGATCCATACCATTTACGCTGCTTACTCCAGCAGAGGTAGTTGTCCCGCCTCCTGTAGAAAACATTTTACTCTGTAAATCATCCCCTATAGCCCATTGATGAAAGTTACCATAATCTTGAGTAGAAATAAAAGACCTGTCGTAGTATATTGATCTACTACAAGAGTTCTTACCTCCCCTGGTTGTTTCTAATTTAATCCTAATTGTAGATCCTGCGGGAATATCATAAGGTTGACCATTTGAAAAATTTAAACTATACCCTGAAATCATTGAATTAAGGATACTATTAAAATTATTTATACTGCTTTGGGAACCATAAAAAATTTGAGCCTGATCTATAGATTCAGTAGTCCATCCTGAGGGTTTTAAAAGCATATATAAACCTGATAAGGATTTATTTGTAATACCTTTACCGGAATATGCCTGAATAGCTAATACTACAGTTTTAGCCAATCCTAACACTGGGCCCTGACTATCTTGTTTTACTATAAGTTCATCTCCTACTTTTAAAACATTTTGATTTTGCCCGTCTAACTTAAACCACACTTGACTCGGATCATTAGCATCGGCAATAGGAAGTCCCGTAGCTCCGGTTGCTGTTCCGTCCTGCGCATAGAACAGGTTAGAAAAAACGGTTTGATAAGTACCTTGACTTGGCTTTACTACAAACTTATATTTTTTAGCCCAATAAGGAGGTAAGTTTTCAAGAGTTACTTTTATTTTATTTTTATAAATGGAAGTAGATGAATCAAAAAAGGCTGTGCAGTTTTGACTTGTAAGAACAGTAGATGCTCTACCTTCCCCATCCATATATACAATCCCTACCTCATAATCTCTATTAGAATGAAGACTCTGTGTGTTAGAGGATTTTAAATAAGAGGCAAAAGAGGAATATCCAATAAAGTTATAATATCTAATTGCATTACACCAGTTACCCCCAGCAGTTCCATCTGCTCCAAAATATTGAGTACAAGGAGCTTGAATGCTCAAAACATTCCCTGCTACCGAATATGCAAATCCATCCTGTAAACAAGACTGAGTTGTTACTGCTCCTCCACTTACTATTTGATATGATGTTCCACTTAATTCTAATGTTGCTAATCCCCCATCTATATCGGTTAATAATAGAAAGTCATCTCCAGGTGCCGGAGCAGCGGTAATAGAAGCACTTAATCCTGTCATAGAATCTATAACAATTTCTCCTCCCACTAAAGCCGGTACTACCGCTCCAAAATCCGTCCCAGTTTCCGTTAGTTGTCCCGCACAACAAGTGTTTGATCCAATACCACCACAAGGAGGGAGGGTGTTATCACATAATGTTATTCCTGATAATAAGATAGTCGAAGAACATATTATTGGAAACGGATTAGTATCTAAAACTCCTGGCGTACACGCCACTGCAGGAGCTAACGGAGTTCCACCTATACCTCCACTAACCAATTCTAAGGTTGTGCCAGCCATAGGATCATCCGCTATCGCATAAAACTTATCACTCAAAGTTCCTCCGGTTGCACTTTCATTACATGGATATAAAGGTTTAACAATAGAAGTTCCAGCGTAACCTTGGGCTAAACTACCTCCTATTCTATTTCTAAATTCCTGAGAGTTCATCATTGCATTAACATCAGCATAGTTACTCGGGCAGGTGAAATTAAACCCTACCTGAAAAGGTGAAGTTTGTAAGCCTGTCGTACCACAAGTACCGGATCCTCCAGTGGAAGTAGCAGTAGCGGTAGTTTGTTGCATTCCAAAACTAAACGTGAATGTAGTCCCTATTGTAATAGGAGCCCCTGACGGAGGATTAGCTTGACTTAAATCAAAGGATATCACTGAATCAGGCTCTGTATGCGCTCCTTTAAAAGCATAAACACCCGGAGAAGTTGTAGCTTGAGGAAGAGCTTCCCCTGTTATATCTTTACTCTGAGGATCTAAGTGATATACAATAGGTATTTTACTCCCGTCTGGAGAAATTCTAATATCATACTGATCAACATAGTTCCCGTACATTAAACGATTTCCTTGAATCGTTTGAGCTTTAGCAGTACGAGGCACGTTATCGTATAATCTTAATAACTCATCTGAACCTAATGTAGTATAAATTTCACTATTAAGAAATTCAATATTATAAAAAGAATCATCAGGGATACCGAGATTCTCTTTATTGTATCTTTTAATAACATAAATAACATTAGAGGTAGTCTGTTTATAAAGTATATCTATTTCTTTAACCCTTTTTGTTCCTGTAGAAACAGTTACATTACAACCATTAAAACGATTTTCCATCCCCGCATTCCAAAAGTTTTGTAAGCTTAATTTAAAAGTACCTGGCTGAAAAGATGGATTTGTGAATAATGATGTTGCACTATATTCCCCATCCTGATACCTATATCTGTAAGCAAAAGATAGAAAACGAGTATCCATATAATTAGGGCTTTGTATACCTCCCCCAGCATTAGATAGCCCAGGTAGTGCAAATAACTCTACATGAGGAGCTCCTAAAGGAGCGGCCTGACCACCTGCCGCATCAAAGTCTTCAAACCCTGGAGGCTTAACAATAACACTTACATCCTCCTCTTCTAACACATTATCCACAGCACCAGGGCCTGGATACGCATAATCTGATTTTATATTTATAACTCTTGGAGAATTTAAATCATCAGTAAAAAATAATAAATTTTCAATCTTATCTACTCCTGTTATTAAATACTTAAAGTCAAAATTTAAAACCGAGGTACTAACTACATGATAAATTAAAGATCCTAAATTAGTATTATAGGAAACAATTAAATCTACAACACCTGTAGTTACCGAGTTGGGATTATTTTCATTATGAACAAACCAATAAAGAGTTTCGTTTATACCATCTTCATATACTCCAATAGTTCTTATATCTCCTACTAAAGGTACTCCTTGAAATTCTAATTGCGTTAAGATTGTATTCCCTAAGGAATTTTCTACTGCACCAATTTCTGTGCTTTCAGTAGATCCTAACCTGACGTTTAAAGCGTCAATATATTCTCCTGGTGGAATAAGCCTTTCATCTACAGACTTATTCATTTTACCCGCTATAAAATTTGTTGAAGTTAAAGGCATATTATTTTATCCATTTATCCTGACCTCTTAAATTCTGTAAGAGTCTGCCAGGGTGTATATTACTTAATCTTAGTTTAGCATTACGGAGTAAAGAAGATTTGTCTTTTCTTGCTCTATTAACTAAATATTCCTGTGCTCCATGTCGGCCATTCAAAATAGCATACTTTATATAGGCATATATAAAGTCTTCAAATAATTTATTTACACTAACGCTGGAGTCATCACCATTTTCCATTCCATCTGAAACATACTCTAAAACCACTAACTTTCCAGCCATTCCTGAATTAAAGTTTATTACACCACCTTTTCTATTTATACTAAAGGTAGGGTTTACATTTGCTGTTTCTGTATTTAAACCAAATCTTGCACCTACTTGATAATCAAAGTACCAAGCACCGTCTACTAAATATCCTTGCTGTCCACTATAAGGACCGTCCCCAAGATACATTGTTTTTTGCTGACTATCTAATCTTTGTTTATCCCAAAAAGAATTATTAGGTTTTAAAACATTACCATCAATATCAAATAATATTCTACAATCATGATCTTGCAAGTAAGCTCCACTCCAATTAGTCTGTATATTTTCTGTCATAGGATAAAGCATACCATCTTGCTCTAAAGATATTCTTACCCAGTTTACATAATCCTGTGGTAAAACAAACCTAAGTTGATCACAAATTTGTAATTCTAATATTTTAATTTCTTTCATTGCATCGTAATTCAATTCTTGAATTCCTCTCTTTGCATGAAATAAAACTTGATATCTGTTTACATTATTTACTATTTCATTATTACCTTGAAACATTAACATAAAATTATTTACAATATCTTCTAAAGATATGTATTGATAAGATCCCCAGTTTGCATCTGTAGGTACATTCTGACTATTCTCGTAATATTGATAATCTGTTATATATGACATAATTAACTACTTTCTTGTATTTCGTTACCCTCTTCTTGTTTTCCAAAGTTATAGACTTCTGCCTCTCTAATTTCTATTCCTACATACTGACAAATCTTTGCTATTAAAGTTGGCTCATCAGAATCAGGTAATTCAAATTCTTGAAAGTCTGGTTGAGTAGGATCAAATTGAGGTTCTCCTAATCCTATATTTAAGAAAGTCCATCTTGGTGCTAACGGATACCTTATATACTGAGTCTGTATAGCACCTGGTTGTAATATAGTAGTAGGGTATACTGTTATATTATTATTCTCTAAAGTGTACGCAGGGTATGTTTGATTCGGAGCAGTTAACATAGAGTTGGTTAAGTAAAATATTTTATTTTGACTTACCCTTTCTACCTCTCTAATTTTTGTATTAGAATATATAACGTAGCTATTACCTATAACTGTAAATATATCTGCACTTAATGTTATAGTCGTAGTATTTACTACTCCAGTAACATATGCTTGTTGAAATGTCGTTGTATTTACAATTAAACTTCCTATAGCTGGAGTAGGAGAGCTTGTAGGTATAGTAGTCCATCCAACTGCAGCTCCATCTACTAACTGATTTGCTACTGTAGCAGTAGCGGTCCCTGTGAATAAAGGAGTGTTATAATAAAATATTTTATTAATTAAATAATAATCTAATGGTAAAGAATAAACATTAGCATTTACTTGAGGTAAAAATACAGTGTTAGAAAAACCATCCATCACCTCTACTAAACCTTTAGTTATATCAGCATAACCTGTGCCTGATGATCTTGCGTTCTGTCTTTGAATCCAATTATTATAGGAGTAAAAGTAATCCTCAAACATATCCAGCTGTGCCTGCTTAGCATATAAATTAAAATCTTGTGGAGTAATATACCCGTAGTTATTTTTATTTGCTATAGCTAATACAGTATTCCTTACTTCATTTATTGATGCCGCCATATTATATAAACATTTTTACAAAGATAATAAAAAAAAAGAGGCCCACTTTTTTTGTAGACCTCTCTTTACTTACTGATATACTTAAACTAATTAAGCATTTACAATACTTGTTACAGCTTTAGGTAATGTCATAGAATACATTGGTCTTGTCCAGCTTGTAACTAACGCAGCCTCAGTAGCATCTAATATAGCTGAGTAAACATCATGAGCAACTTGTGCTGCAGTTGTTACTGTAGTAGTTGTACCATCAACATAGTCAATTGTAACCGTTGTTGCTGTAGCTGTTGCTGTAGCAATTGCTTTTACTCCGTTAAGACTGATTATTTGACCAGTAATAGGAGCGTTTGTAACTTTAAGAAATTTTTCCATTTTATAAAAAGGTTTTAATGGGTTAATAAAGTACAAATATACATAAAAAAAAAGCACCCTTTTAAGGTGCTCTTTCTGTTGTATGATTAGAAATTATTTATTTTTCTTTAACATATTTTTAAGTAACTTATATGTCTCTACTCCCTCGTCAGTTTGTAAGTAAGATCCTACTATATCATTAGCATCTTCTCCATAAGGAACAGTTAACATTTTACTTTTATTTTTAGCAAGATTAAAATAAACATCTCTTCCATTATTTCTTAATCCTAATAAGTTAGCACTGAAGAACTTAACTACATCATCTGCAACTTGTAATGCGGGATCATTAAGAATATCAATAAAGTCTTCTGGATAGTTTCTTGAGAATACAAGAATGTCTCTTTTTAATTCAGCAGTGCTTAATTTATCTGCCCCTGCTCCTAATAGAACTCTACCAACTGTCTCAAGCATAGCAATATCTAAGTCTCTTGCTAAAATTTGAGCGTCTAAGATTAATTCTTCGATTTCTAATTCTTCAGCTGCATCTTTAGCATCATCTATTTGCTCATATATCATCCCGTTACCAGGATGTAAAGATAAAAAGTGTTGTAAAACTTGATTGGTTCTATCTACAGTTAAAAATCCATCTTCAAAAACAATAGGCTCCATAATAGCATTACCATCTTGCTCTTCCTCAAAAGGTGTCTTTTGGTTTCTTGCATAACGAAGTGGTTTATTAATACCTGTTTCTTCATCAAAATAAAGTAATGGGGATCTTTTGTTGTGGTGAGAGTTTAACATAAAGCACAATGGTGCTACGTCTCTCTTTAATCTGTACTGTTTTGTAACTGATGTTGTTGTCTTTTTCATTTTATTATAATTTAATTAAAGTTAAAAAAAAGGGGAGGAGGTTAATCCTCCCCTAATGATTGTTAGTTATTAGTCTCTAAATAAGAAGAAGTTGTTTGCACCTAAAGTACATACAGCTCTTTCCGATAAGAAGTTAACTGTCATCGCATCTAAAGAAGATGTTCTTGCTCCACCAGCAGAACCAGTGATCCAAGTTTTGTAACGTCTATCTTCAGTTTCAGAAGCTCTGTATCTAACGTGTAAGAATGGTCTCTTAGCGTTCTTACCTAAGATTTGGTCATATACAGTTGTAGAACCAGCTGGAACCATAAGTCCATTGATTGCACCTCCTGTTAAACCACCTCTCATTGTAGGATCGTTTAAGTATTTCCAGTCTGACTTATAGAAGTCATAACCTCTTCTGAATCCTGTAAATCCTAAGTTTAAAGCCATCTCTTCATCATTATCAAATAAACCATATGAAGTACCACCCGCTCCGTAAGAGTTTTGAGCAGCTAACATATCATCAATATCAAATGAGAACTGACGGTTAACAAAGATTACATTTTCCTCAATAGCACCTTGCTTATCAAGTCTTTGGATTACTGAATCGAAACCTGCAAGAGCTACTGGGTTACCCCCACTCCATACATTTCCTCTTGTGTTTACTACATGGAAAACTCCTTCAGAACCTTTGTTTCCTACTGCACCACCTGCTGCAGCTGCACCAGATCCTGCCTCTGCAGGAACCGCTTCAACCATTGCAGTTTCTAAGTAATCTTCAAAACGAAGTCTTGTTTCGTGCTCAGACTTTAAGTACCATAGGTATCCGTTAGCACCATTTTCCGTAGTTACCTCAACCCATCCAATTTGAGCCATGTCAGAACCATTTACTTCGTAAGTATCCTTAATGATAATTGGAGAGTTTT
>Ga0233412_10001089_pt1 | contig 14743 bp, 14 predicted proteins | sample Na_anoxic_4_MG_FD_180667 | JGI IMG/M metagenome (GOLD analysis project Ga0233412, IMG submission 180667) | Seawater microbial communities from Saanich Inlet, British Columbia, Canada - Na_anoxic_4_MG | ecosystem: Environmental > Aquatic > Marine > Inlet | place: Canada: British Columbia...
CTACCTTTGTTAGATAAATACGAAGCAAAGTAATATACTCCGCCTGCAATTAATAAAATTAGAACAAGGGCTCCAATACTATTTTCTTTGAAGAGTTTTTGCAAAGATGTGCTCATTATATATAAATGAAATGATAAAATATTTTTGTAAATATAGTTAATTATTTCCTTAATATTAACTAACTATAAACTTGCTCATCTTCTAATTCAGATATATTACTCAATGAATCTTCACTTGAATCTGAATATTCTTCTAACATATACTTATTCTTAATATTCTTAGCTTCTAAATAAGCACTCAATGCTTCTTGTTTTGCCTTTTTTGCTTTTTTCAACACTTCTTGATACATCTCATAATATACTGAATCAGGTTTTCTTAATTCCAAGACATCTTGATCTGAAGTCATTTTGTCTAAATGAACATTTACATTATATTCTGTTAATTCATTTGGATTTTCTTCTATATCTTCTAGTATAGAATCTACTAAATCTTCTTCGTTTACGTGGTTAGTATTTTCTTCGGGATTACTATCTACCAATATTGATTCTATATCCAGTGGTTCTAAATCATTATTTTCAAACGATAGATTTTCTTCATTTTGAGTGGTTATCTTTATATCTCCTACATATTCTGTATTGTCTATTGAAATTTCTTTATTCAATACATTTTCATTATTTGTATCTAACAAAGTAATTGATTCCTCGTTTTTTTCATTTTCTATATTGTTATTATCAGTTTTATTTATTTCATCTATAGGCTCATTACCTAATGTTTTTTCTAAACTTTCTTTATCTATTTCTTTCATTTCATAATCTTCTTTATTTTCACTTATATCACCCTGTGTATTATTTTCTTCTATATTTTCATTTTTTAGTGCTAAAGATTTCACATCTAATACATCTGTATGTTTTGTTGTTTTTTGTATTAAACAATTTTCAAATATGATATCTTTATTTAAAAGCATCACTTGTTTCAGTTCTATTTCTAATTGAAAATTACGACTTGTAAACTTAACACCTTGAATTTCTAAAATACTAATAATATTAGATTCTGAGGTGACATCTTCCATGGATAAAGGATTTTCGTTTTCGTTATATATTTTAATCAATGGTTTATTTGTTAATGAATTCATTTTTACGTTACTTCTTACTAAATAAAATTTCCCTGATTTATAAATTTTTATAGGGGAGCTAAATGATGATTCTATATCGTTTAATTCTAATGGGTTCTCAAACCATTCACTAGATTTTTCAAAAATTAAATTATGACATTTTGTTTCTAAATTTTCTATCCACTGAATAAACTCTTCATCTGTATTATTAAACATTAAGTCACTATAAATTTTTTTACCTGTTTTCATAAACCCTTGTCGTGTCGTACCCTTAGGCGCCTGAATATATATTGGACCATCTTCGTATAAAAGTTTAGTACAATATGCTCCCCCTTGAATTGCTATTGGAGCAGCTAAAGATAATTTAGAAAAATCAAAACTTGCGTTTGGAATAATGATATTATTGTTCATTATTATTTTTATAGAAAAATTTAATAATAATAACACGCAATAAATCTTGGAATATTTTGTATATATATTACACTATTACTATGAAAACTTCGTTAATTAAACAATGTTTAGATATTCTGAATAGAGATGACGTTAAAGGTGAATTAAAATTATTGTTAGACCCTATTTCAGAATTTATTTTATATGAAATTCGCCCCTATACATATATCATTATTGTTTTGTTGTTTATGATTTTTCTTATTGCTTTAGTAAATTTGATATTATTAATTTTATTTATTCGTAATAAATACCAAATACCCTTAGTAAAATAATTATTATCCAAGTATATATTATAATGGCTAAAACAAAGAGACAACCTAATAAGAAACATACTAAACGACGCACACGTCATAGACGTCGTAGTAGTAAAAGACAAAGAGGAGGGTATAGTCATCCTAATAATGTCGCAAGTAGTTCCGCATCCTTTAGCGCACCTAATAATGGAGGAGGGGCTGCAGGGTGGGTTGAAGGTAAATATGGAAATGTAGATCAACAATACAACTCTGTTTTTGATATAGGATCTAAAACTTTAGGTAACACATTTACTACATTACCAGCATCTCAGGTTCCTACATCCCAACAATTATCTCTTGTTCAAAGTGCAGGAGGACGTCGTCGTAGAGGACGTAAATGTAAAGGAACTAAAAAGCGTGGAGGGTTTTTAGGACCTGTTGTTAATCAAGCAATTGTTCCATTTAGCCTTTTAGCATTGCAAAATAAGTTTGGGCGTCGCAAAAGCAAACGTAATTATAAGTTTACTCGTAGAAGTAAATAAATTAGACCATAACACATTTTGTAACATAATATTTTTGTAAAATATAAATTTTTGAATAAATAATTGATTCAAAAATTTATATAAATATAATGAATAATATTAACTATGAGCTTTGAAAATCAAATACAAACATGGGTGCAATTAGATAATCAACTTAAATTATTGAATGAAAAGGCCAAAGAAATTCGCGAAAAGAAGAATTCAATTAATGAACAGCTTACAGATGTTGTAAAAGAACATAGTTTAACGAATCAAACTATTGAAATTAGCGATGGGTCATTGAAATTTGTTGATACCAAGGTTGTTGCTCCTCTTACTTTTAAATATTTAGAACAATCATTGAATGTTATTATTAAAAATGAATCGCAAGTCAAACAAATTATTGCTTATCTTAAACAAAACCGAGAAATAAAGATAGTTTCTGAAATTAAACGCTCATCATAATATATATACATATGACTAGTACAGATACCAATTATTCCAATATTTATGACGAAGATGAATTTATTTTTTGTAAAACACCCACGGGTGAAATTACTAGCTGTGGATTTAGTGTTAATTCTGAACTTATGAGAAAGGGTAAATCACCCATTATGAGTGTTCAGAATAATAATGATAATAAAAATCAATATGTTTCTGATTTATTTAAAAATTTAGCTATACCTGCAGGTATTTGTCATATACACCAACAACAACCTTATTTTAAAAATAACATTCATCAAGAAGGAACTCACGAAGAAATACCTGATGACATTTTTGATAAACTACTATCTTTAGCTAAAGAAGGTAAAAACAATACTAAAAATCATCGCCGATATACGCGCAAAGCAAAAATCATCATTGGTGGTAAAAAGAATAAATCTAAAAAAAATAAGTAATAGAATACTACTATTATCATTCTATTACTTTTTAATAACGACTCCATGTTTGGTAATTAAAAGGGGACACCAATAATGTATTTAGCCTTTGTTTCCAATACTCAACACGTTCTTCCATTGCAATATCCTTTTCGGTTTTTGGATAAGGTGTAGTGCTACTCATTAAATTAGCCTCTTCAGGGGTAATTGCTGGTTTTTTTCCAAAACAATTTACACCATACTTTACACTGCTATTTTTCATATATCCTCCATTTATACCAGGACGACCACAATCATTCTCATGACCTTCTATGGTTTGTAATTTATTAAACGTTGATTCTTGGGTTGGAAATAAGGCCATTTGACCCTCTGACCACCCATAATTACACCATTCAGCGCCATCATTATATGCATTTTCTATTTCATCATAACTTGCTAAACGAGCACCATATGCTGTACATAAACTTTTTGCATCTTCATAACCATAATAATTACCTGGGATATTAAATACTTGCTCATTATTTGAGGATTGAGGACTTTGCGACACAGGTTGTGGTTCACTTCCATTCTCTTGATTTTGTTTTTCAAGTATGATATCTATATTGGGATCACTCCCAAATATATTTTTTATTGATGCAAATACATTTGTTCCATAAAAATAATCTAATCCACCTAAAATTATAATGAATATTAAGATAATTAAACTCAAACTACCAAATACATTTACACTATTTTGATAATTTTCATTTTCCATTGCATACCCACTTTGATCACTTCCTAAACTAGCAAAGACTGCTATTATTATTATTATTATCGCTACTAATATAAACAAAAATAGCGGGTTTATTACTAAAGTATTAGACGTTATCTTATTTGTTGCTAAATTATTCACATAATCATACGGACTACTAAGATTTACCTTTGGCTTAAGGTCTGTATTCACTACTTCAACATTTGTTGTATCAATTATTTCTGACATTCTAATCTAATATATACATAGTTAAAAAAACCATTAAATATCTATATCTTAATCTTTTTTACGATAAAATAAACAATAAGTTTTTCCCGTTATTACATTTTCAATATTATTAATTTCACTTACATTTGTATCATTGAAATTATACCATTTATTATTTGCATTCTTTACGTAAGCATAATAATGACCTCCCAGTGTTGAACCTGTATGATTGGCAACTGCGTACAAATCATATTTATAACTATCCTTTTTATACCCTATTACATAGTTAGATAAATCTAAATCCGTTAAAGGATAATCTACTAAAATTTGATTTTTTACTCCGTGCGCATTAAAACGCTTTAAATCTATTACTAAAATACTAGGAAGACTCCAAAATAAGATCTCTTTATTTACATCCTCTTTTTTATTACTTTTTTCGTTAAACCATGCATTGGGTCCAGATAACCTTTCTCCTTTAACATACAAATCTAGACAATCTAATAATGTAGGAGATTTATTATTTTGGGGAATTGGCAAGTCTAACATAAAAAAAGGCTCTGGGTTCCTACTTAACACTTCATCTGTATTTACAGATTTTAATTGTGAAATATGGACACCATAAAATAAATTCCAAATTTCTGAATATTCTTTTGTATACATTTTTTTTATCATTTGAAAACATTCTGTTGCTAATTTATCTTTATCATTTTCTTCTTGTCCTGTTATTTTCATGTTTACTTCACGTTGTAAAGCAATATGAAAACTATTTACTACAAATAATAAAAATTCCGGTAAATCATTTTGAGCAAAACCTGTAAAAATATTTATATCTTTAATACGCGCTAATTTTTGAATAGTCTTTATAAATTTACCAGGCGAAATGGTACAATTCTGTTTCCACATCATTTCTCGTAAAGTATCCCATTCTAATAATAATGCCGATTCATATTTATTATTTAGACGTTTTTTGTAGTCTCGGTTATTTAAAAAATCATTTAATTCATAAGTGTGTGATAAAATTTGCAAACATGAGTTAATAAAACAAGTATTTCCCAAATTGGCTAATCCTGTAAGTCCTTTGCTCTTATATTTTTCCATATCTATTAAATTATATATCAATATATTTAAACATATTTTATATATTAATATTATGGACAGCACTATCACATTTATTCATCGTAATATTAATAATTTATATCAACAATTAGAAGTTATAAAATTACAAATTATGAATACTAATTACGTATATACTGAAGAAGATCCTAGAATTCCTATGTTAACTACTGATCAACGATATATGATTGGTGTGTATTCTAGAATGTATACTTCTACAATCAACCATCTTACACAATTGTATGATTATTTGCATCGCTTTCATCGTAATGATCATTTATCTGATACTACTCCATTATTTTATTACAATGGTAATTTCTATACTAGCGCTCACACTGATACTGATAATACTGAAAATAATAATCATTTATACACACAACCACCTGTACGTTCTGCACAAATACCTTTGAGTTCCGTTAGACACAATACTATTAATAGACCCAGATCTAGTAGTTCCAGAAATACTCATCGTCCACGTTCTAATGTTCGTACTAGACATTCATCGTCTAATTCTAATTCATTGTTTACCTATCCCAATCAATTACGATCAACTAATATGCCTAATAATCCTCCTCTGGATTTGAATATACCTTCTTTAACTAATCCCATTAATACAAATTATAATCCCTTGAATTATACATTAGCATCTAACAATTTGAGAGATATTACTACACCTAGTGATATTATTGCTAATTTATTTAGAAATATGCCTACTTCCTTTAACGATCCTGTTGTTGTTGCACCTACACCCGAAAATATTGCAAATTCTACAAGTAATCAAACATTTAGTTCTATTTTAAATCCTATTAATTCTAATTGTCCTATTTGTTTGGATGTTTTTGAATCTGATACAGAAGTTATGCAAATTATACATTGTGGACATATTTTTATACCCCATCAATTGAACCGATGGTTTCAAAATAATGTTCGGTGTCCAGTTTGTCGCTATGATATACGTGATTATGAACCTAATCAAACTAATGATTCAAGTACCGATAATACCCCCGTTTCCCCCATCCATAATAATGAGGGTGATAATAATGCCGAGGATGATGTTGAAGATGATCATGATGATGAAGAGGATGTTGAGGATGTTGTTGAGGATGTTGTTGAGAATGATATTGGTTCTTTACAAAACATAAATTCTAATACCAGTTCTGTATTACCAACTAGACATAGAGAAATTGTTGAAATTCAAAATCAAACAACTAATGCATTGCAAGATTTATTAACTAATGAAGTTCAAGGTATATTCCATAATTTATTTACTAATCCGGAGCAACCTATTGAAAATTTTACATACGATGCATCAGATAATGCTATTGTATTTGATAATTTCATATCACGATAATAATCATTTTTATTCATAATGTTCAACTTTGCAAATATTATGAATTACGTCAGATTATGTATTTCCTTGTGAATAAAGGAAGTAAATACAAGTAAAAAATTATATAACATTAAAAATAATGTTCCTATAGGAGATAGGAATGCGCGTTCATTATCTAATGTAATATTACTATTAAAAATTATATTATCGTCCAGATTAGTATTTAAGTTATCAAAATGAACATTGAAATTATCAAAATTATCATCCATTTGGGTAATTAACATACATTTCTCACAATGCCGTAAATATGTTCTTTCAAGTTTATATTTTTTACCACATTCACATAAAAAATTTGATGGTTTATTGTTATCATCTTTTTTAATAGCTGGCGATTCTATAGTTATTTTTGTGTTATTTACTAATATTTTATTTTCATTTTTTGCTAGTGAGTTGTTTTTTAAATGCTTTTTGGTAATTAGATGACGATCTAAATCTTTGTTATTGCATGTATAATAATTACATTGTATACAACTATACATCGGTGCTATATCATCAGCTTTTATTTTATTTACCATTAACTAAATTATAATAGAGTACTTAAATCGTTTTATATCCAAATTATAAATTTTTATACTTTTCCTTGTCAATAATCGTATTTTCTGATACTTTACGGATTATTTTTTTGTAATCTTTCAATTCTTGTACTTCTTAACTTTATTCTCATTATATAAAGTTAAGCAGTTTATTTTTAATTCGTTTTGTCTCATTTTTCTTTTTAGTCGGTGTAATCGTTTGGTTATTTTTAGACAACTCTATAATGGTTTTATTTTGGTCCAATAATAAATCCTTAAACTCTTGATTTTGTTGCACTAACATGGTTACTATTTTGTTATCATCGTGAGTGTTTACTATTGTATTTTGATCAATTACTTCTGGTATTACCTTACCAAAATTGTTACATTTTTGCAGATGTTTATGTAAACTTTGACGATGTTTGTAGGTATTTCCACATTTACATTCATATTCGGAACTTTTTGGAACTTTTTTGTAAGTATTTGTAAGTATTTTATGTTTACGTGTCATTAAATGTCTATCATATTGACTTTTTCTAATGGAATTAAAGTTACATATATTACAATAAAAAATATTGGAACTTTTTGGAACCTTTTTGTCAGCCATTGTAAGTATATATTAGACTTACACAAAAAAGTTCCTAAATCTTACGTGAAAAAATTATCGTCACAAAATTGAAAATTATTTTTCAACGTGAGACCTTAATTTTTTTTTCAGTCACAAAAAAAACGAGTTTCGGAAAGTCTTTCAGGAATCTAAAAATGGACATTTTATTTTTGTCCATTTTTGAAAATCCGAATCGACTTTGGGAGTAAAAAAACGTAAAAACGCAAGGGTCTCTTTAAGTTCAAAATTATATTATTTATTTGGATATACCAGACTTATAGCGTAAAAGAAAAAATTTATTATATTTTGTAAAAATAATGAATTTGATAAAAAGTATAGAAAATACCATGATTAGAAGAATGTGTAAAAGTATCTTGGCATTTTTCAAAAATAAAAACTTTACAAGAGAAATGATAGGACATTATTATTCTATTTTACATCATATCATTATTGGGGGACTAGCTATTATTTTATTATTAAGTAATAATATTATTCATTTGACTATAGCATTAGTTATAGTCTCTCTAGATGCATTCGCTAATGTTGTTTGTCATAATTGCCCGTTAACTGCATTAGAAGAAAAATATTTAGGACGAAGTATAGCTAGGGATGCTAGAAAAAAATTAAAAAGAGCATCTCTATTGTACAAACGTAATCATTTATATGAATCGCAATTAGAACTTTTAGTTAATTGTTGGACTATGTGTGTATGTAAAATTCTTGTTATAATGGTGTCGCGATTTTTAAGAACTGAATTTTGGACTATGTAAATAAATTTGCAATATTGGGTTTGATATATTTATGGTCATGTTTATCTGTGTAACATAAGATACTTGAGAGAACCAACAATAATGGTAATAGTATTATTGTTATGTTATTTGCTATCTTATTCATTATAGAACTATATTTTTCGGTTTTGTATAATTGTTGTAAAATAATAACTATAATTCCACCTATTATTATATTGTAGATATAGTGATTAGTATCTTCAATATGATTTGTTACTTCAGGTGGTACATTGTTTTTACTTTGAAATACGATATCACATATATCAGGACCAATATTTGTCTCAGGATATGTATGATGCATCTCATGTATTGTATTTACATGAAATAATGAATAATTTATGTTATGAATTGACGTATAAAATATATAGAAAAATATTAAACTCCATGAATCGTATAATAATGGTATACAATATGTAAATAAGATATGGAAAATACATGGAGCATTTAATTCATTCAATATTTGAATAAAATGTGACAAAAAATTATTATGTTCATGATGATAATGATGCGCTATTGTGAAGAAATTTCTTATACTATGGGTTTCTCTATGCAATAAATAGGCTAATATCATACTTATTACAAATGTCATGTATCCTTGTAACAGATTATCATACGAAATTATATATATCATCACACATAAAGTTAACCAGGATTTATAATTCTTTTTTATGCTTGTTATAAAATCTTGACATGTTGATGTTTTATTTATTTTACTACATGTATTGGATTTTTTTATTTTTTTTTGCTTATCATTTCTTTTTTTCTTCTTACCTTTTTTTTTGTCTTTTTGTTTATCAACATTTTCTTTGGTTTTAACTGAATATTCTGGAATAGACATTGACAATATTATATGTTATCTATGAAAAAAAAATACAATTATATACACAAAATTTCATTTTGTTATTTTTGTTTGAAATACGATGTTAATGCTTGTACACCTGCCTTTGTATTATTTGTTTTTCTAAGGTATTCGTCAAAGAGTAAAATTTTTACCTCTTTATTTTTTAATTGCTCTAACTTTCCATCATATTTATCCGGGTCACATGATTTAGATAACGCCTTAATTTCTTGTTTAAATTTCATAATTTTCCCTTTTTTATTCTGCATAGCCCATATTTTTTCTAATACAAGTGCAAATACTTGTTGTAATGGTTTCATTATTTGATTTGTAATATAAAATGAATAATCAATCTTTATTTTATTTTCCAATATGTAAGTTGGTGTTTCAATTTTTTCACCTTGTAATGCTGTCTTATTTGTATTATGAATGTATACAAATGGAATTCTGTCACCTGAACTGGGTTTATTTCCTGGATCTCGTCTAGTAATTCTATCCGCCAAAACCTTATGTGCAATTTGTAATGGATTTTTGTATCCTGAACGTAATGATTTGGTGATTATCAATTTATCCATTGGATATTTTTCATCTACAATATTCTGCAAACATGCTCTCAAGAAATCAATCGCTTTTTGAATATCTTGCTCTTTCATCAATATATCAATTATACCTCCATAAATATCTTTTACGATTGGTGCGTTATCGCGACGTTTTAGTACTATACCCATTTCTTTACGTTTTCCTTTATTTGGATCTAATTCATACAACATTCCCACATAACGCTTTTTTGATAGTAAACAAAATGGCATGAATGTTTTTTCATACTCTAAATCATGAGGTCTTTTTAAGAAACTAGAAGCTAAATGTCCTGCTTGTTGAGATAATTCAATAGTAATCTCTAATGCTTTTTTACCGCGAATAGGTTTTCCTGTAATATGATCTTCAAGATTAAATGTAAAGAATACTGAATCCGTATCCCCATAGATATATTCTGCCTTGGTTCTTACTAATCCATGGTTTTCCGTAGGACATACAGCATTTCCATAACACTCTTCAATTATTCGTTTCGCATAAGTCAGTAATTTTCTACCAGTTGCCGTTGTGGCTGCAGCTACATCTTTTTCATAAAATGTACTCGTCTTTGCACCACATTGACCATATAATGAGTTTGCAGTTAGCTTATATCCAAGTTGACGTTTATCTAATACATTTTTCATAAATTCATCAGTTTGTTGAGGAATTAATTTACGCGTTGACTTACGAGCTGTTAGTAATTCTTCTAAAATAGAAGGCATAATACCCCTTTTTCCTTCAGGAAATTGGGCAAAACGACAATGTTTTCTACCACATTTCACCTTTTCTGCAGCTGATGTTGGGGTTTTACGTACATAAGTATATGTATCATAAGTAATATCCACGTATTCATAACCTTCCAAATTATCATATATGAAATTTCCATTTTCATCTTTTTCACCCGTTTCTTCTATTAAATTATTGGCCAAGTCATATTCCTGTGTCCATACCTTTGAATCGTGAGACAAATTTTCACTTAACATTGATGATGGATATAGTGACGCATAATCAACACAAGCTACGGGATTATCTAAATACAAATCACACTTTGGATCCAAAACAATTGCACCTTCATAACCATCATCCATACTACCTTTTTCCATTACAGGCATTAAAGTACCCTTTTCTCTACACTTTTTTGCGATATAACTTGTTAATTTAATGCCTTGACCACGCATTACCAAATAGTTCATTGGAACACTACAAATATTTGCCATTTCAACGAACCCTGTTAATATATCCACTTTATTCATGAGATAATGAACTAAGTTACAATCCTGAATACAATATTTCGCAATCACAGCACGATCATCATCTGTTCCGTTTGTCATTTGGAAAATATCCTTTGGGGTTACATCATCTTTTGCCATACACCAACGAACTTTTTTTGACATGTCAGGACATATTGTATTTGATTTTAGTTGAAACCATCTCTCTTCCTTATTTACAACAGATACTTGGAATTTCGCACCTCCTTCATAATAATCAACCGAATGACCTATCTCTTCAAAATGAATATAGCTACCCTCTAGTAACCCTGTTAAATTATGAGTGTGAATTGTTGTTGTGTTTTTCTTTTTATCTACATCTATATTTTTTACGTAATCACCTATAAAATGACCCGCTACATAATCCAATTTATATGAGGTTAAATTTTCTTCACGACGAAAGAAGTTATATAAATCTATTTGGAAACGGCCATTCATTTTTATAAAATGAAGATCATGTTGACCACTAGCAATTTGAATACTACTTTCTTCTATTTTATATTGATTTGATTCACGATCTTTGGTTGCGCATATTTCACCAATATTTCTGGACAATTTTAAAAATTGCGTGACGCATTTATTTTCTTCTGCACGACGAAACATAAACTCATAATCAAAACCAAATATATTATATCCAATAATTATATCAGGGTTTTCGCGTTGAATCAGCTTTTGCCAAGCAAGTAAAACTGACTTTTCTGTAGAATATGTTTCTAATTCGCTGTTTTCAATTGGAAGCTTACTACAACTATTCAAAACAATACAATTATTTAAGTACGGGTCTTGCTCACCATATCTCAAAAAGGTGGAACCGATAAATGTTACTTTGTCTCCTTCTAATTTTGGATAGTTCATATTCAAAGATATGGTTAATTCATTCAGTTTACTTTCGCGTTCAAAATTATTATCATATAAGATATCTACTATTGTGGCGTTCTTTTTTGCGTACTTTTTCGTACGCTTTTTAAAAGTACCAAAAGACTCACTTGCGTCTTGGTCTTCATCTTCATACATTTTTGAAAATATATTTTCTATTGTCATTTCCTTACTATCTATGTTATTATTATTCATTGAACGAACAGGAGTTAATAACCATTTCGTTGTCATTCTTTCAACATCTTTTTCAGAAGGCTCTACTTTGGGATAGACTAAATCAATATACGACTTCATTGTTTCTTCAAAACCAAACGCACATAATATCATTTTTGTTAATAAATCAACGCAATCTTCTTTAGATGGCATCTCTGACAACTTTTCAAAGTATTCCACTATATTTGTAGATAACTTTTTATAAGACTTTACTGGAATAGGAAAATCACCATGACTACTACTTGCCTCAATATCAAAACTGCATATCTTGTACGGCACACGCGTTTCCTTATCCTTAAGTGGAATAATATGTTTGGCATTAATTATATATTCAAAATCACAATTTGATTTTTTATCATTTGTTATCATTATGGTTTTTTGTATAGGAAGTGAAACCCAGCCAGAAGGACTTACTTCTTGAATATGAAAGAAACGCAATATAGGAGGAATATTAGATTCATAAAGACGCGTTGAGGTATTTTCAAAACATAAACCATCTGGATTCAGTTTACGCTCATTGCGACCATTAGATGACATTGTATAAGGACCATACCATAAATTTTTTGCCTTGTTTAATGCACTTATATTGTCAAATTCTAATCGTATAAATTTATGTTGCTTACCTCCATCAAATCCATAAAGTTTATGTCTTTTTATCAATTTACAGCTTGTCAGTGAATCCTCATAGTATTGACCAATGTTTCGTTGAATGAAATTCTGAAAACGAGTTTTTTTTGACATTGTCCATGTATCATCAACCATTGCATAAAAGAAAGGTTTGAAATTTTCCACTATGATAGAAGCTGTCTTACCTTGCTCATTTATTCCAAACATTTGAATCATATATTTGGAATTGTCTTTATGAAATCCTTGGGTTTCTTCATCACTACTGCTACTACTATCCGTTGTAGTATACACGTTGAAATCATATAATTTGTATTCGTTTGACATGTTAATATTGTATATATATGAATAAGTAACATGTTATACATCTAAATCAATTTTAATCTAATATTATCGTGAATATTAAATTAAAATAACGTATTATAACTGCCTAATAGGTGTAATTTTTTTCATGCAGAGAATCTTTTTCACCATCATCGTGTTCATTTATATATTTTCCATTTGAAGCCATTGAATTGCATCGCGCACGTTTAAGTAACATCATCTGTGCATCTACAAGATTGTTTTTATCTCCATTCCATACCTTTATTACACTTGATTGTAATGCTCTTCCATAAGAAAATGTTAATCTACCTGGAAATCTTGATTCAACTTTATTTATTTCGTTTAACGCAAGAGTAGCTTCTGTTTCTGACATACCACCAGATAAAAATACTACACCTGGCATGTTAAATGGTACTGATTCGTTAAATGCCTTTATTGTATAATTTGCTATTTTTTTATAATCTAATGGTTCATTTGATAATACTCCGGAACGAACCATATTTGGTTTAAGAAGTGTACATTCAATATCCACTCCTTTTTTTTCTAGTTCACTATACACGCATTTTAATACTTTTACGGATACTTCATATGATTCTTCTATTGTGTGTGTTCCGTCCATTAAAATTTCAGGTTCAACTATAGGAACTAAACCATTTTCTATACATATAGATGCATAATTAGCAAGGCTTTTTGCATTTTCATTTATGGCTAATTCTGATGGAAGGTCTTTATCTTTATCTATTTTTAGTACACTACGCCATTTGGCAAATTTTGCACCTTGTGCGTAATATCTTTTACAACGTTCTTCTAACCCAACTAGCCCTTGAGTATTTGTTTCACCATCTTGATCCTTTTGTTGATTTTCTATTAACTTTACACCTTGATCTACTTTTATACCTACTATAATATCATTATCTATTAAATTTTGAATTAGGTCCTTATCATCTTTAGTTTTGTCAAATAGGGTTTCTTCATAGACAATCACACCGCTTATATATTCATATAAACCTGGTGCTGTAAATAATAAATCACGATATTGCATACGATTATCATGAGTATTTTCTAAATTAATATTATTAAATCGTTTCCCTATTGTTCCTGTACTTTCATCTGCTGCTAATATACCTTTGCCAGATTTACATAATTTTTCAATTGTATTTAATAACTCATCTCGGTACATTTTATAGTTTTCTATAAAATTTATCTTTATGTTACTATTTTCTATTAATTCTTTTACAATATTGATGTTGCGAAAATCCTTTAGGACGATGACAATTTATACTACGTTTATATTTTAGTGACCATTTTTTTGTTTTACTGGAATGTTTATTTCTTTTTTTCATTGTTTTTTTAGATTTTCTAAATCTTTTAGATTTTCTCTTCTTTGTTCTTTTATTCTTTTTTTTTATTCCTCCATTTTGAGGATTATTATTATTATTATTATTATTTCTTCTTTCCCTTTCCCT
>Ga0233412_10001092_pt1 | contig 14694 bp, 26 predicted proteins | sample Na_anoxic_4_MG_FD_180667 | JGI IMG/M metagenome (GOLD analysis project Ga0233412, IMG submission 180667) | Seawater microbial communities from Saanich Inlet, British Columbia, Canada - Na_anoxic_4_MG | ecosystem: Environmental > Aquatic > Marine > Inlet | place: Canada: British Columbia...
AATCCTAGACATATTGTATTTCATATTTAGGGAGAAAAAATGAGGTGTAAGATTTGTGGGAAGATTAGACGTATGAGCGAGATGTCTAGACACCATAAGGTACCACAAAGAGAGAGAATGGAAGGGGGAGGAAGAGGTGTTACTTTAATGTGTGTTCATTGCCATCGGATATTGCATGCGGCTGAGATACAAGGATTGTGCTCTCTACCAAAGGCTTAAATACTTTAGTGTTTAATATTTTTAATGGAAATAAGACATTGGGTCTGCGATAACTGCGGAAATGTAATAACCAACAGAAGCTCCGAATTGGCTGAAGATTTTTGTTGCTGGGAATGTCAGAAGACATACAAAGAAGAAAATGGTTAAAGCTGCTCCTATCCCATGCACTAAAGAAGAGATGAATTCTATCATAGCGGCTGCGAAGGAAGACAGGTATGCATATTTATTGTTCAAGGTTGCTAGAAAGACGGGCCGAAGGCTGGGAGAATATTATGATATTCAGGTGAAAGATTTTAATGCAGAAAAAAAGATTATGCTTACAAAAGTATTGAAGAGGAAGAAGAGAATTCTCAAGGAAGCAGTATTGAATGACGAATTAGTATTTATGATTGAAAGCCACATAAGAGATTGTGGGCTACAACTCGATGACTATATTTTTAGATGGCAGAAAAAGGATAAAAAAATCTCGATGAGACAGATTCAAAATAAAGTAAAGACTTATTCGAAGTTAGCTGAGGTGCCACATAACGTTTCTTTTCATAATTTTAGACATTACTTTGTTACAGAATTGTTTAAGTTAGGTTGGTCTTATGAGAAAATTAGTAAGCTAACTGGACATAGTTCCATAGGAACATTAGTAATCTACGACCACTCCGTTGCCTCTGATATCGCTGATGACGCTAGAGACGCTATAAGAGACATTTAATCAAGGCATTTAGAGGTTTGTTCCTCTCTTATCGCTGCGATTGCTCCTTGATTCCCAATATTTTTTACCAGTCTTGCTTAGTCTCAGTCCAGGCACTCGAGCTTTTCTCGCAGCATCCTTCGATTTGCTAACGGTATTTTGGACTTGTGGAAGTTCTCTAATGATTTTAGCTTTAGGTTGCCCCTTAGTCCAGACACTCTCTCTTTTTTTCGGCGTTTGTTTAACCATTAAAAATCCAGGCATTCCAAGTTTAAATAATTTTGGTTTGACTCAACATACTCACCATAACAATTTTTACACATTAGAGTTTCCTTTTCGCTACCCTCATCCTCAAGAACGGAAATGTAATAAGGAAACTCGCCACACCACTCACAATAGATTATTTTTTCGACTTCTTTTTCTTCCATCCCCATCAATATACTACCTACCTATATAAATATTTTGTAGTAATTAAAAAATAATAAAAAAAAATATGTTTTTTTGATTTTACTTTGTTTTTTTATCGTAAATTTCGCAATAATTAATAACAATCATATCATCTTCAAATGCTACCCTGTATTTATTATTGTATAATCGCTTAGCCCAAGTTCCAGAAATATATTTTCGATTTTCTATCTTCTTATGTTCCTTAACCTTAAACCCAAGTATTAAGTTATTGCTTGGTTTTAGTCCTACTCTTTTGTTTTCTTTATCCAAATATATTTCACAATAAGAAAAACTATCAAACTTCTTACCTACGCTTTCTCCAAAAGTAATTCCATAGTTATTAATCGCAACTTCATCTTCTTCTATTCCTTGTTTTGAGCCATAAGCCTTTTTTAACAATTCAAACGCCATCTTTGTTCATACCCCCTTTCATTTTTTATATTCATAACTATTCATACCTACTTACCTATATAAATCTTTTTATCGTTTATAATTGCTGGAGATACAGAGGCAACGATTAATAAGTCGATATTTTAGAGACCTAAAAATCTTGCTTGTAGGCAGCTCGATTAAAAAGTCGAGCCTTCCTCTTAGAAGGGACGATTTTTATGGATATAAAAGTTAAGAATTCTATCTGCATGAGTTTAATCACGATTAAAAAGTCGATGTGGTTCGCATCTGATTTAAAAAATCGATTTATTAATCGAATAATCCAGGCATTCAATCAGAAAAAAAATATCTGGTGGACTTTTTATTCCTTAAAATTATTATCTTTCACCTTTTGAATACAATTAGAACAAATACCATACTCCTCTTTTAACTCGTGATTAATCCACTTAGCCGTTTCGTCGCATACCTTACCACAAAAATCACATATCATAATCTCAACTCCTCCGCCGTTAGTTGTTTAAATTCCATAATCCCTAAATTAAAGATAGTTTCGCCGTCTTTAAACTTAACAAACGCACTCTCATCATCACTCTCAAATGTCCAACGGACTTCCCCCTCAATAAAATCACTTATCTTATCTAAAAATTTAATTTGTTCTTTATACCAATAAGAAATAAGTTTAATGTTATCCCAATTCTCGAAAGAGAACTCATTTTTATCTATAATATCGACTAAATAATCTTCAAACATCCAATCTCCGTATTCTTCGTCGTCTTTTATACTCATTAGCCAATCAAATAATCCTTTCTTATCGGTTATTTCAATATTTTCCCAAGAGAAAAAACTATACATTCCGATTTTACCACCAATTATAGAAATAGAATTTAGTTGTTTTAAAGTCTGTTTCTTTTAGTATTTTAGTTATCATTTCAATATCCCTATCTTCAGTTTCCTCTAAATGCCCATTATCATATTTTAATTCTAATGTTTCTAAATCGTTAAGCCATTTAATAAAAGTTTCTTCTGTAACTTCGTAATATTTACAATTCTCAATCTCACCTAATTCCTCATTAAACCAATCTAATAAATTATAATTCTTACGCCAATATAAAACTTCTTCCATCTCCGTATCCGCTTCAATCAACTTATCAAACACTTGCTCTATCTTTGGTTTTATTTTTTCTTTGTATAATGATGTATCTAATCCCATTTTCTTAATAGTGAGTATAAAAAGAACGACTAAAAATTAACAATAAAATAAGCCGTTCTTTATTTGAATAGTTAAATATCAAACTTCTTGTCTAATATCTGTATTCTTTCTGTGTGTCTTTTCAAAGCCATCTTATCTCTTATCTCGATAATTTCTACTGCGAACTTCTGCCTTAAAAGAACTAACTCGACTTTTTCGCCGTGTCTCTTACAAGAAAATCCATCCTGTAACTCAAGTCTTTGTTTCAACTCGGCGTTCTTTTCCGTAACCATTTTATCCGTATCCATTTTATAGTTTACTCCGTAATTTAATTATTTCTCGTTGGAGAATTTGAATATCGCTTTTGATTGTCTTAGTTTGCTGATTTTTTAACGTAGATTTACACCCGAACGCCCGACTTAAAGCACCCGAAACTTTATTCGTCTTTTTATTGTAATGTTTGTATAGACTACATCCAACTTCCTTAACTTTCTTATCTCTCCATTGCTTGTGTATCAAATCGACTTTTTCTCTATTCTTTAAGTAATATTTTAAAGAATATAGTGATGGTTTCTTGGGGTTTTTCTTTCGCCATTCCTTTAAAGTCTTTTTTCTCCTTTCTTTTTGTTTGGGTATTTTAACATATTCCCTGTCGTATGCTCTCATCTTTTCCAGATTTTTTACTCGATATGCTCTTGCGTAATGCCGACGTTTAACTCTATTTTCGGGTTTGCTCATATACTCCTTAAATCTTTTATCACCCGCTTTTCTTAGTCGTTCTCTATTTTTAGCATAATATTCTTTCTGATATGCTTTTACTTCTTCCTTTGTTTTCTTCATAATAATAAAGTAGGGGAGTAGTGAATAGCGACAAAAACCACTCCCCTGTGTTGTATAAGTGAACAGACAACTATAATTTAGCCAAAACATTAGTGGCTTCCCAATCTTTCTCTTTTTTCTTATGTTCTTCTTGGCTTTCCTTTATGCTCTTGGTAATTTCCTCAAATGTTTTTATACCAACTTCAATAAACTCCTTACCACAATCCAAACACAATCTTATCCACTCTCGTCCATAGCAAAAACTTTTGGATGGAATACGCTTACCACAATTAGCACAATTTTGAGGATGTCTTGTTTTAACGATTTTAAATACGTCCATATCTGATTTATATGGTTTCAAAACGACGTTAAAACTCCTTGTTGTATTGTCAAATTCTGTTGTAACCCATCCCATCCTACTTCTTGCCCCCCTTTTGCTCAAGTCTATATTTTTTCGCAAACAATCTTCCTCTTATCCTACATTTTAAGCAAAATCTAAATTTATTGTTCTTTCCTCTACGCCCACAACTACTACACACATCTTTATTTTGTTTAAAAAATTCCTTATCGCTTTCTTCTCTTCTCTTTGCCTTTTCTCTCAATGCCTTTTTTAAACATTTTTCTGAACAATATTTATATCTCTTTCCAACCTCGAATAATTTACCGCACGGACAAACTTTTACTTTTGGCTCTAATAATCTGTGTTTTGTTCTCATATTTTTTTAAATGCCTGTATATTTAATTCATATTCTACTTTTAGTTTTTGTGCTTTTGTTAAATGCCTTGATTTGTGTATCTTCATTTCAATTATCATATCAAATAAGTATCTCCTTTGAACGTAGGTGTTCCATTGCTTGTATCTACAATTAATGCTAAAAGCGTCTAACGAACGATACTTTTTTCTGATAGCCCACCACATTTCCTCTCTTGTGAGTAATTTTCTGTTATGTTTAAGTCGTGTTGTAGCCATTTTTTTAGAGTTTAAAATCTATTTTTTTCTGCCGTGCTTCCCAATTATCGACTTTTTAATCTATTTACGACGGCTAAAACTCGATTAATCAAGGCACTCAAATCGATTAAAAAATTTAGTCTAATTTAATTACTTCCCCGAACGGAATATCTTTTTCACTAACTCCATTCTTACAGATAACCCATAATGTATTTATGGTTTCGTCCAACTCGTCTAAGTCTGTATAGCCGTCTGTAAAATTGACTAAAAGTTTTGTGTTTGGTAAGTTCTTATTTATATAATCATAAACGGGTTTATGTGATGTTCCACCACCGCCCCTTATTCTTAACTTCTCTATTTCGTTGCTGTCGCCGTTCCCGATTGTATAAACGTCTTTGATTTCACTATCACAAACTATTAACTTCATAGTTAGATTGTTAAAAGATTTTGCTATGCCGTTTATCTCACTCATAAAATCCCTTAATTCTTGTCCTTGTATGCTTCCGCTTGTGTCTAACGATACAACGATTTCAACGCTTTCTTTTCTCATAATCGGAAGATAAACCCCCGTAGAAAAAGAACGCTTACTCGGACGGCTATAAGAATAGTCGTGGGGAATTGTCTTTGTTAAATATTTGTATAAAAGTGATTTCCAATTTACTTTTTCATTAAGTAGCCCGTCGATAAATAGCCCTAACCCGTCGGGTAAGTTGCCCTTATCTCTTGCGTATGCGGACGCTTCTGATACGGCTTTCTTCCACTTGCCTTTAATCTGCTGTTGCTGTTGTGGAGTAAGTGGCTTGTCGCCGTTCTCAATATGCTCATCAAATCTTTTATTGTCCTCGCCGTCTTGTGCTTTCTTATCGTCTTTGAGTGCTTTTAACAACTCCTCATAAACTTGATTTGCTGTTTTCTTATCGATATTTTCGATTGTGATTTCTTTTCCGTCGCTGTTGTTAAAAGTATATTCGTGGTAGTTAGGAATTAAGCCCCTGCTATCCAACTTAAACCCATTAGTTAAAAGCAAATCATTGACGCACAAATCGGCGGAGATGTTGTAAAGGGTATGTTTTAGGTTTTCACTTCGCTGTAAGTGTTCTAAGACCAAATGTAAAACTTCGTGTGCTAAAATTCCCTTTAAGTTGTCCTCGCTTAACTCCTCGATAAACTTTGGGTTGTAATAACAATTTCCTAACCTATCAACTCCGATTGTTTCAACTTTCTTATCTTCCTTGAATTTCATATTCATAATAAGGTAGGCGAAGAACGGCTTTTCTTGTTGTAGTTGGACTTTTGCCCTTGTGATTTTCTTATTTTGTATTTCCATTTTATTACCAACTCCCACCACTATAAATTATATGTCCGCTTTGTCGCCGAAAAGAAAATCTCATTGCTTGTGCGAAAAATCCAATTCCCAATCCCATCCCTATACAAATCCAACTTCCTACTCCCCCGCCAAAAACTAAAGAAAGTAAGCCCAACATTACAATAATACTTGCTATCCAAACCATAATAGTTGCTAACATCCCATAAAAGAATAATTTAAAATCTCCCATTTTATAATTCTCCTATTCGTATTTTATTTTGTATTTGTATTTCCATTTTGATTATAAGGGGAGTTTTTATATAGATACTCCAAAACTATCATAAAAAAATTTATAATAAAACTTCTGCGTATTGCTTTAAGACTTTCGCACTACCGCCTAACATTTCTTTCTTAAAATGTTCGGGATGATATGCTTTCAAAAATCTTAACAATAGAACGGCAAATTCTGGCTCTAAAAATTCGCAAACGGGTAATATCTTTGTTAAAAGTTTCTTATCCTTTCGATACTTCTCGCTTAGTGTTCCAATAAGAACGTATTTTAAATCGATTTCCTCGATTTTCTTAATTTCTTTTGGATTTTTTAGTATGCTATTGATGTCTATTTTCGTTTGTAGTTTCATAAAAGCAATAAATTCTAATGCTGTTCCCTCTCCTACTGCCGACGCTGTTAAACGATTTACTAACTCGTTCTTATCTTTGCCGTCGATTAATCGACTACAAAAAGCCCAACTTCTCGGAGTGGGAAATGCCTTTTCTTTGCTCTTATCATCTACTCGATTAAAACTGCTTGGTTTCCAATTCAGAAATGAGATTATACGCCCGTCTATGTCGTTTTCAACTGCCCACTTCGTCCAATTCTCGACGCTTGGGTTTTGTAGGGTTGCGTGTAAAAATCTATTACATAAAGCACTACTCATCTCAAAAACCGAACATTTATCTTCGATACGATTACCTGCCGATACGATTACCCAACCTTTAGGAAGTATATAATCGCCAATTCGCCTATCCAAAATTAATTGATATGCTACGGCTTGTATACTCGGTGGAGATAAGTTTAATTCGTCGAAAAAGATTAAGCCCTTGCTGTTCTCGTCTTGTGGTAGCCAACTTGGAATTAACCATTTTGTAGTTTCTGACTTTAAATCTTGGACGGGTAGCCCTCGTAAATCGGACGGCTCTAATTGTGATATTCTAATATCTAAAAAGCCGAACGCCTTTGGATTGCTTGTGTCCTCAATAAAATCTAACTTCTCGGCTTGTGCGATTTCTTTTGCTGTCGATTTAATCGTTTCACTCTTACCAATACCCGTTCCACCCCATATAAAAATTGGGGTTTTCGTATCGTAAGATATTTTAATTTGCTCGTTTAGTTGTTCGTGTGTAATTTCCATTATTATTATTTATCCCCCTTACAATTTTTCTAATGTTAAAAACGGCTCTAACAAATCATTTAATTCCTTATGCTCTTTCTTGTAGCCCTCTATAACGCCGTTTAACTGCTCTCTCTTGAACTTTATTGCTTGAATGATACTTTCTTTGTGTTGCGATACAAAAAAGCCCATTTTGATATTATTTATGCCTAAACCAGTTATCTTACTTTTCGATATATCCCCTAACAAATCAATGTCCTCTTTCTCAAAATCAAAACCATCAATCTTATCATCACTAAGCCCAACTCCAAAACTCCTTAATGAATGGCTGTCTTTATTCATAATGTCAATATCAATACTATGTTGGCTTGAAATATCGACTTTTATTTTGTCTGTTGTGTTTACAATATCGACTTCAATACTATTAATGTTCTTATCCTTGAAGATTGAGAACGTTTCTCTTAAATCATATTTCTTTAGTATCTTAACGACCTTTAGGAATGTCTTTTGGTTTGATTTCTTTATGATTGAAGTTAAGTCTATTACTGCGTCGCCATCAAATAGAACATCCCTTATAATCCGTTCATTATAATCACTCGTTCCATAATAATTACTTGATAAATCTGTTAGGTTGCTTGAATAGTGCTGTTTATACCCTAAGCCATTATGGTTTGTTCCGACAACGTATCCTGTGCCTTGAAGAATAACTTTGTTGTCCAAATCGTGCCGTCTTGCTGTCCTTGTAAGTATCGATATTAATTTGGTTAGAGTTTCCCTTTCCTTGTTAGTTTTCAAACAATTAGTCGCCGTGATTAGTCTTTCGATTTCCTCGAATAACGGCTTTAAGTCTTGCCCTAATGCCTTGACGTTATCTTCTATTTCTTTGTATTTTTGTATTTCCATTGTATTTTTATATTAAATTTTTATTCATCAATTCCCTTATGTCTTTTTCTGCGTTGCTAATGTCTTTTTCTTTCCTTCTTTTTATTTTTTTATTATAAACTATCGGACAACTATCATAAATCTGTTGTAAATAGTAAATAACTACTTTTTTCTTGGGGTTATTTTTAATCCATCTTGCTTGTTCTATTCTTAATCCGTCGTCGTTTGTTTTAACTTCTACATAAAACTCTTTCCCCCCTCTCCAAACTCTAAAATCTGGCGTTCCTTTCTCTCCGTTGTTTTTCTCACAACTATACCCCGACTTCAACGCCTTGTTTTTAAAAAATTCTTCTGCGTCTATTCTGTCGCTTACCCTAATTTTATCAAAAATAAATATCAATTTCGTATTATTTGTTTCGTTTAATCTATCCATATTGCTTATTTCTTCGTTTAATCTAAAAATGCCTTGAATATTAACCCCTGTTCTATGTGTAAATGCCTTGAATATTACTCCGAAATTTCGTATAGTAGTTACTTTACGAAATTTTATTTTAATGCCTTGACCACCCCTTTATACCTATACCCCCATAAAACGACCAAACTAATTTTTATCGACGGATGGATAGTATTTGTAGTAAAACCCGTTGTTGTAATATATTAATACCATTTTGCTTTATACCTCTTTGTTTAGTTAAGTGCCTTGACCACCCATTTATACCTATACCCCCATAAAACGACCAAACTAATTTTCTATTTCGCCGTTTTCTCTGAAAGTATATTCGTTTGCGTCGCATAATTCCTTAAACGCTTCCTCGCTTTGCTCGTAGTCGATTATTTCATAACCCGATTTTTCGATTTTGTCGCATATTTCTTTATACACTTCTTTAAAATTATCTTCGGCTTTTTCGCTTATTACTTCGATTAAATCGTTTTTTAAGTCGTCGTCGCTGTCCTCGTTATCTTCCATTTCTATATTAACGCTGTTTGAATGGTAATAATTGCCTTGATGTTTAACGTTAAATCTAACGCCTTGATATTCAAAATTACCCTCAAAACATACGCCGTCGCCTTGACAATACCCCAAAGAATAATAAAGTTTTGCGTCGTCGCTGTTAATCTTATTTTCTGTTAAAAGTTGGCTTAGATACTCGTTTAAATCCTCGCTTAAATAGTCGTGTTCGTTATTTTCGTTATGACGATTTAACGCTTTCTCTTTTGCGTCCTCGCTTAACTCCTCAAAATCGAATAATTGTATTGTTTTTGTTTTCATAATATTTATACTCCTATAATTTAATTAAGTGCCTTGAATATGATTGGGTAAAAGAGGGGGGCTTATTATTGCCGTAGCAACAATAAACCCCTTTTATCCTCTTATCTATTCGGCTTTTTACCATACCGATATGACTATAATTTAAATGCCTTGACCACCCCTTTATACCTATACCCCCATAAAACGACCAACTAAAAAAAATAATGTGTTTATCGTCGTTAAATCTTCTGTTCGATTATTTCGGCTTTTGTTTTAACGCCTTGATACCTTATTTTATCGACGACGGCTTTTATCTGTTGTGTGTTCATTTTTTCGTCGTCGGTTAAATCGTGGTTTATCGTCGCTAAAATTAAGTTTTTGTGTCGTGCCGTTGTGTTGCTGTATCCGTCGGTATTAAATAAAACTCCGTCGCTAAACTTGATACAAATCGGGAAATGGTAACCATAACTAAACGCTATCGTTACACCCTCGACAACCTCAACATAAAAAGATTTTTTGTCGCTTGTGCTTTCGTCGTTGCTAAACGCTTGTGCTATCTGTTCATTTTTCATTTTGTTTATACTCCTTGATTTATTTTGGCGTAAAGCGTCCAACACTTTACACCTATACCCCCATAAAACGACCAAATAAGAAAAGACCACCCAAAACCCAACGCACAAACACACCCTAAGCCGTTCTAAGCCATCCTAAGACACTTTAATACCTACCTACCTACAAACTACCACGGAAAAATAAAAGGGGGTTTAGCCCCCCTCAAATAAAGAAATAACACCACCTACCCTTTAACACACTAAAAAGCCCTTAACCGAATAAGGACGTTTTTCGATTGCGACCGACTTACTCCCGAACGACTTAACCCCCTGCTTTGCTCGGCTTATCGTTTGGTTTAATTCGCTTTCGTCCCAATCCTCGACGCTGTCGCCGTTCTTATCGACGGGAAAAGCGTTTATTCTTGACGTGCCTACCTTTTTTCTTCTCGGTATGCCGTCGCTGTCACAATACCACTTATAATAAGTTATCCGTGTAAAGCCGTTTGACTTCATCATATCCATATAAGATTTTTTGTCGTCGCTTTTCAACTCATAAACCCTCGCCTGACGGCTTATTCTTTTAACGTTGTCGTCGATAATCATTCCTCTATACTTCATTACATTAATAATATTTCTTATATATCGTCGTTGAGTTGTTACAGGGAAATATCCAGCGTCGAAAAAACTTAAAATTAACGTCTTTGTAAATCTTTTTGTGTTCGTGTTCTTTAAAAATCTTCCAATCCTCGACGCTATTAAGTTATATTGCTGTTGTTTCTCGTCGTTAAAACGCTTTTCTTTTAGTGTCTTAATGTCGTTTTCTATCTGCTCACTTATATCCATTTTGTTTATACCCCCTTTCAATAAAATAAAAATTAACAGCGTCGCTATTCCTAAAAAATCTTTCTTCGTTTTTCCCGTTTTTATCGTCGCTATTCATTAACATAACCCTCTATAAGAAAACCTACTTTATAATAATTTCGTCTATTCTTTTTTTTGTCGTCGGTGATGGATTAACTATTAAGGGACGACACAATTTTGTCGTCGCTGTTCCGACGCTGTAAAGGTATAGGTAGGTGAGTAGTAACAAAAGGTTTTCCGTCGCTGTTTCGACGCTGTAAAGGGCGACCAATTAAAATTTTAAACGAAAATAAAACGGCTTATCGACGACATTAAACGAAATGAAAAAAAACCCTACACATAAAAAAACAAAAAACTATACCATAATTTCGTATACCATACAGAATACGAAATTTTAAAACACCCAATAAACACACTTTTAGGGGCTCCCTGGAGTGCCTGTTATGCCTGTTATGCCTGTTTCTATATATGTCATGCCTGGGTTGCCTTGGTGATGCCTAGTGCACACCTACATTGCCTGTGGAACGCCTGGAATACGTATGTACAGCCCCTGTACGCCTGGAATTTGATATTCTGACAGGAAAACACCCCCTAGGGATTACTACTGGGCAGTGGTAACGAATAGAGTGCCTAGTAGGGTGTCCTTTAGAAATTGTGAGCCGGTATGTGTATCTTATGGCCTACAAGTTAGTAAGTTAAGCTCCAAACTCCGCCTCCAAGCCGACAGGTGCTTATATTGGGGGTATATTAGCCATTATCTATATGTTTTGATATCAATTATATCCTAATCGTCATCGTCTTCCGGGTTTTCACCGGACATAACCTTCCCAACGTAGCTATGGAATGCCCTAGCCTTGGTTTGCGTACTTATTTTCTCCGCTATCTCACGGTTAGAAAGCTTGTACTCACGACTTAACGTAAGAAGAGCTCCTTTCAGGTATCTAGTTCTAGCTTCCTCCACTCTACCGACTACCTCACGAGTCTTTAGTGCCTCTACCTTCATTTTCTTGTACTTCTCTTTGTCTATTACAGAAATATCATCCCAATCACCATGAAAGTCACACTTGGAAGCATTATAATCCCCCTCCTTTTTCCCCCACTTATACAATTTCTTCTTAGCAGGTGCTGAGAAAAAATTAAACTGGCCACGCACCCACATGTCATCTTTGTCGACAGTAACATAGCAATCAATCAAACAATTTGAACGGTTTGTCGCAATCGACTTTGGTAAATCGAAGTACTCCGGTAGACAAAGGATATTTAGCATATTATACTGCCCACATTCTCTAAGATAGTCTTTAACTGCTTGAGTAGACTTCTTCATTGCCTTCACCCCCTCCAAATCTGCGCCAGCCTCATCAAAAATTAATACTCCTCGCTTGTATTCTTGCCCCAACTTGTTTCCCTTCTTAATTAATTCATTCCCATGAAAAACTATGTTGTTATCTATGTCAAATGGGACTTCTGTTCCGTATTTTTTCCAAACTGCATAAGACCAATACGCTGCAATTTGTTGTGCAAGTACAGACTTACCTACTCTTACTGTACCTTGCCCAGAAATAATTACAACAATGTCCCAATCATTCTTAATGTTCTTAACCCATAGGTCAATTGTGTTCTTTAAATTGTCGCACATATAAAACCCAGGAGATTTTTGTCTAGGATAACTCCCCATAGGAAACCACTCCTCACAAACTTTCATCTCCTCAGCCCTGCCTTACTTGCATCTCTTTTGTTCCCTGCAAGGAAGCCCCTTCTTTTAGCTAACATTCTAATTCGTAAATCAAGTTCGTCAATATCATTCATAGACTTTTGCCAGTACTGCATTCTATCTGGTTTATATTTTGGCGGACGAATTCTTAGCCTGTCTCTTAATGCTTTCAAATCTTCCCAGACTTCTTTCTCTGCATCAGTTAACTCAACAGAAATTTCTTTATACAAAGTTATAATATGAGAAAGAACTTCTTCGACTTCAGCCCGTGGACTTCCATGCTCATCGAACTGAGTTGTTCTAAATCTTGAATCATTAATTGCAGTAATAACTTTATCACATCTTATTAGAACTGCTAAGTTTGAATTCCATTCTAGTTCTTGTCCACCATCACTTGCCATAATAATATGTAGGTAGTAAGACTTAAAAAAGTTTCTGATAGAAATATATTTAAAAGAAAATAAGGTAGGTATGTAGTATGGCAAAAGACAAAGAAGAAAAGAAAAAATACAATAAACAATATTACCAAGCGAATAAGAAAAGTATTGCTGAACGAAAAAAGAAATATAACCAATTGAACAAAGAGAGGATTTTTGAACAACGAAGACAATTCCGTAAAAATAATGAAGATAGACTTGCTGCCAATATTAAAAGGTGGAGAGAGTCAAATAAAGAAAAGATTACTAAAGAAAGAAAGGAGCCAGATAGGATATATTATCTGAGAAATAAGAATAAGATTATAGAAAATTCCAAACAAAACTATCTTAAAAATAGAGAAAATATTATTGAAAGAATAAAAAAATACAGTATAAAAAACAAAGATAAGATTACGAAATACAAGAAACAATATGTAAAAAACAATAGAATAAAGCTTGCCAAAGTTGCTAAAGAATATTCTCAATCGCATAAAAAAGAGCGTTCTAAATATGAGAATATGCGAAGACGAACTAATTCTAAGTTTGCACTGACTAGTCGTTTAAGAGGTAGACTATGGCAAGCCTTCAAACTTTACTCCACAACAGGCAAGACAAAACCTGCAGACGAATACGGAATAGACTACACAGCAATTATTGAACATCTCAAACCATTTCCATTAGAACGATGGCGGTATCATATCGACCACATCATTCCACTGTGGTCGTTTGACTTTGATGACCCTGAACAAATTAAAGAAGCCTTCGCTCCAAGCAATCATCAATGGCTATTAATAGAAGATAATTTATCTAAAGGTGGTAAGATAATTGTACAATCTCAATTAAAGTTCTAAGGTCCCTAATCCAATAATTATAAAAAGTTCGACTTCCTGTTTTAAAGATGGTAACTATCCCCCGTGCTCTTCAACCAAAAGCTGCAAGTGTGACCGTCGGCCAACAAAAGAAAATTAGGCAGTATGGTTCTTTAGAAAATTATCAAAGAGTTCAACAGCAACAAACTACAACTGCAAAGGTACAAGCAGAAATAAAATCTTTAGGTTTATCTGATATTACAAGCCCGGAAGATTATACTGCAAAATATAATAAGGCTTCAGCTGAAGCAAAGAAATATTTAGAGACACCTACTGAGCTAAAGGCAAGGCTAACTGAAGGTGGTTACTTCGAAGCTCAAGCAAAGTATAATGCGGAGAAGGCTGCGTATGATGCTGCGGTTAAAGAACAAGCCGAGTGGGTTCAAGCAGAGAAGCTTGCTGGGAAAGCTCAGCTAGGATACTTACGATACGACCCAAGAAGTTCTGTTGGGAAAAAGATTAAGATAATATTATCTGGATGGGAAAGAGAAGGACATACGACATCTCCACTTGAAGAACCTTACAAGCCAGAGTTACCACCGACTGGGCAGATAGTAGGTGATGGAAATATAATTATAGACACCACAACTCCAAGTGGAATTTCATTTGTGGAAAAGCAATTGGTTGTTGAGCCACAAGTCCAAACTAAATCTCAAGTCTATGGGCCTATGCAACTTAGTGAAACAGAGCGGCAATTTTATTATGATAAACCAGATAGGACAGGGCAATCTTATGATGTAAGTTCTGGAATGTTTGTTGC
>Ga0233412_10001093_pt1 | contig 14690 bp, 15 predicted proteins | sample Na_anoxic_4_MG_FD_180667 | JGI IMG/M metagenome (GOLD analysis project Ga0233412, IMG submission 180667) | Seawater microbial communities from Saanich Inlet, British Columbia, Canada - Na_anoxic_4_MG | ecosystem: Environmental > Aquatic > Marine > Inlet | place: Canada: British Columbia...
TTTTTCACAGATAAAATTTAATATGAATGTCCAAAATAATATATATAATAATTGACTTGCTAACACTATTACACGATTTTCATTGTCACATTCATACATTCCCATACAGATTTTTTTATCATTGCCCATAAACATATTTTGGAGCACAATAAATACATAAAAAAATACAGAGATTACAAAATAAAAATATGCTGGATTACATAACTTGTCTACCCACCTCATCATTTTATATAATAAATCAATAAAATAACTTTCGAATTATTATATTTTTTAAAGTTCAACAGGTTAGTTTATAGAACCTACCTCCAAATTTGAATTTTTATAAATTTCACCATAATTTGGAGGCATATTTACTAAAATAGGTGCTTTATTCGCAATTGGTTGGTCTTGATAAGGTAATGGCGAAGCTGTTAAAGAATTACCGCTTACAGAATTATAAACATTGCCTAATCCTGTTGTGACACTTCTTCCTAAATTTACCAAATCTTGGGGGATTAAACCACCACCCTCTTGTCTTACATTATAATTTACCCACGCATTTCTTAATAATTCATATTCTCTATGATCTTGCTCTGCACCTTGTGTTGGAAGTAAATTCATTTCATTCAGATTCCACATTAAATCATCCTCATTATTCACAAGTCTAGTTATTTCAGATTCCCATCGTTGTCTTGTCCATGATGGTCTACCTTCAAATCCCCATAAATCTCTTACATAATCCTTAATAAATTCTTTTAAAAAGAAACCTTCTTCAGAAGATCCTAAATGTCTAGTTAATGCAAATTCTGCTTGATCTACATTTAGAAATCTATTATCATGTGTTGGTATTGCACCTGTTACACGACCACTATTTGTTCTTCTAACTCTACCACGTGTTTCATTATTTCTACGTGCACTTCTTCGTGAAGTTCCTTGTAAGTTTTGTAAATTTTTATCATTATTAGTTGAACCTCCTCTCCTTTTTGATGTTTTTCTTTTTTTACCACCAAATAATGTTTTTTTGACAGATTTCAATTCTGATTGAGCTACGGAACTTAGTTTGTTCACCTTATTTGTAAAAGGCGTCATTGGACTACCTTTAACTGTACGTTTCACACCTTTATCTGCTAAATCTTTTCCTAACTCTTTACCTAGTTCTTTTCCTTGCTTAACTAGTTCCGGTGCTACCTTTTTAAAACTACGCGCACCTTCGCTAACTACTCTTCTTAATGAATTTCTTAACATTCCACCATTTTGGTTTCCTAAATTTGTTATTTCTGTGTAACCAACAGGATCAGCCTTTGTATCATATCCATTATTTAAAGCATAATAATTTGCTTGGGTAATTCCATTCGGAGAACCACTTACACCTGGCCATGTTGATTTTGCACCTCCATCATATGAATTTCCAATGAATGGTCCTGGAACATTATCTAATTTCAAAGTTTCATTTGGGGCTAATGAACTATTTGCTACAATTCCATTATTTCCACCTTTCATATGATTATGTCTTTTCTTTGTTTTATTATTATGTTTTTTATACCCTTTATGGGTTTTATTACATTTTTTATTACATTTTTTTGTATGTCTATGTCTCATTATACTATATTATAAGATTTTTTTATAGTCATTAAATTTATAACATTAAAAAATGTAATATTATTTATATATTTATTCATTCAATATCTACATGCGTTAACATATGTCTTCTACAACACATTTTTTTTAATCCCAAATCGTCCAATGTCTCACCTTCAGGTGTTTTTTCTACATTATCCTCCGTCAAATAAACTACTTTATTAATTTCCATACCTTTATTCATTTTTTTCGAACGAATTTCCTCTAAATAATACCTATATTTATCGGCTAATAATTCGCCACAAGTTACACACTTTACTGGAATAATCATTCTTATATTATTTCATTATTCTTTTTATTTAAATTATTTTTATAATTAAATTTTATATATATATATAATTATATATAAGAATGACTATAAATATTACCTCTATTGTAGGCATTGATCCTATTACCATGGATGAAATTAATATTATTGAATGGGTTACTACATCACCAGATAATATTGTATTATTTCTTCAATTTCATGATTTAAAAAATGCTAAAATTTTTTGCGTAAAAAAAAGTTATTTTATAATGCCTCAACTTTCTAATTTATTTAAATTATGTAAAATTGACAATAATGCCTTATTAATTCACGAAACATATAATGATAAAAGGGATTACTACAAAATTGGTTATTATTTAGGATATAATATACTTATTAAATATTCTGCATTAAGTGTCACTATTAATAACATTCATAAAGGATCCGGGTCACCATTTATTGGTTTAAATGTCAGTCTTGATAAATCTCTATTTATAAATAAAGAATTATTAAAATTAGAAAATTTAGAATTGGCATCCCTTCAAAATAAGTCTTTTAAAAAAAATATACCTCTTAAAGAAGATATTTATTTTAGAGATTTATATAAGAAAGCTCTACATAATTATAGTTTTCAATGGGACCAAGCTATGAATTTATTTTTAAGACAAGGTGTAAAGTATTTCGAAAGTTCTGCATTTAAGACTAGATTTAAAAGATATGGAAATACTATTGATGAAGCTATTACAAATATTAAGAAAAAAATAAGCCACATAGATCAAGTTTTCTTACGTTTCGCTCCCAGGCACGAAGTAAGTAGTGCAAAATATTATAGAGGAATGAAATCACCTTATATGGTTTCAACTAATAGACCTTTTAATCAAATTGGAGATTCTATTTTAATTAGAAACTTTATTTCTATAACTAAATCTTTAGCGGTTGCAGAAAATTTTACTGGTGGTATGGATAGTGTGATATATGTGTTTCATCTTGATAATGGGGTTCCATTTATTAATATGGTAAATACAACACAATTTAAAAGTGAACGGGAAATTTTATTACCCAGAAATCTACGATTAACTATTACATCTGAGGATAAAGACTATAATATTCATGTTACGGTTTCAATGGTTGATGAAGGAAAAAATTTTAAACTTCCAAATAAATGTAAGTCATATTTATCTATAGATAATCTTGAATATTTATCATTACCTTCACAATTTAATTTCAGTTTTAAAAAATATCGTGAATTTATTACAAAATCTATTAAAAATGATGTAGTATTGGCCCCCGAAATTGATAAACCACAAAAATTAAAACGTTGCCCAAATGGAACTAAACGTAATAAGAAAACGGGCAATTGTGAATCTAAAACTAAACCCACCTCACCTATTAATCATTCAGCTAAGACTGTTTATAACTCATCTGCTTCTGAAGGACCCGCGCCAAAACCTAATTCTCTTGGACAACATCAACCATCATCTAACAAAGAAACGAAAAAGAAAAAATTGCCAAAATGTCCTAATGGCACTCGCCGTAATAAAAAAACTGGCAAATGTGAACCATATCCTAAAAAATAACTATAGCAATTTACTCAAATATATATAAATTATCTATTTTATATATATATATATAAATGAATGAACAATTAATTATTAAAAACACGCCAAGAATAAAGGCATATTTTGACGGTTTAATTAAATTATCTTCAGAAAATGAAATTATGCAATGGAGAGGCGTTCATCTTTTAACAAAAATGTTTTATTTATATTTAGTTAATAAATACAAAACTCAATGCATAGGTTATAGTAAGGTATTTTATGCAGGCTCCTATTTTCACTTTGCACCATTTGAAATTACACTTCATAAAAATGTCGAGAAAGAAACGAAAAATCTTTTATATATAGCTGATGTGATCTCTAATTGCATTAAAAATAAAGTAAATATAATTCCTATACCTATAAGAATATTTAAGGCTATACATAGTGCACATGCTAATGTTTTAATTTATAGACGTAAAACTAATACATTTGAACATTTTGAACCACATGGGTCATCCTTTGGACACGTTCCTAAATTTACTAGTATAATAAAAGGTCGTTTAAGAGAATTCGTAAGACTTGTCAATGTTGAATTACATAAAAAAAAATTACCAAAAACACATTTGGTTAATAGTAATGTATGTTGTCCTTATATAAATGGATTACAGAATATTGAATGTAGACTTGATAAAGCCCATGAAAGTGGTGAATCAAATGGTTATTGTGCTGCCTGGAGTATGTTATTTACAGAATTAGTATTTAAAAATCCTACCATAGATAGTTTGGAAATTAATAAGATAATTTTCGAACATATCTTACCTGATATCGATAATCAACCGCTTTATTTAAGAAAAACAATAAGAGGATTTGTAATTAAAATGAACCAAAAAATAGAAAAGTATTTTACTAAATTATTTGGGAAAGAGGTATATTTGGGAGCGATTTATAGAGAATATGATGAGCATGATCATCATTTTGAGTTTATGATGGATTTTTTTATTAATGAAGAAATTCTAAAAAATTATGATAGCGATTATGATGCAAAGAAAAAAATAGATTTATTAAAAGAAGAATTAAAAAAAAATAGTAAAAATTATAAGGCGATTGATGAACTAAAGTTCCTTGAACGAGCAGATGTTTTAAATAAACTTACACCACCAACAAACATATCTATCATGTCCCATAATCCATCTTCACTTAAACAATTAACGAATAAAAAATTACCAAAATGTCCTAATGGAACAGTACGTAATAAAATAACTGGTAAATGTGAACCCAAAAACAAAGATGTTACTAAAAAAATAGAACCTAAAAAGATAGAACCAAAAAAGATAGAACCAAAAAAGATAGAACCTAAAAAGATAGAACCTAAAAAAATAGAACCTAAAAAAATAGAACCTAAAAAAATAGAACCTAAAAAAATAGAACCTAAAAAAATAGAACCTAAATTGACATCTAAAAAGAAAAAATTACCAAAATGTCCTAATGGCACTCGCCGTAATAAAAAAACTGGAAACTGTGACCCACATCCCAAATAATAATTACAAATCTAAATTAGATATTATTTATTATCATCTTAACGAAGCAATAAAATACATATCACTAGATGTTAATATTTGACTATTAATACTAAAATTAAAATCATTGCCAATATCTAAATTTACATGATTATTTCCATTAATAAATCCTATACTACCATTTACATGTAAAAGCTCTTCATCAATATCTTCTATCTTAATATTGGTATTTATATAATCTTTTTCAATAATGTTACCTAACATATTCTCTATTTTTTTTCTAATGTCATTTTCTTTAAACGTCTTATAATATAATAAATTATCCAATTGATTAATTGTGCCATTTACACATTTTAATATAGTCGTCAAACAATTCCTTATAATAATTATAATGTAATCATTATTAATGGTATATGTTTCAGATTGACCACAATCAAGTTCCATCATATGTTTAATTAACTTATTCGCTTCCGTAAAACTTAGAATATTCATACTTGTCACTATAAATTATTAATATTTATTACTAGTAATTATAAATAATTATAAACAGTTCAATTTTAAAATAAATTTTTTATTAACTTTATTTCTGCTACTCACTTCATTGTTGGACATTTACTTGTTCATCTTGAACTACATTATCAAGATTTATATATATATTTGCTTCATCATCCATCTTTTCCTCATCTTTTAACCAATTCTCCTCCTTCAAACAAGTATATGTTGCTATTATATATATTAAGTCTGTGAAATAATTTGATGTATCAGCCCTTTTTAATTGATTAACTTTTTTAAATAAGCTCTTATATAAATTTAGTTTATCTTTTAATTTCGTTTCATTAATAGCGGGTTTAATAGATATTTCTTCAAATTCTATACCATAATCTGCCCATTTTTTCATTTCTTCCAGATTAGTCGAATATTGAGTATTTGGTCTAAAAAAAGTGTTAATAATTGACAAAAGAAGTGTGGAAACACTCAATTTTGTTGTTGTATTATCTGAAAATAAACCATGAGTCGCTATTTGTCCAGTTGTTAGAGCTGTTAAAATTGTAATTGATAAATTAATTGGAGTACTTATATTTTTCCAAAACGCAGTTGTAATATACTTTTTCCACCAATACAATCCAATATTTTTATTTAATGAATTATAAAATATATTTATTTGCTCAGTTATATGCTTTACCTGACCCAATGTATCATCGTTTTGACTATCACTTGCTTGACGATTTTCTGGAGAACTCATTTTATATTTTATCAATGAATATTATTTAATTTATTTTTTCTATTTGTATTATAAATGAATAAAGGTCGCATAATTGTTTTTCTTTTATTAGTCATTCTTCTAATTTTTATTCTCGAACAAAGAGGATTAAAATTTATATTATTACCTCCTCGTTTAGCAGCATATGTTGCCCAAGTATTCTCTCAACAAGGGAATTCTATATTCTTAACAGTTGTATTTATTATGAGCTTCTTAATATATTTTAATATTGCTCATGTTAATTTTGATTCTGGTAAATATGTATTAACTAGAAAAGTTGTAATGGAAAATATGGTTAATAACGATTCTCATAAAGAAGATACTTCTACCAATACAGAAGATCAACGAGATGAATTCAAACAAGATTTAGTAAATGGATTCTGTAAAACAAATAGCACTAATCCTTCTGGTTTAGATGAAAAATGTGGCAAATTAAGTGAAGAAAATTGTAATGCTACATCTTGTTGTATATATGTCAATAATACTAAATGTATGGCTGGAAACGCAAATGGACCCACCTTTTCAGAATCAAAAGATGGGAAACCATTTAAATTAGATAACTACTACTTTCAAGATAAATGTTTTGGAAATTGTGAAAAAAAATCCAAATGATAATTTAATATATTAGATTATTTTGCAATAAAAAATTTATCTATTCTATCACTATTCAATTATAGATTACAAGCACGTGGATTTCTTATATCATCTTTCAAAACTTCAAATGATGTTCCTGTTTCATCAAACTTACATCTATCTTTATAATTTATATTAACAATATATATATAAATATAATAATCCCCATTGTACTACTAATACATGTATTATTTCTCGAAATAATATAAAATTATTACTTTTTAATCTATTATTTAAATAATAAAATAATATTATTAATATTGTAGTTATTATAGTTTTCGGTTGATTTTCTGTTGTTAAATTTATATAAAATATAAAGATCGTATTTGATATTATATCTACTAAGAATATTATATAGCCCCTTTTTAAAAATATATGATATAATAAACCATTTATACCTACACATAACGGGATTATTAAATGAAATGATAAATTACTAATATTAAATATACATATAAAATGTATTATAAATGGAATTACTCCTATACCACATATTAAACTCATTAAATATAACTATAATTGTCTTCAAAAGTATTTTTTTTATTAATATTATATAATCTTTAAATTATATTAATATATTTCATATTTTTTTTCATCATTTATATAATTTTTAAGTACTTCATATGAAGTTCCATTTTCATTAAATTTACAAGTATCTTTATAATTTATATTAACAATATATTCAATATTATTGCCCTTTTCCCAATTTGTATATTTTGTTAAACGAAATTCAACAGGAATTCTACCTTTATGTTTTTTATCTACTTCTGTATAAAGTCCTTGTTCCACTATATCGTTCCACATATAATCAATAACAACATCATTTTCATGAATTAGTCCTGTGTTAAATACATTACAAAAGTGATTATCCTTGAATTCTGTATCTTTTTGTTGATAAGTTTTCTTTAAACATATTCTAATACCATCATATTTATGTATTTTTTTTAAAGCCTGAATATCCATGTCTTCCGCACCACTAAGATTTCCATCATTATAAAGTATATTTAAAAATCCCATTGTTAAATTGGCACCAGAAGGTGTTTTACCATAAGGCATTTCTTTACCTTCTTTATTTAAAAATCCAAACCAACCATGTCTTTTGATTTTAACTGATGTAGTATCATCTACACTGACAGGAACTAAAGTCTTTCTTTCACACATTTTATTTAGTTTATTAATTCATTCATTAAAAAATTAAATTCAATTTTATTTATAAATATTAACAATTTTTTGACCTTTTTCTTAAATATTCCATCAATTGTGGTCCTCTTTGTAAAAGTTGCCAGGCAGGTAAAAGCTCATCTTGGTCTTGAATAAATAATTGGTCCACAAATATCTCAATACTATTACGAGACATTTTCTCATATTGAGGCCATTCTTGAATTGTCGGCGCCGTAAATTCCCACAAATCACAATGGAAGAACAATGCTAGATATATATATGTTGCATAATAAAGCGCTTTTTTTTCATCAATCATCTGTAGAAACCATTTATCACCGGGAATTTTTAAATAATACTTAAAGAAATTAATTACACGCTTATCTTTACCAAAATGGTATCCAATGTTTAATATATGTTTGTAATTTTCATAATCTTCTAGCGTAATTGGTTTTTTTTTCCATTCGTCATCACTATAATCAGGACAAGAACGTTTTATTCTATCACAATAGTATTGACCCAATGGTTTTTTTAACCAGTTATGGGCAAGTGTCTCTTCGTTGGTAGTAGTAGACATATTAAAGTAGATACACTCGTAATTGTTTAGACTAACTAAATGCATGTTATTAGAAAAAATAACTTCAATTTTTATTTTATATTTATTAAACTTTGCTTTCAAATTTCTTCAAAGTTGTGTATTTATCACAACCCGCAGAATGTCTTAAAGTATAAATACTTTTTTTCATCCAATCTGTTCCAACTGCTTTCTCACTCATAAAATATATATCTCCATCATTTAAAGTTATTTCTAATTTTTCACCAACAGGCTTACTTCTAATGAACCAATTATAACATAACTTCATTTCCTCACCAATTCTGCACCCAATTACTTTTCTTCGTTCGGCATCTCCATGCCATCCAATTCCACATTTACTAACATCAAAATATTTATTTCCTTCACAAATCATTCCGTCCATTTTTTCTCCAACTAATAATTTTAGATTTTCTTTTAAACGATTCATAATCTTTAAATCTTGAAAACCAATAATTCTTCCTTTACCATTTTCATAATCTGGATCTTTACTTTCTTCATTAAAACATACATTATATCTTGCGTGTTTGTTTAAAACTTTTTTTCTTCTTCTATCAAAATATTGAGAATCCCACTCAAAACTATTCATTTCTTTTTTTAATTCTTCAAATTCTGTTTCTCTTAATAAATTGGTTTTCAGCGTATTTCTTAATACTAATACATATGCTTCTTCAGTATTTTTTCTTTTTTCTTCATCTAATAATTCATTTATATAATATAGTTCTATCTGTTTATTTAAACCCAATAAATTCATTCTTTTTATAATATTTTCTAAATCTTTTTTATTAAACCCATCTCCAATGTTTCCTTTCTCTCCAATCATCTCCATACCAACATGGTTTTCTCCTGCATCACCAAATGTTAATGTAATTGTTTGAACCATCTTTACATTTATAATTCCATTATTAGTTATAGAATATTTATAAATATAAATCAATTTTTATAAATATTCTATTATATATATATTATATACCTAATGAGTCATTTAGAGAATATAACTTTAATACCATCAATGCGACCATTTCCTGGTTTACCAAGTGCCCAACAACAATTAACATATCATTTAATTGGATTAGATCCTAATACACGTAATTTAATTAACCAAATTACATTTTTTATTCAGCAAAAATGGAATAGGGCACCGGAATTTCAACTGCTATCACGAATTGAATGGGAAAAAATTATAACAGATGAATTTATTGGGAGAGAAAGTTTTTTACCATATCCATTCCTTGCTATGGAAATAGTTACCCTTTGGGATTATGCATCCATTATACCTTATATTCCTAATGGTATTGGTATGATGACCAATTTATATCCTCAATATACACACCAGATTCATGATTTATTGGCAGCAACATTAAAATACCCTTTTAAATTTTTAGAAGTTACTACAAGAACTAATGAGGCAATTGATATTGCATCAATTGATGATGTATTAAACGATGCCTTAAATAATACAATTAATGCTTATAGTGAAGCAAGGTTAATAGAGAATACTAGAGTATATTGGCAAGAAATGTTTTTAACAGAATTGAGACGTACAATGTTAGACGATGATGATAGTGCATGGACCCATGTTTTCCCTAATTTAGAACGAATTTTTGTAGAATATAATAATATTATTGAATCTTACGAACAACAAATTTATTCTTTTTTACAAAATTATAGATCATTACGTTCACAACCAATAGATGAAGTAATAAATCAACAAAGAGAAAGATCATTGGTAATATTTGAAATGCATGGCAGTTTTAGTAATCCAGGTTTTGGTGTTAATGATGGTTTTAGATTTGAGAGTGATGATGAAGAATTATCTCCAGTCAATAATAATAGTAATATTAATAATTTAGATGAAAATATTATTGATAATAATGTAGATAGACAAATATTCTCGAATTATCTTAATGCACCATCCCCAATACAAGAACCAATACCCGAACCAATACCCGAACCAATACAAGAACCAATACAAGAACCAATACCCGAACCAATCGTTGAACCACTACCACAAAGTATACCATTGGATAATCTTGGAGAACCCATAGTATTACAACCACTATCAATTAATGACATAGTATCTACACCTGATCTACCACTAAATACTTATTCAACCGCATTAACCTACACTAGTAATCAATTATTTACATATATGTATAATCCTTTACATACTTATAAGATTTATATGAAACAAGGGATAAATGTACAAGATATTACAACTACAAATATACTTGAATTTATTCATCCAGACAAAAGAGCTGTTGTATTACCCACACAAGTAGGAATTAGTGAAAGAGGGTTGGTAGTTGGATATGCCTCGGGTGTTAAACGAAATATTAGATTTTTTGCCAAGAATGCTATAGAAGATTTATTATTTAAAAAACTTCCCGCTGGTGTTTGTTCATTAACCCAAGAAGATAGAGAAACCCATGATTCATCTATAGTTTATTCTTATGTATTCAATTTTGACTTACCATTACAAACATTAAATAATTTATTACCAGCGATGATTAGCTTTCTTTTATTACAGAACGAACCATTAACTTTAAATTACCAAATTAATATATTACCTATGCTTTGGGAATTATTTTTTAACCCTGAAAATAAAAATAAATATGCTAGAGATCTTTCAACATTATTTGAACGCGTATTTTCTGGGATAGTAAATGAAAGTGGCGTCCAATTAACACCAGAACGTGTATCTTTTAAAGAAACTCATCCAGAATATTTTAATCCAGAAACTTTTAAAGAAATTGATATTAATAGTGAAGAATATAAACTTTATTCGTATTTTGTAATGTTATATTGTAACGAATATAAACAACAATTTCACTCTCAACCTAAAATTAATACTCCCAGCTTTAATGATTTTTATAATCGTTATTTACAAATAACATCTACTGAATTTATTGATCCATTTGCTGGAGATAGTGATGATAAAACTCCATCATTAGCCGAATTAATGGCTAAAAGTAAACAAATGTGGCAACAACAACCACAAATAGATGACCAAAACGAAGGTGGGGTTCAACAAGGGGGACATGGCAACCCTCAATTACTTAAAGAATTATCAGACGCCATTGAGGCAAGTCCAGAATTTGAAGGTTTAAGATATACACTTGATTTCATTAATACAGCTCAATTATCTTGGACTGATATAGCCAAATTATATAATTTACTCACATTTAACAATATTATAGATAGTAATGATAACACATATATGGGAATTTTTGGATTAATTAAAGAAATTTCTAAACCAATATCTATTGATATTGAACAATTTAAGACTAATATGGATGCTACAATACCTGGACCAAATGAACGAAATTTAACAATGCGTGTAATTAATCCAGAAACTAATATAATTAACACACAACTTACACCTAATAAATCTTTCACACAATTTATGGAATTATTAAACTCACTATCACAACTTGAATTACAACAACTATTATGGTTTTGGTCAGGAACACCTAATGTTATACCGAATAAAATATATGGTGTTAAATTTACATTTGAACCTCAAACTGGATTACCATATTTTATACCAAAGGCAGGCACATGTTTCTTCAGATTAGACATAGGAACCAATTATGATAACACTGCACAAATGAAACAAGCACTTTTTGCTGCAATTAATAGTGAATCAATGACTGCTGCTGCATATGAAGGAGGAAAAAAACACAAAAAGGAAAAAACGAAAAAGAAAAAAACTAAACAAGTTAGAACCAAACTTAGAAAACGTAAAACTATTAAAAAATAATATCTCTAAGTTATAAATTATTTAATAATTATTTACATCAATAAATAATTATTTTACACTTTTATGGATTCATTAATAATTGCATATACAAATTCATACATAATTCTGCTTTTGTAGTTCCCGGCATCGTTATTCCATATTTCGTTGCCATTTCTTCGATTTTACTCTTACCATGTAATTGTTTCACGTTTTTACATAACGTTTTTATATTTTCTGTAGTTGGTTCTTTATTCTCAAGATTGCTTTTATAAGAGCGATAATTACTTAAATGAATCGGAATTAAACTCATTCCATTTAAATCTAACATTTCTCTCAAACGGGAATATACACTTTCATTATAAATAATTATACTTGAAATATAATTTTTAATATTTAAAACAAATGGACTTCTTGATTGACCATACACTACCAGTTCTTGACCATCTTTTACTATCCTATTCCAATTATTCTTTAATTTATCGAAGATTTCAACAGGTAATTTATTATCTAATTTACTTAATCCATATAAAAATTCATTTCTTACATCATCTTCATCTTCATCATCCACATTTTGCGCATTTAAAGAAACCTCATAAATATCGGTATCATCATATTCTGAGTAAATATCATATCTCAAACTCGCATCATAAATACCTATACCAGTATAAAATGAACTTGAAACTAACTCTTCCCGGGGTAATCTATATCTTTCTTCATATGGTAAATTTTGCTGATTATACATATCTAATAAAAATTTGTTAAAATCTATATTTATCATTATTTTACCAACAAAATCACTACCACTTGTCATATCACTATAAAATGGTTGATTATTATAAATACCTATGTAATTAAACCAAACACATTGAATATCTTCATATTCTCGTTGAATATTCGTGCTTTTTAAACCTGTTTTTAAAATATCATCCAGATAATCTAGATCGGTTACGTGTGTTATATACTTTATGTATGACATTATATATATATAATATTAAAAAATATTTTTTATTTTATTTATTTTAGTCATTATCTATTCTAAGATAATTATTTGATATATATAAATGGTTTTTATGTGTTTTATCTGATATTTTATCTAATATGTCATAAGTATATACTTTATTATTAATAATAATAATTATTTCATGTGCCATAATGCTATCAGGATTTTTTTTATCCATTACATCTTTGAGAGTTGCGTTAACATATTGGGAACATGTGCCAGGAATACAAAATTTATTTCCTTCAAATATTATTTTTTCTATTTTATCTATTTGCATACCTAATTTATCCATCAAATATATAGTGTTATTATTTTCTGTAGGATCCGCATCTTTGATGTTTGTAACCTTGAAATATAAGGGCATTTTTATCATATCTATTAAGTTATTTAATATGATAAACAATTAATTCAATTTTATTTAATTAATCATTGTAATAATATACATCAAAATTTGGCGTTTCTAAACACATCTCAAGCATATCTAAATCAGCTATATACTCATTACCAATCATTTTTTTACAAATTTGACCCACATATAAAGGAATTTGATCATTAGTGGGAGTTATATATATACCTATATAATTTTCAGGTGTATCTGCCAGTTTTGAGCCATGAATAATTAATCCAATTTTTTTTTCAATTTTAATCTGCTCTTTTAACGAATAATATTTGATTTTTAAACCATGTCTTAAATTATCATCCAAATCGCCAAAATGCTTCATTACAATTTCTTTAACTTCTTCATCGCAATCATAACCTCCAATAAATCTATGTTTTCTTTCAAAACATAGACACGCTGATTGTTTCGCTTTTGGGAGATTATACCCATTTATCATAAGCCTAGTATTTACTTCAGTCATTGTTTGATTACAACCCATATCTTGAGAGTTGTAATATTTTTTTTACAAATATAAGAATCAATTTTATAAATTATTCTTCATTCTTGTAGTATGTTACTTCAGACAATATTTTCTTTTCAGATTCTATACATCTTTCTATTTCAAAATCCGTGCATCCATATGATAATGGCTTACGTAATTCATATGAACTCATATCTGTTTCTTCTAGGATTTCCTTGGTGCGGGGTTCTTCACTTTTCATAGCTGCTTTATTGTTTATGTGACGAAATACCTTTTTCGTTTGTTTATATTCATCATCATTAATCCATTCACCACCTGTTCTAGCATATATTTTCTTACGTTTTATATCACTACATTTAAAAGGTTGTTTATCAAAATCTAACTTATTAAGATTATCTTCTAGAATCATTTTAATAGCATCTTTTCTTTTCATGTTATTATTGGAAATTTTCAACATATCATTTAAAGACACTTCTATCATGGGGATAAAATCCTCTACATTCAAAGCATCAGCACATTTATCAT
>Ga0233412_10001096_pt1 | contig 14657 bp, 16 predicted proteins | sample Na_anoxic_4_MG_FD_180667 | JGI IMG/M metagenome (GOLD analysis project Ga0233412, IMG submission 180667) | Seawater microbial communities from Saanich Inlet, British Columbia, Canada - Na_anoxic_4_MG | ecosystem: Environmental > Aquatic > Marine > Inlet | place: Canada: British Columbia...
GTGCAGGATTCTCTTCGCTGGCATTGGGTAAAGGCTATGGAAAATAGTGGCCTCCCATTCAAGCGTATGTATGAAACACGACACACATTCGCATCCTGGGCTCTCTCAAAAGGTGAGACACCTGAATGGGTAGCCAGAGCCCTTGGACATGTGGATACGTCAATGGTTTACAGGACATATAGTTGTTATATACCCAATCTTACGAGAAGGGATGGTTCGGCCTTAGAAGAATTGTTTACTGCGACCGTTAATAAAAAAGGCGACACAGATAGGCACAATGTTAGGCACAATTGCTAAAATCTGGGTCGCCTTTAGGCGTTAACCTGTTGATATTATTAATATTTTTTATGGTGCCGAAGGCGGGACTTGAACCCGCACGGGCGTAGCCCACTACCCCCTCAAGATAGCGTGTCTACCAGATTCCACCACTTCGGCAAGTGTGTCGGTATTACTAATTACTCGTTGCCTCGCCGGTCTGAGCCGGTGTCTTACTGCTTTCGGCAGCAGGGATCTCTGTTTGTTCAACAGTGTCCATGATGGAAGAGGTGACGCCCTTTCCAAAGAAAATTGAAAGACCCAGCGAAGTTAACATAAAGACAATAGCTACGGCTGTAGTAACTTTATGTAAAATAGATGCTGCCCCCGTACTTCCGAAAACAGTCTGGCTGGAACCTCCAAAGACTGCCCCCATACTTGCTCCTTTTCCTTTTTGAAGAAGGACAATCAGAATCAGCGCGACGCAAAATACAACATGTAAAATAATAAGAATTGGTTTCAATCTATTACCTCTTTTTTAAGATCTTTTTCAAAACGCCAACATATATTTACGATAGCTCTTAATATTACTCCGGCAACTAAATACCTCAATATTGTCATTCCGGCGAAAGCCGGAATCCAGGAGGGTACTGGATGCCGGATCAAGTCCGGTATGACGGAGTTAGACTATCTAATTGCCAGGTTAATAAATAAATAGTTTAATTTTTCACAAAACCAGCAACCGTGAACCTGTGTAGTTACTTAATTACTTTATAATAAAAAATCAAGTAAAACCGGAAAAGCATAGAAACCCCTGTTTTTCCTGATCACCCTTCACAAAAACGAATGATATTGACAAATGAATCAGCCTTAAGGCTTGCTCCCCCCACGAGGACCCCGTCAATATCAGGTTCCGACATAAGTTCAGCAATATTTTCCGGTTTTACGCTGCCTCCGTAGAGAATTCTGATATGGTCTGCCGTATCAATATCAAAATTCTTCCCAAGCCACTCTCTGACAATGTGGTGGACTTCCTGAGCCTGTTCAGTAGTAGCTGTTTTGCCTGTTCCAATTGCCCACACAGGTTCATATGCCAGGATGATAGAATGAGGCATGGTTTGATCCGCCAGAAAACTTTTCAAAGAGATATCCAGTTGAGCCTTGATTACCTCAAAAGTAAGGCCCGTCTCTCTTTCTTCAAGTGTCTCCCCAATACATAAAACAGGGATTAATCCCAACTGGACGGCTGTCTTCATCTTAAGGTCTACTATCTCGCTTGTCTCTTTAAATATGCTTCTCCTTTCCGAATGACCTATAATTACGTGAGTACAACCTGCTTCCTTAAGCATTCCACCAGATATTTCCCCTGTATAGGCACCACTTATTTCCCAGTGCATGTTTTGTGCACCTAAAAAAACCTTTGAATCTCCAATAGCATGTTTCGCTGCAGCCAAACTTGTAAAAGGGGGCGTCACCATGACTTCCACACCCCTAAAACCATCAATAATAGCTGCAATAGCATTGATAAGATTCACTGATTCATCAATATCCAGATTCATTTTCCAATTTCCGGCAATCAAAGGCCTTCTTTTATGCATTTTCTATACCCCTACTGTACCTCATGATTTTAGCAGCAGTCCCGCCCCCTTCCTTCACGAAGGGGAGAGGAGACTAAAGAACTTTGGCATATAGTGGATTTCAGCTGTTAGCCATATAAACAGCCAAGTCTACCATGCGGCTTGAGTAGCCGAATTCATTATCATACCAGGATAAAATTTTCAACAAGTCCCCCACGGCCATTGTGGATAGGCCATCTACAGTTGAGGAGGCCGTGGATCCATTAAAATCCGTGGAAACCAGGGGCTCTTTACAAAAGACCAATATACCCTTCAAGTCAGTTTCAGCCGCCTCTTCCATGACGTTATTGACTTCATCAACTGTTGCAGTTTTACTGAGTTGTACTGTTAAATCTACTATAGAGACATTAGGTGTCGGGACACGAATGGCCATCCCGTTAAGCTTTCCTTCCAGTTCCGGAAGCACCAGAGCAACGGCCTTGGCAGCTCCTGTTGTGGTTGGAATCATGGAAAGGGCTGCGGCCCTGGCTCTTCTTAAATCTTTATGCGGGAAATCAAGCAAACGCTGATCCCCTGTATATGAATGTGTTGTTGTCATAATTCCTTTTTCAATACCAAAATGATCCAGCAAGACTTTACAAACCGGCGCAAGGCAATTGGTTGTACAGGAGGCATTCGAAACGATGTGGTGCTCTTGAGGATTATATTTCTGATCATTCACTCCCATGACTACCGTGATATCAGGCTCTTTTGCCGGGGCGGAAATAATAACTTTTTTTGCCCCTGCATTTAGATGACCGGAGGCATTTTCCCGATCTCTGAAAAGGCCCGTACATTCAAAGACCGTTTCAATTCCAATATCACCCCAAGGCAGCCTGGCTGGTTCTTTCTCGGTGAATATCTCAATCTCCTTTCCATTAACAATTAAAGAATGGTCAGTACTGGAGATATCAGCATTTAGAACGCCATGGACGGAATCATATTTTAACAGATGTGCAAGGGTTGAAGGATCAGTAAGATCATTGATGGCCATAAATTCAATATTATCATTATTGAGTCCAGCCCTGAAAATTGTTCTGCCGATTCGTCCGAAACCATTGATAGCTACTTTTAATACCATTTTTTAATCCTCCTAAGGTTTTCGTTTTAGTGTGCCGGATTTACTTTTTTCAGATTTCAACATTTTTCCGGCTAAAGTGATACTCCTTTTACCTGCCTGTTGAGCTTTTTCGCCCAATTGAGCCAATGACAGCCGATCCCGATCGTGGGCTAAAGAAACAATCATAGGCAGGTTGACACCAGTCAAGACCTCAACTTTATTTTCTTCCAGGAAAGAAAGACTTAGATTGGAAGGGGTCCCGCCAAACATATCTGTGAGTATAAGAACTCCTTGACCGCAATCAAGGGCCTTTATCTTTCCGGAAATCGTTTTTAAAAGGTCTTCGCTTTCTGTTGTTTGGGTAATAGAAACAGCGTCAGATGCCTCTATCCGTCCGAGAATTAGTTCCGCCGCATTCAGTAATTCTCTTCCTACGTCACAATGAGAAATAATTAATAATCCTATCATGATTTACCTGTAGATTCTTGAAATATTTTAATAGGTTTCATCACTTTGAATAATTGTTTGATAACATTCCTTCCTGGTTCCGGCCTCCATCAACTTCTTCCTAAAGGTACTGTTTTTCAATATTTTAGCTATCCTTGCTAAGATTTCCAAATGGATACCAGAAGAATTCTCCGGGGCTATGAGCAGGAAAAAAAGGTAAGCAGGTTGTCCATCCATAGTATCGAAGTCCATACCTTTTTTGCTCCTCCCAAATGAAATCATAGGTTGTTTGACCCCGCTCAACTTTCCGTGGGGTATAGCTACACCATCACCAATCCCGGTACTTCCAAGGCGCTCCCTTTCTACGAGGACCTTTACAATGTCCTCCTTTTTTATGGAAGGCTCATGATTTACTATTACTTCGGCTAATTCCTCCAAAGCACTATTTTTATCATTGGCCTTCAAATCAGAAATAATATCTTTTTCTTCTATGATTTCAGAAAGTTTCATCATTTCAACCTATACTTCAGTTTATTGAGACTTTTAGACTCGCCGGATGCATTGACAAGATCAGGGTTTCTTGACTTCTTGAAACACAATAGTCACGGTAACCCGGAGGTTAATTTACAGGCTCAATAAGCCCTAAGTTTCTGTCTCCTCGCTTATAAATCACATTTATTTCCCCTGATCTGGCATTTCGGAAAACCAAAAAGTCCTGCCTTGACAGACTGAGTTGTAAAGCTGCCTCCTCTGCATCCATGGGCTTTGCAGTCATTTTTTCAACTTCAATCACCAGTTCTTCCTGGGCAAGTGCAGTGGTCTCATCCGTCTGCTTCCCTGTCGCTGTCTCCATGTCTTCACTTTTTTTGTTATCTATTCGACGGTTCCGAATCTTGGACAAATGTCTTTTTACCTGTTTTTCAATCTTGTCCATGACCTGGTCAATTGCTGAATACATATCCCCTGTTTCTTCAACACCCTTTATCCTGACTCCGTTTACACTAAGGGTCACATCCGCTTGATGCCTGAATTTTTCAACCGTCATTACGATGTGGGCTTCAGCAGGAGAATCTATATACTTATTTACCTTGGACAATTTTTCTTCGGCGTAAGTTTTCAGGCTTTCTATTGGCTCCATGTGTCTGAATGTCACTGTGATATCCATAACAACCCTCCTATAAATATTTTAACAAAAGAGTGCCCCAATTCGAAGACAAATATTACCTGAACCGGATAAATCGGAAAAGTTAATGTTTTTCTGAGAACCGTTTCCCTCATGTATCAGTAAAGGTGTTTTCTTTTCCTCGAAGGTAAAATAGCCATTGACTCTCGATATTTAGCAACAGTTCGACGTGCAATGTTAACATTTTGTTCTTCTAACAATTTCGAAATATCCTGATCGCTATAAGGCTTGGCCTTATTTTCTGATTCAACGCACTTTCTGATCTGTTCTTTTACACTTTCAGAGGCAATAACATCTCCATCAACCCTGTTAATCGAGCTGTTAAAAAAGAACTTCAATTCAAACAGACCTTGCGGTGTATGGACGTATTTATTTGTTGTAACCCTGCTGACAGTGGATTCATGCATTTCAATGTCTTCAGCAATATCACGCAGGACAAGAGGTTTGAGGTGGGTAATTCCATTTTCAAAGAAGTCCTTTTGAAAACGAACAATACTTTCTGTTACCCTATATATGGTTTTTTGCCGTTGATGAATACTTTTTATCAACCAGGCCGCGGATCTCAATTTCTCTTTGATATATGTTTTTGCATTCTCAGATAAAGAACCTTTCCTTCGAAGAATATCTTTATAATAGATACTGATCCTCAATTTAGGCAGTCCATCTTCATTTTGCACTATTTCATAATCATCGCCCACTTTGAACACATATATGTCGGGGATAATGTATATAGTCTCGTCATCTGAAAAGCCCCTTCCCGGTCTTGGTTCCATCCCTTGAATAATAGAAACAGCAGTAATGACTTCTTGCATCGGTATAGAAAGGCTTTTGGCAATCCGATCTAATTTTCTGTCTTCAAGATCCTTGAGGTGATTCATGATTATCTTCTCACAAATAGACCCCTCAAGATTCTCGAACCTGGCCTGGATTAATAAAGATTCCCGCATGTCGCGAGCAGCCACGCCGACCGGGTCAAAATTTTGAATTTCATGAAGGGTTTCAGATACATTTTCAAGAGAAGACCCTGTAGTCTGAGATATCACTTCCAGGGGGATATCGAGATAACCATCATCATTCAAATTCCCAATAATATGAACACCAATCTTCTTCTGTTCCTGATCAAAGCTGTTCATATTTAGCTGCCATATGAGGTGGGCATATAAATTTGTTTTTGTGGCGGTAATATTACCAAAAGAAGGAAGATCTCTTTCCTCATAAGATGGTGCAGTCCACTCAGTATTATATTCAGACAGGTAATTTTCCCAATCTACATCGTCCCTGGCACATTCTTCTACTTTCACCTCCGGTATCTCAGGAATTTCCTGTTCAGGCTCATCTATCTTATCATCATTTCTGTTGTCTTCGTCAGACTCCTCCTTGACTCGTTCTTCAAGTAAAGGATTTTCTTCCAGCTCTTCATTGATAGCTTCTACGAGCTCAATCCTCGAGAGCTGCAATAGTTTAATGGCCTGTTGCAGCTGAGGAGTCATGATAAGCTGCTGTGCCATGATAGCTGATTGTCTTAATTCAAAAGCCATAACTAATATTATTTTATTTGAGCCAAGCCCACACGATATTATTACTCCGGCAATTAAATACCTCAATATTGTCATTCCGGCGAAAGCCGGAATCCAGGTGGGTGCTGGATGCCGGATCAAGTCCGGCATGACGGAGTTAGACTATTTAGTTGCCAGGTTATTATTACTTTTTTTCTTTCTTTTGGAAAATGACTGCCTTCACTTCTTTATCTTCTAAGCTCTCTACAATACTACGATTTTCTTGCAAAAACATAGTTATTCGATCGCCTTCAACAAAATTTTTCCCTTGTTTCACCATGGGGTTGCCGGTAAGGATCATTTTCTCATCCTGCTGATAATACACGGCCTTTTCCGCGGCGGCCACTCCCCCCGTACCCCTATTGATTTTTACCTGCCCCGTGGCAATAATCTTGTTAATCGTGGTTTCAACATCTCCCGTCTTTTTATCGGCAGATGAACTCTCGTAATAAACGAGCATTTTTTGACAGTTCACAATAAAATCCCCTTTTTTGGCAATAACATCACCTGTAAATGTTATTAAATTCAATTTATCATTTACTTCCAGGGACTTTGATTTTATGACTGTCGGCTCTTGCTTACCGTTTTTCCCGGTCTCCTTTTCCAGAGTCTTGGAATAAGCGAGACCCGGCAACGTAAATATAAGGAGGAAAGCTGCGAGTAATAAAACCGGATTATATTTATGCCCTCTCATTATATCAAAACCTCCTTTTTTATAGTGGTTGTTACATTTGAAAATATTTTGACCGTTTTCTTCTTGAAATCCACAAAAAGGCCTTTACCCTCCACGGAAAAAAAAGGCCCGACTATCTTGACGGGCTTGTCAGTTTTTGCATGGCCAGCCTTTTCATTGATCAGTATATGATCTGAAAAAAACTTATATCCGTTTTCTGAAAACCCTTTTAAATTTTCCCATAAGTTGATATCTCCAGACTGTTCGGAATAGGTCCCCTTCTTCCCTGTTAGTTTAAACCATGGGTTTTTTTCAGGTTCCAGTCGTAGCTTAAAATCATGGAAAGTGACGGAACTTCTGTCTTCGGAATATTTCACTTCTTTTGCATCCAGTATCCATTTAAACCCTTTTTCCGGGTTATCATGAGTATAATGGATGTCTTTTAGTTTGAGCCCTTCCTTTGATACCGTCTCCTCAATACTGGGCTCCTGGGTAACCTCTTTGTCTGGGTTTGTGAGGTAAATGGCGACCAGTGCCAGCAAGACCCCCATTCCAAGAAGTGGCCAATGTTTTTTAAGAAAACTTTTCATCAGGTTGTTATTATACCAATGCCGGAGCTAATCTGTAAAGCCTATTTTCCAGAGAAGGCAGGAAATACTTCGGGTCATTTTTTTTGACATTTCATAATCCATTCACACGCTTCTCTAACAGCCCCGCACCCACCTTTTTCTCTTGTAATAAAGTCGGCTTCTTCATGAAGTTCTTTGACTGCATCTGCAACGGCTATACATAGTCCAGTCTCCGCAAACATGTCAAGATCAGGAAGGTCATCTCCCATACAACATGCTTCTTGTTTCTTGAGGCCCCTTTCTTTAATCAACTGTTTGCATAATACTTTTTTATCAGTAACTCCCTGGTATACTTTATCAATACCAAGTTCCCCTGCACGATGCTCTAAAGCAGGAGATCTCCGACCAGTAACAAGGATTACTTCAATGCCGGATGACATAAGCATTTTAAGGCCCAGCCCGTCTTTGATATTAAAGGTTTTTGTCTCTTCACCTCGATCATTATAGGTAATTCGGCCATCCGTCAAAACTCCATCAACGTCAAGGAAAAGCAGTTTTATCCTGGTAGCCTTTTCTTCTTTTATATTATCATAACAAGCTATATTTTGTTTGGTCATTAATCATACCCTCACACCGTATCAGATCTGTCGTATCCTCGGTTTTTACTACGTGCAGCGTTAGGTCACCATCTACTTTTGTATATATTACTCCGGCAATTAAATACCTCAATATTGTCATTCCGGCGAAAGCCGGAATCCAGGAGGGTACTGGATGCCGGATCAAGTCCGGCATGACGGAGTTAGACTATCTAATTGCCAGGTTAATAATAAAATAACTACGGATCACTGGAAAACAAATTTTACTTCAGGATCTTATGAGATGATAGATCTCCTTGAGCATGGACACCAAAGGTACAAGCTCGTGCAGAGGCAATGAATTTGGTCCGTCGCAGAGTGCAGAATCGGGGTCAGGATGCACCTCTATGAAAACCCCATCAGCGCCTGCTGCAACGGCCGCTCTTGACAGATGGGCAACAAACTCCCTTTGCCCTCCCGAGCAGGTCCCCTTTCCTCCTGGGAGTTGTACGCTATGGGTTGCATCAAATATTACTGGAAACCCGAATTCCCGCATTATTACAATGGATCTGACATCCATCACCAAATTATTATAGCCAAAGGTGGTTCCACGTTCCGTAATAAGAAGGTTGTGGTTACCGGTAGAAGTCACTTTTTCAATGGTCTGTCTTATGTCCCATGGCGCAAGAAATTGTCCTTTTTTGATATTGATCGGAAGGCCGGTTCGGGTGGCCGTCAAAATGAGATCGGTCTGGCGGCATAAAAAAGCGGGGATCTGAATTATATCAAGGATCCCGGCTGCCTTTTTTACCTCATCGTTACTGTGGACATCGGATAAGACAGGTAATCCGGTGACTTCCTTCACTTTATGAATAATTTGAAGACCTTTATCTATGCCAGGTCCCCTGTATGAATCTAAAGATGTCCGATTTGCCTTATCATAGGAGGTTTTGAAAATAATTGGGATATCAAGCTTTTCTTTTATTTCCTTCAAAAATAGTGCCACTTCCAATGTTGTAGCCTCATCTTCAATCACGCAAGGACCTGCAATGAGGAAAAAAGGCCCACCTGGATAGAGTTTTAAGTCTCCGATTTTAATAATATTTTTCATTTTCTATTCCTGATTCAAATATCTTGATAATTTTATATTTATTTTATCTGAAAGCCCATTGAAAGTCAAGAGAAGTACATGTTTGCAAACAATTATTAGATATAAAATATCGTTTGACTTCATATTCCGAAAAAACTATGGTTGTTATATTTTTAGCTCTTTGAAAAATTATTAGTGATTAGCTGACAATGCACTAAGGCATCGGCATGAGGATCTCTTTAAGAGACACAATACTTTTTACACTAAAGTACTTATGGAGGAAACCGGAAGGCAGTTTTTTCAGATGGATGGGTTAAGGGTAGTCCAAAGTAAGCGTTACTGCGGACTAATAAAATGAAATCACTTATCAAGAAAGGAGGAGCTATGCAGGTTAAAAAAATATTTTTATCCGAGTCGGAGATACCGCGCCAATGGTACAACATACAAGCTGATTTACCGACACCATTAGAACCGCCCGTCAATCCAGGTACCGGTGAACCGATTGGTCCGGATGATCTTGCCGCAATATTCCCAATGTCACTTATTGAGCAGGAAGTAAGCCAGGAAAGATGGATTGATATCCCGGAAGAAATTTTAGAAAAACTTCTTATGTGGCGTCCAACACCTCTTTACAGGGCTTATGATCTTGAAAAGTACCTTGATACCCCAGCCAAGATCTATTATAAAAATGAAGGGGTAAGTCCGGCCGGAAGCCATAAACCTAATACGGCAATTGCACAGGCCTATTATAACAAGCAAGCAGGAACAAAAACCATAACAACCGAGACCGGAGCAGGCCAGTGGGGCAGTGCGCTCTCTTTTGCAGGGCAACTCTTTGGCCTTGATATCAAGGTCTGGATGGTAAGAATCAGCTATGACCAGAAGCCTTACAGAAGATTGATGATGGAAACATGGGGTGGCAAATGTGTCCCAAGTCCCAGTCCTGAGACGAATGCAGGCCGATCAATCCTGGAGAAAGACCCTGATTCCCCCGGAAGTCTCGGGATTGCAATTGGAGAGGCTATTGAAGCCGCTGTAACCGGCGAGAATTCAAAATATGCACTGGGCAGTGTCTTAAACCACGTTATGCTTCATCAGACAATAAACGGCTTAGAGACACAGAAACAAATGGCCATAGCAGGTGATTATCCAGATATCGTTATCGGCTGTGCAGGAGGCGGAAGCAATTTTGCCGGTAACTGTTTCCCTTTTTGCCGGGATAAGATACATGGTAAAGACATTGATATTATTGGTGTTGAACCCGCCTCATGTCCTACCATGACAAAAGCACCTTTTGCCTATGATTTTGGAGATACGGCAGGAACAACCCCTCTCTTACCCATGCATACACTTGGGCATAACTTTGTGCCGGCGGCAATCCATGCAGGCGGACTAAGGTATCATGGTATGGCACCTCTTGTCAGCCAGTTAATCCTGGACAATATTATCCGGCCGGTTTCCGTGCAACAGCTTGAAACATTTGAGGCTGGAATAATTTTTGCAAAAACTGAGGGTTTCATCAGTGCCCCTGAAACAAACCATGCCACTGCTATGGTCATCAGGGAGGCCCTGAAGGCCAAAGAGGAAGGAAAAGAGAAGGTTATCCTCTTTAACTGGAGTGGGCATGGACTTGTGGACATGGCAGCCTATCAGGATTATCTGGCAGGTAAATTAAGCGATCATGAATTAGATGCAGATGGGATAAAAAGTGCCCTGAAGGATATTGAGCCCCTCCCAAAGCCAAAACAATTCAAAATTGGAACTGTAAGCTGAAGTATTTCTGGGGCCGGATTTTGACCTGACCCCAGAAATAAAATAAAATGACCACAAACATCATACCTCCAGATGACGACATTCAGATCCGATGCCCAAGGCTTGGCCATCAGATCTCATTTTCCTATTGCATGAATGAGAATAATGATTTGCCATGCCATAAATCACTCGATTGCTGGTATAATTACTTTCCTGTTTCTGAATTTTTTGAGCAGAAGCTTGATCAAGATGCCTGGGAAAGAGCATTTACACATCAATCAAGACCAAAAATGTTAAGTATCTTGGAATTAATCGAAACGGCCAAAAAAACAGCAAAAGAATAATCGTGACAAAAAAGGAAATATTTTTAGGAAACGGGGCCATAGCCCTGGGGATAGTAGAATCCGGCTGCCAGGTGTTGACCTCTTATCCAGGTACGCCAAGTTCCGAGATTTTGCCCGAAGTAGTACGCCTGGTTAAGTCCGAAGGCCTGAACACCTATGTGGAGTGGTCAACCAATGAAAAAGTAGCCCTTGATAATGCCTTTGCCGCTGCCATTTCCGGGAAGAGGGCTGCATGCTGCATGAAACAGGTAGGCCTGAACGTTGCGGCGGATTCCCTTATGAGCGCTGCCTATATTGGCACGACCGGGGCACTTGTCATTATTTCCTGTGATGATCCCGGCCCCCATTCCTCCCAAACCGAGCAGGATACACGGATCATGGCCCGTCTTGCAAAAGTACCGGTGCTGGACCCCTCCAACCCTCAAGAGGCGCGGGAAATGGTCAAACTGGCCTTTACTCTTTCAGAAGAATTCAAGGTCCCAATCATTTTAAGACCGGCCATCAGGGTATGTCATGCGCGACAGAATCTGACATGGGGATCTCTTAAAAGCAACAATCAAAAGGCATCTTTTAAAAAAAATCCAGGGAGGTGGGCTGCTACACCACGATTTAGGCTGGTACTCCATGGGGAATTGAATGAAAAACTGAGAAAAATCGGGCAGAGATTTGAAGACCTCACTGCTCATAACTTTCATAATCTAAAGCCACAAAAAAAATATCCTTTTGGTATTATCGCGGGTGGTGTCCCTTACTCCGTTGTGCGAGATATCTTAAATGAAGAAAAACGCACTGATATTCCCGTACTCAAGATCGGGGCCCCATATCCTTTCCCTGAAATCCTGGCCAAATCATTCATGTCTGCGTGCAAGAAAGTGCTTGTCATTGAGGAAACAGATACGGTCATCGAGTATTTCTTAAGGGACAAAAAAAAGGTCTTGGGCCGCCTATCAGACCATGTGCCTCTTCAAGGTGAGTTAGTGCCTCAGGTCATACTAAGGATAATCAATAATGTACTTAATGAGCTCCAACTGAATCCTTTTACTGATGATGGTGATCAAGAAGCCATGGACCTGGTAAAGGGCCTTGAACTACCTGTGCGTAAACCCACTCTTTGTCCAGGTTGTCCGCACAGGGCCTCTTTTTTCGCGGTTCGCAAGGGCAGGGCAAAGGCCATATTCACTTCTGATATTGGCTGCTATACACTTGGTCTGAACCTGGGAGGTGTTGATACCTGTTTAGACATGGGCGCTGCTATTACCATGGCATCCGGCTTTTATCACTCTTTTGCCCAGGACGAGGTTCAGCAACCCATCGTAGCAACAATCGGGGATTCCACCTTTTTTCATTCCGGCACTGCGGGATTGTTGAATGCAGTGTATAACGATGCTCGTTTCATACTGGTGATACTGGACAATGAGATCACCGCAATGACCGGTATGCAGCCAACTCCCGGTCTCGGAGTACGAGCGGACGGAAGCAGAGGAAATACCATTACGCTGGAAAGGGCTGTGACGGGATGCGGTATTGATTTCATTGAGGTCGTTGATCCATATGACATCAAGGCCATATCAACAATATTAAAAAAAGCCACTAAATACGTAAAAGACCCGGAGGGGGGCATTGCCGTTATTATCGCACGTCACCCTTGTGTTATTGCCTATAGAGAGAAAGCCATCCCGAAAAAGACAAAAGTTACTGTAACTGACGATTGTGTGGAATGTAATTTTTGCCTTGATCGATTTGAATGTCCAGCCTTATTTAAAGATGAAAAATTGGGAAGAGTCGCTGTGAATCAAATCCTGTGCGTTGAATGCGGGGTCTGTTTGCAAGTCTGCCCCAAAGGGGCGATTGTGAAGGCTTGACTTTAAGAACGATATTAAGTCATCACAAATTAAGGATTGCAAGATAGAATTTTAGAGAAAAAACCTATGAAAACCGTCAATATTGTTTTAGTCGGATTAGGGGGTCAGGGGATCCTGTTCATGACTAAGGTGTTGGCTCAAACCGCACTGACAAAGGGCTTAAGGATTATAGGAGCGGAGACACATGGCATGGCCCAGAGGGGAGGTTCAGTCATTTCCCACCTCAGGCTCGGGGATGTTCAAAGCAGTCTGGTGAGGACAGGCTCTGCCCATTTTCTGCTGGCCCTGGAAGAAAACGAGGCCTATCGCAATATCCCCTTTCTTGCTAAGGGAGGAAGCCTGTATGCCAATGCCAAAACAGATCATTTTCCCAGGGCTGAAGTAACACCCTATCTGAAAAAAACAGGTATTATATGTCGTTCAGTTCCGGCCGGGGAAATAGCCATGGAACTGGGATCGCCCATGTCTTCAAACCTGGCTCTGCTGGGGTTTTTTTCCGCTTTCCATGAAGGCCCTCTTGCCTATGAAGACCTTCGGGAAACCATAGATCATATCAGCCCGGATCGGTTTAAAGAGATTAATTTTAAAGTCCTTGATGCAAGCTATAAAAGAGGTTCGCTGGAAACGGAATAACCTGACAGCCTCCTGTCATTTCTTTAGTTGGATGTAACAGTTTGACTATGCGTATAAGTGAGTGCAGGCAAAATGTGGCAGGACTCATTCTTGCCGCAGGGGCCTCCACGAGGATGGGAAAGCTGAAACAATTGCTCCCGGTTGGCAGGAGAACGCTCCTTGGGTGCATACTCAACGAAACACTGAAGTCTGATCTGAATAAAGTCATTCTGGTCTTAGGTCATCGATTTAATGAAATTCAAGCTGCCCTCGGGCAGATCCTTCAGCACCCGAAACTGAAAGTTGTTGAGAATAGCCACTACAAAGAAGGCATCAGCTCTTCCATTATCGCCGGGTTATTTGAAATAGAAAAAGATCATGATCATGTAATGGTCATTTTAGGCGATATGCCCAACATCAGTTCCAGCCTGATTAATCTCCTCCTTGATAAGTATTTGAAATCCAACCTGCCCATTGGGGCTATCAAGATCAGGACAAAACAATCCCATCCAGTAATATTCTGCCGTAAAATGTACTATGAACTACATAAATTATATGGTGATATAGGTGCCAGGAACCTTTTTATTAAGTATAGTGATCAAGTTTGTTTGGTAGAACCAGACAACTTTTATGATAACACTGATATTGACACACCGGAAGATTATGTGAAATTCAGCAGATAATTTTCTTGTTACTCTCCTCCCTCAAGTTATTTCTCAATTTTCTCTAAAGATTTACAGATAATATGCCGAGGATATAGACGCATAGGGACGATGTATGGGTCTTTTGATTTATGAGGATTTTCGTTCAAAATCAAGTCGAAGAACCGGAGCTTGTCGCGGAGGCATGCAAAAAAATAACCGCAGGCATAGAATTGATATTCCGAGGATTATTTTTTGAGCATAACGCAGAGACTGGGCGAAAAGACCATTAATCAACAGGCTGACATATGTGATGAAAAAACGTATATTCCCCAAATTATCAAAAGGAGGATGTAATGCTGAACAGTATATCCAACACAGATATGTTTAAGGTTGCCTGCAACCAAAAATTTCAGGGAAAG
>Ga0233412_10001097_pt1 | contig 14646 bp, 20 predicted proteins | sample Na_anoxic_4_MG_FD_180667 | JGI IMG/M metagenome (GOLD analysis project Ga0233412, IMG submission 180667) | Seawater microbial communities from Saanich Inlet, British Columbia, Canada - Na_anoxic_4_MG | ecosystem: Environmental > Aquatic > Marine > Inlet | place: Canada: British Columbia...
AGATCAACATATAGACGGTGAAACTGATAAAACTATTGCGTATGTACTAGATAGAAGAATTAAAGGAGTACGTAATAAAAGAACTGAGCTAATGAAAAACTTAGTAGAAGGTTTTACTAAACTAGACAATAATGGTTTAGATGAAAAAGGAATAGAACCTGGAGAAGGTTACTATATAACTAAAGAAAATTATGAGAAAATATTAAAGCTTATTAATAGCGATTTAGATTCTAATTTATTTAATTTATTAATTAAAGAAAATTTAGAAAAAAATGCTATAATGAATGTATTATTTGATAATGAATATGTTTCAACAACTATAATGCAAGAAGCTATAGATGCTGCTATAGGAATTACTGATGAGGATGTGGAGAGAAAGAAGAAAGAGTATAAAACATTATGAAAATGAAAGTAAAAACAGAGTATAAATGTGATAAATGTGGAGAAATATTAGAAAAAGAAAAAACAGCTACATTGTCTACCAATTTTGCACCAGCAGGAATTGTTGGTTATAAACAAGGAAATATGGGAGTAAGACATATGTGTAGCTTTTGTAAAAGAACATTTGAAATGGCATTTAAGGGATTTTTTACTGCATATAATAAATATTGTAATGAGCTACCATAATACAACTAATGAGCACGGTACTAAGCTAAAAGCTAGTATTGATAAAGCTAAATCACAAGATGATATTATTCTTGAATACTTTAAGAATAATAAAGGAGTGAAATTATCTCCTTCAATGATCCTTGAAAGGACAAAACTTAAATGCCCTATAACATCTGTTAGAAGGTCAATAAGTGATTTGACAGCAACTGGTTATTTAAATAAAACTGAAGAAAAAGCTGTAGGGATATACGGAAAGCCTGAATATCTATGGAAATATTATAAATCTTAAATGGCAAAAATAAGAGTATGGGATAATCTTAAGAAAGAGATAGATAGAGGTAAAAAGGGATACAATGTAGGCCTAACAATGGGATTTGATAGGCTTAGTAAACATGTTTGTAATATTCAACAAGGTAGATATGATACTATTGGTGGTGCTACTGGTACAGGTAAAACTGCGCTTGTAGATTCAGCATATGTATTTCATCCTTATGATTATTTACGAAATAATGATTCTTTTTATAATTTAGAAATTATCTATTATTCATTAGAGATAGAGCCCACTGTAAAACTAGCTAAATTTGTAGCACGTAAAGTCTTTGAAGACCACGGAATACTTACTAATATAAATCAAATATATAGTAAGGGTAATCACCGAATACCTAAAGAAGTATTAAATATCATAGATTCTTATGAAGAGTATTTTGATATAATGCAAGATAAAACATTGTTTTTTAGAAGCAGTTGTAGTCCTAATTATTTATATAAGGACCTTATGGGATATGCAGAGAAACGAGGTAAGTTTATAAAGAATAAGGATGGTATAGTAATAGAATATATACCAAATGATCCTTTTCTAATAACTCTTGTTATCATTGACCATATAGGTTTGTTAGACGGTAATAAGGAAGACCAAGGCAATAAAAAGAAAGCAATAGATAGAGCATCAAAAATACTTGTATACTTTAGGAATATGTGTAAATATTCTCCTGTAATAGTATCTCAGTTTAATAGAGGGATAGAAGGAATGGACCGTAAGGAAAATGATTCTCAAGAACCTCAACTATCCGATTTTAAGGATACTGGTGCTACTCAGGAAGATGCAAATACTGTAATGGCATTGTTCCATCCGTTTAAATATGGTATGGAGAAGCATCGTGGATATCCTATTATAAAACTACAACGTAATTATCGTTCTAATCATATACTCAAAAATAGAGATGGTATGGATGGTTTAGTAGTAGGTATGCATTTTTTAGGTGAAGTAGGTAAATTCAAAGAGTTACCACCTGCAAAAGAATTAGCAGAAAATCCTCAACTTTTAAGCAAAATAATGGCTTATGGGACAGGTAAGAAATAAGACTATTTAATAGGAAATACAGGCGTATTTTCGTATCTTTAAATAGAGGTTAAACAATTAAAAATCAACAATTTATGGCACAATTATGTTTCCTGGTTGGAAAATCAGGCATGGGAAAATCTACGTCAGGTAGAAACCTAAATCCAGAAGAAACGCTCTGGATAAACACAGATCAAAAAGCGTTACCATTTAAAAAGTTTGGAGAGAAATATAACGAGAAGAAAGGGAACTATATAAAGAGTTCTGATATGCCTTCTGTTATGACTACTCTAAAAGAAGCTCACAAAAATTCCAAGATAAAAGTTATCGTTCTTGATACATGGACAAGATGTATGACTGATGCTGTAATGCATCCTAGCTTCAGAGCCGCTAAAGGTTTTGAGAAGTGGGGTAAATTCTCAGCATCACAATATGACTTGATAAATACTATCAATGAAAAGTTACGAGACGATATTATTGTCTATGCAATTTGTCATCCAGAGACTCATTACGATGAGGACGGATTTGCAAGGGAAAGGATTAGCGTTCAAGGAAAACAGCTAGAGAAATACTGTCCTGAAAGCTTTAGTTCTATAGTGCTATACGCAGATATAGAAAAAGCACCTGGAAAGCCTAATAGGCACATCTTTAGAACTGTTAACTCAGGAACTAATACTTGCAAGACTCCAATGGAGATGTTCGATGACGAACTAATAGATAATGATTTGACTGTCGTGACTGATGCGATTAAAGATTATTACGGGATTTAATTATAAACAACCATAAAAACGAAAAGTATGGAAAATGTAAATTGGGGTGTTCCTACCAAAAACAGGATCAAAAAGACGGAGAAGTATAATACTCCTGTCGCAACTATGACGGCACTAACAGGAAAAGGTTCTGTTAGAAGAATTTCACTTAATAAAGCTTTAATAGAAGCTTTAAATATTGTAGGAGGAGAGACTACTGTACAATTTGGTTTTACACCAGATAATAGTATTTATCTAGGAGTACGTGAAGGCGGACTACCTGTTAAAAAGAATCATACTATAAGTGAGAAAAGAACTTTTGAATATATTTCTCGAATTTTAGGCATTGATAATGCTATAGAACAAGAACTACATTTTGTAGTGGAGAATGATTATTTAACTTTTACACATGTTTCTAGTGGCAATGCTCTAGGAGATAATGAAGAAGTTACAGATGAAGTTATAATTTTAGAAGCTTCTGAGGAAACTGCTGAAAAGTTAGAACAAGTAAAAGAAGAAGTAGCTGAAAATTTAGCACCTACTGAAACTTTAGACGAACAATGGTAATATTAACAATCAAAAAATAAATAAATGATTAATTTAAATGACGACACGTTTGACGGAGGTTCAAACGTAACAATTTTTAACAACGGTACTGCAGGTATTGTTGAAAATGTAAAACTTTCAGTAAGAAAGAAAACTGCAGAAGATAAAGACAGAGCACCTGATTATAAGCTTACTTATACTGATGGTAATAGTGGTGAAGTAAATACTGCATTTTGGTATGTTACTGAGGATACTGATTATAATACTGTTGACCAGCAAATCCAAAAACAAGGTAAAGTGCTTAAGCATTTAATCCACGCTGTTTATGGAGCTGATTATGAATTTCCTAACTATCCTAATGCAACAGCAATGTTGGATGGCGTTATGAAACTTCTAAAAGATGGTTCTGGCGGTACTTATAGAGTATTTGCTAACTATGGTTCTACTATGGGAGTAAAAGAATATATCCAAGTTCGTTCTTGGGTTCCTTTCATAGAAGCTATGGATGTTACTGATTCTAGACTTAAACCTGGCAATATTGATGCTATGGAAAGATTAGTAGCTGATGCTGTATCATCTAACGGTGTTGCAACAGCAACTGCTGATGGAGATGAATGGTAAATTGTTAAACCAAGGAGCTCTAGAAATAGGGCTCCTTTTTTATTATAGATATGAGCAATATAAACTTAAACTCTATAGTATATAATGAAATCTTAACAAAAGATGAAATTCTAAAATATATTACACAAGAAGAAATCTATAAATATTATATAGATACTTCTGGGCCTACAACAAAAATGTGTAGTCCTTTAAGAGTAGATAATGTGCCTTCATTTGGTTTATATTATCATAAGAATGGTAGTGGAACATTAATGTTTAATGATTTAGCTACTAAAGACTCTGGAGATTGTGTAGTACTTGTATCAATATTATATGGATTAACTTATCGAGAAGCTCTTTTAAAGATAGTGGCTGATTTTAATTTATCAGACTTTAAAATATCTGCAGAAAGAGTATTAAGAGCAAAAGCTCCTAAAAAGATTATTCAAAAAGTTCCTATTAAAATAGGGATAAAAAGTAGAAACTGGAAAAAGCATGATGCTAAGTTCTGGTCCTCTTTTGGAATACATAAAAAAACTTTAACTAAGTTTAATGTTATTCCTATTGAATATGTTTTTTATAATGATAGGCCTGTGAGAACAGATAAATATGCTTATGCCTATCAAGAATTTAAGGATGATAAAATCTCTTATAAAATATATCAACCTTATAGTAAAAGTTTTAAGTGGATAAATAATGCTAATTATAGTGTTCACCAAGGTTATACAAAACTTCCTGATAAAGGAGAGTTACTAATAATAACTAAATCATTAAAAGACGTTATGAGTCTTTTTGATGTACTTAAAATAATAGCTATAGGATTACAGTCTGAATCAGTAATGATGAAAATGTCTGTAATGAAAGAATATAAAAAAAGATTTTCAAAAGTAATTTGTCTATTTGACAATGATACTGCTGGTAAAAATCTGTCGATAGAGTTTTCTAAAAAATATAAAGTATCTCATTTTTTTATGCCTGAAATAGAAGGTGTAACTGATTTCTCTGACCTTGTTAAAAAGGTAGGAATAGAAAAGAGTAAAGAAATATTTAATAAATGTATAAAAGATGAAATTAAATAAAGACAAACAAATTAACTACGATAGCAGTATGGTCTTAGAAGGCCATGATGCTAATATAAGTGCAACTGATATGCACAAACTATGGGATTTACTTCAGAATCCTTATAAGAATCCTATAGGGGCTATTGTAAGAGAATATGTAAGTAATTCTTTTGATGCTCACGCAGAAGCTGATTTCATTAAGAATAATGATATGAGCTCCATAAGAAATGAGTATTCTATTTACAATGATATTTCTGATGAAGAAATATTAAAACTTAAATCACATCTTGAAGTTTTTGATAACGATGCTGTGCATGTTAAAATAGCTAAAGATGATAGTGGCTGGTATTGGTCTACTCAAGATTTTGGCGTAGGCTTATCTCCTAGTAGAGTAAAAGATGTATTCTGTAGCTATTTAAAATCTACTAAAGAAGATAGTGATAATGTAATCGGTGCTTTTGGTATTGGTTCTAAATCAGGTCTTTCTTATGCAGATATAGTTTACATACAAACTAGGTACAATGGTATAGAATATCAATATCTATTACGTAAAGGTGAAAAGATGCCTAGATTAGATAAGATTTCTGAATGTAGTAGTACTGAAAGAAATGGTACTAGAATAAAAATCTATATTAATCAAGGTAGAAATAAATATGATCGTTTAGAATTAGAAGACGACAGATTTAAAGAAGAATGTAAAAAGCAATTAGCTTATTTTGATAATGTATATTTTGATGGTTGTGATGTAGAGAATGATTATAAAATTCTTAGAGGCACTCATTGGATTCATAATGATTCTACTGATCCTTTTGATGGTATGCATATGTGTTTAGGCAAAGTAGCTTATCCTATTGATTGGGATAATTTATCTTGTGATAAAGTAGGTTTTCCTGTAGCTCTGAAATTTGAGATAGGAGAGCTAGACATTATTCAAACTAGAGAAGATGTAAAGTATACTCCTAGAACTAAAAAAGCTATTCTTGATAAAATAGAAGCTGTTAAGGAAGAGTGGAAGAAAAGGTGGGAAGATAATAATATACTAGATACTGATGATTTTATTCATTATGTAAAAAATAGGGATATGGAACCTGAGATTATGTATGAAGGCACTTATTTTAATTTAGCGCTTTTATTTGCAGAATATAGTTCAAATAATTATAGAAGATATAATAGTCAAAATCATGCTATTTGGGGTAATTTAAAGCCTTTTACTTTTACTCCTTTTAAAAATATGAATATAGAAATTCCTGAATATCCTTTCTTTGATTATGAATGTAATAAAATGATTAGAGAAAAAGGATTAAGACAATGTGATAAAGGAAGTGTTATAAATATATTTAAAAGTGATAGTATAGCTTATAGAATAAAAGAAAATCATGTTGCTAAGAAAAGTAAATACATAAGAGAAGAATTAGAAGATTTCACTGATGTTTATTTAATTAGAAAAAAATCTAAAACTAGACAATCTTTAGTTAAATATAAAAAAGAGCTAAAGTTAAAAGATGATGATAAAGCTAATTGGAGAACTACTATAAAACTTTATCAAGATGAAGTATTAAAATCTTTTTTAAAGAATACTGAATCTTATGATAGAGTAGTAGTAGATAAGGAATGGACTAAGGATACTTATGGAAGTAGTCATAGAACTATTGATAAGACTAAGATAATTTCTAAACAATTATTAGATGAATATGTTCAAGGAAGTGAATATAGTTATCATAGAAAAGAACTTATTAAATGTGATATTGATAAATGCGTTAGACCTTTAAAGTTAGTAGCTTCTCATGATGATAGGTATATGTTAAAGTATTTAGCTAAAATATATATGAATAATACTTCTTTAAAGCTTCCTACATTAGGACGAAATGGCAATTTATTAGTCTATACGGTTTCTCCTACTAATATGAAGTATTTTAAAGATGTAAAAAATGTTGTAACACTAGAAAGTTTTATGAAAAAAGAAAATAAAGTTTTTGTAAGAGCAATGACTATTATCAAATATATGAAAGAAACTGAATATGTTAATGTGAGAAAGTTTATTACTACTCATAGTGAATATTCTAAGTCTTGGAAAAAAGTATATGAGCCTTTAGCTAATGAATTAGAATTTGTTAACGAGTATATAAAAACAAATGGTAATAGATCTGTAAATCAAAGTTATGGTTATAGTATGAATATGTTTGAAGATAGTTGTTACGAAGTAGCTAAAGAACATGATTTGTTTGATTATGATTTTTTAGATAAAGTTAAATCTATCGAAAAATATTTTAACGGACTTGAAATACTAGAATATTTAGATACTAGAAAGTTAATAAAAGATTTTCCTTATATAGCTATTGCTAAGTATGTACGTAATCATAACAAAGCAGTAAAAAGTATTAAGCAATTTAAAAAGCTTAATCCTTATTATTATGTAATGTTTAATGAAGAAGAAATAGAGTTTCTAAAAACAAATGAAAAAGAATATGAATTTGTTAAAGAGAAACAAAATGTTGAATTAAAAAAAGTAAGTTAATATGGAACAAATGAGAGATTATTTTGGAGAATCTATTTCTGTTGGAGATAAGGTTCTTAGGCCTATGTATTCAGAATTACATGTTGAAACAGTGGCAAAGTTAACACCAAGAGCTATACATTTTGAGAGAAAAGATCAATGGAGTATAAAAAGAGGAATGCCTCCTTTAAGAGTAGCTATAAACCACTGGTGGAGTACTAAAAGTTTAATTAAATTAAAAAATGACGACAATGATTAAAGCGACAAAAATTGGGAACACTATCGTGTGTTTCATCAAAGAAAAAATGTATCAGAAAACCTTTGAGTCTGATGAACAAATCATAAGTGTTTATGAATTAATGATGAATACTAATGAAAAAAATAAAGAGGAAGTAAGTAAACTTGTAGAGCTAATGAGCCCTATAAAAACTGAAGGAGAAATAGAATTAGAACAAGAGTTTGCTGAAAAGCAATTAGAAGCAGAAAAGAATGCTCAACTAATTACTTGGATGGAAACATTATCTAGTTCTACTGTTAATAATTCTGATTTTGAAGTTAAAAATGATGAACTTTTTATGAAGAATATTCCTATTCCTATTCCTGAATTTTTAGGTAGAAAATTTGCTGATCCTAATCTTAGTGATGAGGAACGATTTTCTTTGACTAATTTCTGGAGATTATTAGTATTAAATCCTAATGCTAAGTGTAGAGAAGATTTATATGGATTCTTAGCTAAAAATAAGATGACAATAACTCCTAGTGGGTGTTTTATAGCATACAGAAATGTTAATCTTCATCAGGAAGGTAATAAAATACAAAATGAGTTTGTTGCTAAAAAATGGACTACTACAGTTGTTTTGGGTAAAAATCCTCAAGATTATAACCTTTATGCAACAAGAGATAAAAAGGGAAATATAACTAAATATTATTTAGTAGAAACTGTTGAGCATTTTGCTAATTCTACAGGTTCAGATTATAAAGAAATTACTGTTCAAGTTCCAATAAGTGCTGATGGTACTACTGTAGACATGAAAGTAAATTCTTATGGTCAGCTTGATAATGATCAAGATCCTCATAAAGGAGAAGTTTGTATAGGTAATTTATCTGATTTGTATAATAACTTAACTGTGAATGATAGTAATGCTACTATTTATACAGATGGACATTCTGGACAAATGCGTATTAATATAGGCGAAGCTGTAAGTATACCAAGAAGTCAATGTGATAGTAATCCTGATGCTACATGTTCAAGAGGATTACATGCTGCTAATTCTGATTGGTTAGAAGAAGGTTATTTCGGTAATACTGGTCTTGCTATATTAATTAATCCAATGAATGTAGTAGCTTGTCCTTATAGAGATTCTGGTAAACTTAGATGTTGTGAGTATATGCCTGTTACTGTTATAGATTTTGATGATGATAAAAAAGTAATTCCTTTTGATTGTCTTTCTTTAGATATAAATTATGGTAAACATACTCAAACACAACTATCAAATATGATAAGTAATGCTAAGTTTGATTATAATAAAAATCAAAAAATAATTCCTTTAGATATTGATATTAATCAATATAAAAGCATGTTATTTGATTATAATAGAAGCTTAGATGCTATGACTACAATTATTAATAATAGAGTTACGGACGTTTAAATATAAGAGTTATGGTAAGTGAAATCAAATTAGAATTTCCAGAATTTATAACTCATATTCATACTAGTAAGAATAAGTCTATTAAGATAGGATATAATAAGATTTATGCTTCTTCACATTATACCGTTAGAGCTGCTTTCGTAGCAGCTCTCCACGGTTATATAGAAAAGCATATTCCTGCTAATCTTACAATTAATACGCCTATAGAAACACATCTTAAATTATATGCTCCTATAAATTATGGAGGAGTTAAGATGTTACGAAAAGGCCCGTTAAAAATTAAGACAATAAGTTGGAAGCCTCCTAAACCTGATTATAAACCAAATTGGGATATAGGCAATCTTGCGTTAGTGTGGTTAAAGTGTATGGATGATATGCTCATAAAGAAATGTTTGATACCTGATGATAGCATCGAGTATTTAACAAAAACTACTTATGAGTTTGTTCCAGTAAATACTTTAAAGGAAAGAAAGTTAGTGTATAATATTAAAACTAGAAAATAAATGGAATATAGAACCATTAATAAACAAAACCAGAGTCTTTTGAAAGAGATTCTGAAAAGCCCTCAAGCGTATCTGAGGGCTCAGGAAAAGTATATGAATGAAGACGATACTGTACCTGCACATTTTGTGTTCGGCAATGCAGTAGACCACTTTGTTACAGAAGAAACAGAATTTACCGATAAGTTTCATATTATGGGTAACTCTACTGTGAGTGATACTATTAAAAAGATAATGGACCATGTTTTCTCTGAAGTAGGAGGTACAAAAGATTTGTATCATAATAAAGAAAACTTCTTAGAAGATTATCCTGACTCTATTGTAAGAGCGTGTGGATATTTACAATATGGTCAATCTTGGAAAGAGGAAACTAGAATTGCTAAAGTTATATCAACTGGTACTAATTACTATAAAGACTTAATTAAGTCTAAAGGTAAGACAGTAATTTCTCAGGAAGATTATGCAAAAGCAGTAACATGTCATGCTTCTATGGTATCTGACCCTTATATAAACAAATATCTAAAACCTGGACCTAATCAGCAATTGATTAAGAAACAGGTAATACAATTTGAGTATAGGACGGTAGAATGTAAAGGCGAACTTGATTTAGTCTTTATAGACCATGATGAGAAAACTATAATTCCTATAGATGTAAAAACTATTGGAACTAATGTATATAGTTTTCCTTATAATTTTTGGAAATATCGTTATGACTTTCAAGCTGCTGCTTATAGCTTCGGACTAGCATATCAGTTTGAAGACCTTATAAAGCAGGGATATCATATTCTTTCTTTTAAATTTATAGTTTGTGAAAAAGATTCTTATAACAAACCATTAATTTATACTGTTAAAGATGACATACTTAATATAGGTATGAACGGAGGTTCAAATTCTGATGGCAAAAGCTATGAAGGTTTTGAACAAGCTATCGAAAGATATTTGTTTCATACTCAAAAGGACTTGTGGGACTATCCCATGGAGTACTACGAAAATGATGGTGAACTAATAATAGATTTATGATAGATGGGATATGTAAAGTACACAAAAACGGCTACTTTTCTTTTTCCATTGTTAGGAATCCCTAAAGCCATATTCTCTTGTAATGTTAAAAATACTTTTGGTACAACTATGTTTACTACTAGATTTTATAATGCATTTATAGGAGATTGTAAAGTAGATAATTATAAAGAAGGCTTTGTTTTTATTGTAGTTAGAGCTTATCAAGATATAGATTTTCAATGTTTCTATGATACTATGGGAGCATTTGAAAACTATGTTGATGATTATGAACGAGGAGATTATGTTGTCTTTGTTTATAGTATTATAGATAAGTTTAAAGCTGATTACAAATTGCTGATGGATGGCAAATATTCAAAAATAAGTCCAGAAGGCAAGAAAGCAGTGCTAAGTAATAATTATTTTTCCGGCAAACCTTATACTTTACCTTTAATTTTAGGTAAATCAGAGGCTTTGAAGAAAGGTTGGGAAGATAGGCTTGAGGTAGATTTATTAGATCAAGAAGTTTGGTCTATTATAACACCTGAAAAAGAAGAAATGTGTGATGATATCCTTGAAGATTTAGTAGGGGAATCGAGTATTAAACCAAATAAAATACATGAAAATGAGAATGAAAATGAATAGATGGCAAGTAAAAAGAGAGCTTCGAAGATTTAAAAGATATAAAAAGTTTGTTGAAGAAAATGAACAAGAATTAAGTCTTCATCAAGCAATATATGGTAAAACATGTATTCTCTATATTCCTTGGAATATTGTTTTCATTATAAGATGGATTTTTGGAGGAGAAAAACCAGGATTTAGATTAGTAAATCCTGAAGAAATAGATAATTTTAATTAAAAAAATAAAAAAATGGGCGGAACTAAAGAATACAATACAAGGACAGGAAGAACTGTCGGACAAGCTTTTGATAATCTTAGAGAAGAATTATTAGAAGTAAATGGTCATGATTATTATGCTGGACATCAGGGTAATAATGAGTTAGATACGAGTACAATTTTTAAATCTGAAAAAGATTTAGAAAAATGGATGAAAAAACAAGAACATAATGGAACCTATTATAAAGGAACCTCATTTGCTTATGAAATAGTGTCTCCTAAACCTAATACTAATAAAATAAAAACACAGGTTAATAGTTTTCCTAATAAAGGAACTCGTAAATGGGAAACTGTTTATGTAGGAGTAGCAAATGGATACGGAGGTATTCAAGATATTCAGATTATGGAAATTAAACAAGCAGACGCTATTGCTAAAGCAAGAGCTTATGTAGAAAAAAATCCTGGTGTAAGCATTAAAATCCAAATAGGCAAAAGACTTATTGGAGAAGATGTATTATGTGCGGAAGTAACTTATAAACCTTCTACTACTGAAAGAAAAGGTAAGTGGGGATTTATAGGTTGGTGTAGTTGTTAGACTTTGTGTGCCTAAATGTGAAACTCATAGCAAGGTCGTAAGTACCTCGAGAAGACTTATATGGATAGAGTTATAGCCTCTATACACAAAACTATAATTTAATGCAGTCAGATTAACAAGCTAAGTCGACAAGCCGAAAACCAACACTTTAGGGTTCTGGCTGCATTATTTATTATTAATTTTAAAATTAAAAATGTTATGGAAATAAAGAATTTAGAATCACCTGTATTAGTTACAGTTGATGAAGTAAACAAAGAAGTAGTAGCTACTATTACTCCTTTCACAAAAGATTTAGACTTAGATTCTATGCAAAAAGCAGTAGGAGGTTATATAGAAATTCTAAAATCTAGATGTGGAAAATATGATATTGTGGTTAACGAAGAAGGCCGGTTAAGAAACTTTCTTCATAATGATATAGCCACTGGGCTATCTGGCAGAGAGTATATAGTAGGTAATGCTATTATAGTACCTGTTGGTTTAATAGATTAAATTATGAGAATAACTAGTTGGACAATTGAAATTACTCTAGAGAATGGAGAAAAAGAATTTTTATCAGATGCTCCTAATTGGGTAGCAAAACCTGTAGATGAATATCTGTGTGGTTTAGAAGCTGATTACAAAGAAAATACAGCAGATAGTCAAATTAATATTATGAAAGATGAACAAAATAGAGGACCAGAATAAATTAATAGCAGAATTTATGGGCGTTGAAACAACAAGCGATGCAACAAATTCAATGTATCATTATGAAGGAGATTCCATTGGTAGAGAACTTCAATACCACACCTCTTGGGATTGGATTATGCCTGTGGTGATGAAAATATCACGCAAAATAGACAAACCTCTTGATGAGGTTGTTTCACTACTTACAGAGGTTGGTAGCGACAACATATGGGATGTTAAGTCTTTGCATAATGCAGTAGTAGAATTTATTAAACAATATAATGAAACTAAATAAAGAATATTGGATGGACCAGCTGGGAGAAGGTTGGACATCCAAGCTTAAGGATACTTTAAAAGATCCTTATATGGAAAAACTAATGAATTTCTTATCTACAGAATATGCTATGAATAGAGTATATCCTAAAAGAGAAAATCTTTTTAAAGCTTTTAAAGATTGTCCTTGGGACAAACTTAAAGTAGTAATAGTGTGTAAAGAACCTTATTCTGACGGTAATGCTAATGGCCTTGCTTTAGGTAATAATTATAGTTCTACATTTTTATCTAGTCAATTATTAGAATTATTTGATATTGTAGAAAAAGAATATTATGATGGCCTCTGTTTAGAGTGGGATTTTACTTTAGAAAATTGGGCTAACCAAGGAATATTAATGTTAAATACAGCGCTTTCTGTTAGACAAAATCGTCCAGGAAGTCATAGTAAACCGTGGAAAAAGTTTATTTTAGCAACAATTAATGCTATAAATGAATATCAACCTGGCACTATATTTATTCTTTGGGATAGACATTCTAAAGTATTATTACCTTATGTAAAAGATAAACATCATGTGTTATTTTATAAAGGTACTAATGAAGTACTAAAAAATACTAACCAAATTTTATATACAAAACATGCAGAAACTTTATTTTGGTAAAAAATACTTATCTTATAATAAAAAACGTCTTTTTAAAGAAGCTATAATAGAAAATATGCCTATAGAAGATATTACAAAAATGCTTGAGCTTGATGAAGAATATGCTAGAGAGGTTTATGTAGAATTAATATTTAAATATCCTAAAGAAATTGAGGAAGGTAGAAATAAAAATAAAACAATTACTATATTTTCTAGCGATGCTCCGTATTATTATAAAGAAACAGAAGAAATGGATATTGGCAAACTGCCAGTATACAAATTTGAAGAATTATCTAAAAATGAATTAATATTTTACAATATGAATAAATTAACAAGATTTAAAATAGATGTACTGCTTCATATGAATGCAGCGATAATGACTAACTTAGGTACTGATAGTACTAAAGAAGAAATAGCATATGTTCAACGGTTAAAAAGAGAGAACAATAAGAAAATTAAAGAAATTAGCCCTGAATTTTATAAAACTATAAATGACGGTGAAAAATAACTAGGTAGATTATCTAGTTTTATTTTCATTTGCTAGAGCGGTGAGGACCGTAATCGTGATCTACCACTTAAAAGGGCAACCATTACAGTTGCCCTTTTGTTTTTATATTTTCCAATTATAGAGCTTTAATCTATACTCCTTTCTGAATAGTAACATATTCTTTACGAAAAGAATGCTTTTCAAACTTTAGGAAAATATAAGAGTACGGCATTAGTTTTTTTTAGAACTTCCGTATTTTATTTATCCATTAAAGTAGTACCTGTTCTATATAATCTAATTCCTTGTGAAAATCCTGGAAGTATTTCTCCAAAGTGAACAAGTGCTTTGCTTTCTCCTTTAAATGGTCCTGACCTAAATGTTTCATTTTTAGGATCATCATCAAAATATTTTCCTATATCAGTAAACCATTCTGTAACATCTCCTATTAACTGTGCCATAGGCACTGCTGTTTTAGTTAATTTTTCAAATTCCATAGGACTTGTATAAAAAGCAATATCTGTTTGTAATCTAGTAGATTGATTAAGTAAGAAATTTAAAACAAAATCTTCTTTAGCTTCTTTATCATCATCAGGAATCATAGCTTTTAATG
>Ga0233412_10001098_pt1 | contig 14638 bp, 11 predicted proteins | sample Na_anoxic_4_MG_FD_180667 | JGI IMG/M metagenome (GOLD analysis project Ga0233412, IMG submission 180667) | Seawater microbial communities from Saanich Inlet, British Columbia, Canada - Na_anoxic_4_MG | ecosystem: Environmental > Aquatic > Marine > Inlet | place: Canada: British Columbia...
ATTCTCGGACAGCCTCCTTAGGAGACAATATCTAATTGGAATTCACGACTATTAAGGGTTTTAATGATATCCTTCCTGAAAAGGTAAATTACTGGCAAAAAGTCGAATCGACTGCAAGAAGATTATTTGAATGTTTCGGGTTTTTCGAAATCAGGACACCCATCCTTGAAAAAACTGAAATCTTCAGCCGTGGTATTGGACAGGAAACAGATATAGTCTCAAAAGAGATGTATTCCTTTAAAGACGTTAAGGGGAGAAGTTTGACTCTGCGACCCGAGGCCACGGCTTCAGTTGTCAGGGCCTATATCCAGCACAGGCTGTATCAAAAAAACCCGACACTGAAGATCTTCACTATAGGCCCGATGTTTAGGCACGAGAGGCCCCAGAAAGAGAGATTCAGGCAATTCCATCAAATAAACGTTGAGCTATTTGGTGATACAGGGCCCAAAAGTGACGCTGACATAATCGTCATTGCAATGTATCTGTTTGAATCTGTTGGACTTAATGACCTGAACCTTAACCTCAACTCTTTAGGGTGCCCACAGTGTCGACCCCTGTTCATCGAAAAGCTAAGAGACTATCTTGTTTGCAAAGATGATTCACTTTGCCCGGATTGCCGGAGAAGATCAAAGACAAACCCACTAAGGGTTTTTGATTGTAAAGTGGAGACCTGCAAACAGGTCGTTTCGGACGCTCCATCCATCCTTGAGTCTCTATGCATTCCATGCCGGGAACATTTTGACTCTTTGCAGGGTTATCTTGAGAGGTCAGGCATTTCATTTATCTTGAATCACAAGCTTGTAAGAGGTCTCGACTACTACAACAGGACCACTTTTGAGATACAGACAAATGAATTAGGGGCCCAGAATGCATTAGCAGGTGGTGGACGATATGACGGTCTAATAAAATTACTCGGTGGCCCTGACCATCCTGCTATTGGTTTTGCCGTGGGCATTGAAAGAGTTGTTGCGCTTCTTGAAAAAAAGGAGGCGTTAGAGATAAAAAAACCTGATCTCTTTATTGCTTCCCTCGGAGAAGCAGCTGAAAAAGCCGGTTTCAACTGGAATACAGAACTCAGGAAATCCGGTCTGTGGGTCGAAATGGACTACAGCTCAAAAGGTCTGAAGGCCCAAATGAAAAAGGCCGGTCGCTTCGGGGCTAAGAAAGTCCTTATCGTTGGAGATAATGAATTATCTGCTGGAAAAGGTATCCTTCGTGACATGATCAGCAAGACTCAAGAAGAAGTGGATTTAGTAAATATAATAAAAAACCTTAAGCAGGCTTGTAAATAAATGGAAGAAAGTGCCGATATAAAAATAGATTCTTTAGAAGACTGGAAGAGAACCAGTGACTGTGGAAACCTGCGGAAAGACAACATTGGCCAGGAAGCTGTCTTGATGGGCTGGGTTAACAGCAGGCGTGACCTTGGCAATCTAATCTTCATAGACCTGCGTGACAGAGAAGGCATCACACAGATAGTCTTTGATCCCCTGGTTGACAAAAACAGCCACAAGAACGCTCATATTTTGAGAAATGAGTGGGTTATTGCAGTAAAAGGAGTTGTTTCCCATCGCCTCAAGGGACAGGAAAACTTCATTTTACCAACCGGTTCCGTTGAATTGAAAGTTGACCAGCTCAAAATTCTTAACAGAACTGAAACTCCTCCTTTTCAGGTGGATGGAGCAGTAGATGCCTCTGAAACCTTGAGGTTGAAGTACCGTTATCTTGAATTACGGAGGCCAAAGGTCTTCAAGACCTTCAAAATGCGACACCTTATTGCTTCATTCATAAGAGAATATCTGAACAAGAAAGGGTTTATTGAAGTTGAAACGCCATTCCTCACAAAGAGTACCCCGGAAGGAGCCCGAGATTATTTAGTCCCAAGCAGAGTCAACAAAGGACTGTTTTATGCCCTTCCCCAGTCTCCTCAGCTTTTCAAACAGCTTCTCATGGTCGCCGGATTTGAACGTTATTATCAGATCGTCCGCTGCTTCCGCGATGAGGACCTGCGTGCTGACCGCCAACCTGAATTTACACAAGTGGATTTAGAAATGGCCTTTACCAACGAGGAAGAGGTCATGGGAATTACTGAGGATATGGTAGTTGATGTCTTTCACGAAATTTTGAAATGCAGTATACCGACACCAATACCCCGTCTTGAATACCATGAAGCCATGGATCGTTTTGGTACGGACAAACCGGATATTAGATTCGGGATGGAGCTGAAGGACATCACGGACCTGACTAAGCGGTCTAATTTCACGATTTTCAAACGAGTGATCCAGGAAGGAGGCATAGTTAAAGCAATTACTGTCAAAGAAGGGGCACCTTCTTTTTCAAGGAAAGGGCTTGATGAGCTTTCCGGCATTGTTCTGGATTGTGGTGCCAAAGGTTTGGCCTGGATCAAGGTCACTGAAAATGGATGGCAATCGTCTCTAAGTAAATTCTTTGAGGAGGAGGCCAAAAAGGCCATTTTAGAAAAACTTGGTGCCAAAGCAGGTGACTTAATTCTGATTGTGGCTGACAAAATTCATATTGCAAATGATGCCCTTGGGTCTCTACGGCTAAATGTGGCACAACAACTTGATTTGATAGATAAAGACAAATATGCTTTTGTCTGGATCACAAAATTCCCATTATTGGAATATAACGAATCCGCAGGCAGGCTTGAAGCTGTTCACCATCCATTCACATCCCCGGTTGAAGAAGATCTCCATTTGCTGGACGAACACCCTGAACAGGTTAGAGCAAGGTCTTATGATCTCATCCTGAATGGGGCGGAAATTGGCGGTGGAAGCGTGAGGATCCATGACATCATTACTCAAGAAAAAATGTTCCATACCTTAGGTATTCCGCCTGATGAAGCACAACAAAAGTTTGGGTTTTTATTAGAGGCACTTAAATATGGGGCCCCTCCTCATGCCGGCATTGCTTTAGGGTTTGACCGCCTGGTGGCTATTATGACAGGAGTCAAATCTATCCGTGAAGTAATTGCCTTCCCAAAAACCACAAGTGCAACCTGCCTCTTGACTGATGCACCATCAGCGGTTGATGAAGAACAACTGAAAGAACTGAACCCTGTCACTCACGAATCCTGATCTCAACCTTTATTTCAACTCTCTTGAGGGGATTATCCCTGCCATCTCTTGGCAGGGAAACTATCCTGTCAGCTACATCCATTCCTTTGGTTACCTCACCAAAGACGGTGTATTTTTCATTTAACGAAGGAACATCGGAAACACAGATAAAAAATTGTGAACCGGCGCTATCCAATTGAGAAGATCTTGCCATTGATAAGATTCCCCTTTTATGGGGCCTGGAATTGAATTCCGCTTTCAGGCGATAATCCGGGCCACCTGTGCCGTGCTGGGCTTTTTCGTGGCTCTTTGAATTAGGGTCGCCTCCCTGTATCACAAAGCCGGGAATAACCCTGTGGAAAATGGTTCCATCATAAAAGCCCTTCTTTGCTAACTCAATAAAACTGTTTACATGATTTGGTGCCAGTTTTGGGAAAAATCTCAGGGTTATATCACCAAAATCTGTATGTATTATAGCTTTTGACTCCTCCATCACCTTGATTTCTCTTTGGGTGAAAGTCTTGCTGCGTACTTCTCCTGGAAATCCCTGGGAGACAGTCACGAGTAATAAAACCAGCAGTCCCACAAAGGCTGCAATCGGATTCTTCATAAAGTTCCTCCTATGTTGCTCCCTGCAGAACGTGCGCCTGAAGAAGCAGGGGTTCAACTCATGAAAAAACCGGGGAAACGCTTGTGAGGCTTCCCCGGTTCAGGTTTTTTTGAAAGGTTCACGCAAATTGATATGCGGTTTGGTTAAACTCGAACGATTAAACCATGCACTAAGCCTTTTCTTCCAGTACCGCGTGAGCCGCCGCAAAACGAGCGATAGGGACACGGTAGGGCGAACAACTGACATAGTCCATGCCCACGCGATGGCAGAATTTCACCGATTCAGGGTCTCCGCCGTGCTCGCCGCAGATGCCGACCTTAAGTTTCGGGCGGGTTTTGCGACCCAGGCGCGTCCCGCATTCGACCAACTGACCCACACCCGTCTGATCCAGCGTCTGAAATGGATCTGCCGGCAGGATATTTTCCTCGAGGTACAAGGGCAGGAACCCGCCAATGTCATCGCGGGAATAACCGAACGTCATTTGTGTCAGGTCGTTCGTACCGAAGGAGAAAAACTCGGCCGACTTGGCAATCAGATCAGCCGTCAGGGCTGCGCGCGGGATTTCGATCATCGTTCCGACGAGGTATTTGAACCTGATACCTGTTTCTTTCTGGACCTCCTTTGCCACGCGGCGGACGATCGTTTCCTGGTTCTCGTACTCGGCCACGGTCCCGATGAGTGGAATCATGACTTCGGGCAGGACTTTTAGTTTTTTCTTGGTCAATTGCGCTGCGGCCTCGAAAATAGCACGGGCCTGCATTTCGGTAATCTCAGGATAAGCGATTCCGAGCCGGCATCCGCGGTGACCGAGCATGGGGTTCACCTCGTGGAGTTGGGCGATACGGGTTTTAATCTTAGCCGGTGAGATTTTCAATTTTTTGGCCAGGCCGGCGATTTCTTTTGCACCCAGGTTGCCGATGAATTCGTGAAGTGGCGGATCGAGCAGGCGCACCGTCACGGGTTTGCCCGCCATAGCCTTGAAAATACCGAGAAAGTCCTCGCGCTGAAAGGGCAGGAGTCGCGCCAGGGTCTTTTTGCGATCTGCCAGCGTCTCGGAAACGATCATCTGGCGCACGATACCGATGCGCTTCGGGTCGAAAAACATGTGTTCAGTTCGTGCCAGCCCGATGCCCTCGGCGCCCATGGCAATAGCCGCCGCTGCATCTTCGGGACTCTCGGCATTCGTGCGGACTTTAAGTTTGCGGACTTTATCCACCCACGTCATCAGTACCTTGTACCATTTGTTGTTCTCGGGATCGGTGGGACACATATCCAGTTTGCCTTTGTAGACAAGGCCCTTCGAGCCGTTCAATGTGATTATGTCGCCTTCTTTGAGGATAATACCATTGACTTTGATTTGCTTGGTGCGGGCGTTAATCGCCAGATCCGCGCAGCCTACAATGCAGCATTTGCCCCAACCGCGGGCCACAAGCGCTGCGTGGGAGGTCATGCCGCCCTTGGCTGTCAGGATAGCCTCGGCAGCCTTCATGCCATGCACGTCCTCTGGGCTGGTTTCGTTCCGGACCAGGATGACCTGCTTGCCTTTTTTGTGCCATTCGGCGGCGGTGTCGGCGGTAAAAACGATCTGACCGCTTGCGCCACCCGGACCGGCGGGAAGGCCTTTGGCCAGTTTTCGTGCCTTTTTCTCCGCAGCTGGGTCGATCATGGGGTGCAGCAGTTCGTCGATGTTATCGGGGCTGACGCGGCTGATGGCCGTTTCTCTTGAGATCTTGTAACCTTTCGTGCTCTTGGTGGCCATTTCGACCGCCATGCGGATGGCCGCGATGCCATTGCGCTTGCCCACGCGTGTCTGGAGCACATAGAGCGTGCCCTCCTGGATGGTGAACTCTATGTCCTGCATGTCCTTGTAATGTTTTTCGAGTTTTTTCTGAAAACCGTCGAGCTGGTTGTAAAGTTTTGGCATGGCCTCTTCGAGGCTCTTGATTTTTTTCTGATCCGGGGTTTTGGTGGCCTTATTAAGGGGCATGGGTGTGCGAATACCCGCCACCACATCCTCGCCCTGGGCGTTGGGCAGCCACTCGCCGTAGAAGTGGTCGTCGCCTGTGGCAGGATTTCGTGTAAAGGCAACCCCCGTGGCCGACGTATTGCCCATGTTACCGAAAACCATGGCTTGAACGTTGACCGCCGTTCCCCAGTCGTCGGGCAGTTTCTCGATGCGACGGTAGGCAATGGCGCGTTTACCGTTCCACGAGGCAAACACGGCAGTGATGCCGCCCCAAAGCTGTTCCATGGGATCGTCCGGGAAAGACTTCTTCAGGGTTTTCTTGATGATTTTCTTCATCGTATCGCAAAGAGCCTTAAGGTCCTCGGCAGAAAGATCGGTATCTTCCGTGACACCTTTTTTTGCCTTGGCCCGTTCTATTTGTTCCTCGAGCAGCTCCCGGATGCCGCAATGTTCCTTTGGCTCGATGCCCGCTCCCTTTTCCATCACTACATCGGAGTACATCATAATCAGCCGTCGGTAGGCATCCCAGACAAAACGGTCGTTTTTCGTCTTGGCGATAATGCCCGGAATCGTCTTGCTGGTAAGGCCTATGTTCAGCACCGTTTCCATCATGCCAGGCATCGACTGGCGCGCACCAGAGCGCACGGACACGAGAAGAGGGTTCTTCGGATCACCGAACTTCACACCGCCAGGCATGAGTTTGGCCATGCGATTCAACAACTTTATCATCTCCTTTTCCAGTGTGGGCGGGTACTTGCGTTTGCGCATGTAGTGGGTGCATACTTCGGTGGTAATGGTGAATCCAGGCGGTACGGGTATACCGAGTTTTCCCATTTCGGCCAGGTTAGCGCCTTTGCCTCCCAGCAGGTTTTTCATAGTGGCATTGCCGTCGGCTTTGCCTCCGCCAAAAAAGTAAACATTACGATTTAAACTCATTGGGTAGAGCCTCCTTAATTTCAAGTATGATTAGGGTTTTGTTATTTTCGGATACAAAACTGAAAAACTTTAACTTTTCTTTGAATCGAGGTAATATTACTCCGGCAATTAAATACCTCAATATTGTCATTCCGGCGAAAGCCGGAATCCAGGTGGGTACTGGATGCCGGATCAAGTCCGGCATGACGGAGTTAGAATATCTAATTGCCAGGTTAATATGAGCGGTTACCCGATTTACACCTTCATTCCATAAAAAACATCAGGCTTGCCTATCTCATTAAGACCTTTCTTTTCCAGGACAGGACAATAGAAGAATTTTTCTTGTAAGTCAAAGAAAAGAAAGTCACTGCAATTGTGGCAGCAGCCTGGATTCCAGTTCTAATACAAAGTTGAGAATCCAAATACGATATTAAATAGATTTCTAAAAGTCTTTTCAGCCTTGAAATACTCAATGTGCTCTACTCAGGTTTTTAGGTTGAAGACTGAAGGCTGAAGTATATCAATCATCTCGCAACGCCCGAATTAAATCATTCAAGACCTTCTCTGTTTCGACAATCTTTGTTTCAAGTAAAGATGAATCCTGGTTGAGTAAGAAGCCCAAACGCTTCGACAAACTTAACTGCTGCCACCTCGTCAGCCACCTCAAATGCCCTAAGTTTTGTGTGATCGCACATTATTTGTCCCTAAAAGCCTTCTACCTTCAGTCTGTCCACACTGAGTAATTACCTAAAAGGTTTGACCGTTTCGGCGGGACACGAACAGTTTTTTCTTCGGGAAATTATAAAATGCTCACTGTCGTCATTCCGGCGTAGGCCGGAATCCAGGAAGGTGGCAGCAAATTAAAATCTCTGGATGCCGGATCAAGTCCGGCATGACGGTATGTGCGGGAGGTGCCGGGTAACCGGCATTCCTACCGCGACTATTTTCACCGGGTTAATAAGTTGCCCGATTATTACGAATGTGTGCTAAGGAAGAACTAAGCCCCCTTCGAGGGGGCTTCATCAAACCACGTCTCTCTCGGCGTTGCGGGTGATTTGATACCATCATGGCGGTTTAGAGCATCAGTCTTTTAACGGCATGACCTTAATATTATCGACAACCTGTTGAGCTATCGAGGTCAATACTTTGCGAATCGCATCCGTTGAGTCTGCTCCGGTGATAGATATAAAATAGGGCCCCTGGTACAACATACAATAATAATCAAAAAGGAATCCCTCCTGTCCAAAACGTAGTTTTGTGCCACCCTTCTCTTTTTTTATTGTATAGATATCTCTGGCATCTTGAGGAGAACCCATCTGATAAATCTCCAGATTGATCGATTTACTTCCCCTCACAGTATATTCCTGAAATAGTGCTCTTTTAAAATTGTGCTGAAAAAAGATGACCGCGCCGCCGTTTATCAATTCGAACAACTGGTTGCCTTCAATCTCCTGTGCCCCACCGACAGATTTGACATCACCCAGGATTGAATCAACAGGAAGGATTTTATGTAAACCGTCGGCTGTTGAATCGCCAATTGCGAAAGTAAAAACGAAGACAAATATCAGAAAGAAACACGTTAAAAGTAACGGTCGTTGTAGATAGGGTAACCTTGGATACTTCAAGAAATCAGGTTTCATGTTTCAATGATGTTTAGTTTGTTCAGATTTATCTCACCGAGATTGTTTTCATAAGCCTTTTTTATCATTAGTTCTTTTTCTGGAGCAAGATTTAAATATCGACAGCAGAATGCATCAACAGCCACTGGGTCGGCACCGGCCACCACATTATTTAATCTGTGTAAATTTCCGGGTCCGGAAGGGCCATTCGTTGTAATAAACTCGGTCGCGTCTACTACATAGAGCTCAAATTTCCTGATCAGATTCAAATCGGCAATGCACTGGGCCAGATATTCTTTGGCATGATAGTAGTTATCAATGAGCATTTTCACTGCACCAGTAATAACGTTGGGACCGGTGTGGAACTGTATATTGGTGGAAAATGCAGAGACTCCCATAGTGTTTTTCAGAGTGCAGGTCATCCGAAGTTCTCCATGGTTCTTGACAATGGGAATATTGATGACCTTATCGTAATCTAAAAAACCACCCAGTACATTCGCCTCTTTAAGAACTTTTCCATTGGGTATATCCACCATCCGATGATCTGTATCATCCTCCTTTAAACGGGAAATTAATTTCTGATGAGTATCAAACAGGGGGCTGCGGCGCCAGTATTTTTCTGATTCGTTTTTCAGACAATAAATCTGACTGGCGCCGGCTTTTAGACAAAGATGAGCGACTGCCAGGACAATATCAGGCCGTGTATAGGTTCCCGGTTTTTTATATACGGAGTTTGCCAATAAACCGACTTTGTCGCCATTGGATATAAATTTTTCAATGCCGCCAAGCTGCCGGATAGCCTTAAGAGTGTTATTGAAATAATCCGCTCCGTTTACGACGGAGATATCTGAAACACCTGCCCCGGAAGATAATTCACCGGCAAACAGTTGCGGCAATACTGACAGACTCCCTATGGCAACTCCAGTTTTTATTCCGGTTTTAATAAATTGCCTTCGATCAATTTTCTTCATATTGGACTCCTGTATCTTTGTTTCATTTTTTATCCGGTGATATTTTCCTGATCTCCCCTCAAATGAGATTCTGTGTCTTTCGTAGGATGGAACTCATCACCAATTATAATCTCCTCATTTCTTTGATGAAGTTTTCCATCAGTTTTTAGTTGTTCCTGCTATCCGGAAAAAGAGTTTTCAGATATTACCATAGACTTTGACTTGACCTTATGTCTATTTTGGGATTATATGTTGAAATTATAGAAGATTTACTCACGTTGTCAATTGTTTTTGAGTGAATTACCCCACCTGAGGCACAGGGTCTTCCGGTGTGATTGCATAAAACACAAGTGGCTTAAGGATTTACCATAATGAGCATTTCAAAGATAATTCAATTCCTTAAAATTGATGTCTGGAGGATTCATGAAAGGAAACTCACCCGGATAAAATCGTTTTTTCTCAGAGCGTTCAGGGTCCTTATTTTGTCTCTACGTGGAGTCTTTGAAGACAAATGTCAGTTAAGAGCGTCTGCTTTGACGTTTTATTCTTTGCTTTCCCTTGTCCCTGTGGTTGCGATGATTTTCGGTATCACGAGAGGTTTTGGTCTTGAGACTGCACTTAAAAAGATGCTCTTGGAGAATCTGGAGGGCCAGGAGGAAATTGTCACACGTATCATTGAGTTTGCTAATAATTTCCTTAATAGTTTTTCAACCGGCCTTATTACCGGGATAGGTATCGGTATTTTATTATTATCAATCATAATGGTACTATCGAATATTGAGAATTCTTTTAATGATATTTGGGGGATAAAAAAAGGCAGAAATATCACAAGAAAAATCAGCGATTATTTGTCCCTCATCCTTATTTGCCCTCTCCTGCTTGTAGTTTCCAGCACAATAACAGTTGTCATAACCAGTCAGATTGAATTTGTTGTTAAGAAAATCCCTCTTTCAGAATTCATAACCCCTGCTGTGGGTTCAATGCTCAAGTTATTGCCTTACTGTGTCATTTGGATTTTGTTTACATTTATGTATATCTTTATGCCTAATACCAAAGTCAATTTCAGATCCGGCGCCCTGGCGGGCATCATCGCAGGGACACTTTATCAGCTTTTCCAGTGGGGCTGTATTAATTTCCAGATCGGTGTCTCTAAATATAATGCAATCTACGGTAGTTTTGCCGCCTTACCCCTTTTCTTAATGTGGCTCCATTATAGCTGGCTGATTGTGCTCTCCGGCGCAGAAATATCCTTTGCCCATCAGAATGTGGACACATATGAATTTGAGCCGGACTGTAGAAAAATGAGCCATTCCTTCAAAAAACTATTATCCTTGAGAATTGTCCACTTTGTTGTCAAGCATTTCTCTGATGAAGGCAAGCTGTGGAACGAGACACAAATCTCACTATCACTGGAAATACCTATTCTCGGTGTCCGTCAAATCCTGCATGAATTAATTGAATCAGGGATTATTTCTGAGGTTAGGACAAATAAGGATGGCCAGGTTGCCTATCAACCTGCAAAAGATACAGACATGATGACCATCAGATATGTCATAGATACCCTGGAACACCACGGAATTGAGGATATTCCTGTTGCCCGGTCTCAGGAACTGAAAAAGATTTCTGAATGCCTGAAAGAATTTGGTGATCTTATTGAAAAATCACCAGCCAACATGCAGTTAAAAAATATTTAGTCTGAACGAAAACTGTCTTTTTTATCCATATCTGCGTTCAACTCAAATTTTAATGTTGATCATTTTACTTTTTTTCTTTTAACTTTTCTATAAACAAATCAAGAAGTTGTTCGTTTTATTCTGATTATATTTAAAACAAAAATCCAAATAATATCTTAACCACTTTTTATAGTAAAAAATAGTCATTTTTCGCGATGGCTTTATTACTCAGATGCCTATGATAAAGAGTATTTATTTGGTGGGAATTTGTTTCATCCTATAATTAACCGGCTTTCCTGATAATATGCATATTTTGGATTTATCAAGTTAGAAAAATCAGAAAAGACATTAAATATCCAGAAATTATTTATCAAGTTTTTTATCTTATGGTAATTAACCGTAAAACTATTCAATAACTTGTTATGCGCAGAGAAAATTAACTGGCTTCATTCAGAATAATTTGCTATAAGGATTACAGATATTGAATTTACATTTATGTTAATCATATAGAGGTCAACTGTGTTACAAAAAAAAGAAAAAGTAGAATTGGAAAGTGTATACATAATAAAGGAAACTTGCGAACAATATCGCCATAAAATTATTATTGACAATGAAAGAACCTGTGATTGCGGAAAAACGCACATTAATTGCATGACCGCTAAAGAATGGTTAAAAAGCCAATTAGGGGTTTGGCAATTCTATTATGAGAAAAGAGATGTTAGAAAAAAAGAACTGCATCCAGCAACATTCCCTATCTCTTTAGCAAAGAAAGTTGTTGAATTATTTACACACGAAGGCGAACTGGTTTTAGATCCCTTTGTTGGCAGCGGAACAACACTTGTGGCAGCGCAAGATCTAAATAGAAATGCTATTGGCTTTGATCTTCAGGAATCTTATATAAATTTATGTTCAAAACGCCTTGCCCAAAGCAATTTATTCAATAAGACAAAGCAGTTAGCAATTCAAGATGATGCTTTAAATATTCCTTTATATCTTAAGCCAAATACTGTGAGTTTGATATGGACATCACCGCCTTATGCAAATTTGTTAAATAGAAAAAGAAAGAATAAATCACGGCGCGATAGAAAAAATGATCAATATCTCAAAGTTGAGCAATATTCCCAAAATCCCAGAGACCTTGGAACTATGTCATTAGATGAGTATGCTAAAGCTATGGGTGATATTTATGAAGGATTGTTGCCACTGCTTAAGCCTAAAGCTCATTGCGTTATCAATGTGCCGGATATGTGGTGGGAAAATCGACGTATCACCATACATGTTTCTCTAATCCAGGAGTTAAGGAGTCGAGGTTATGAGCTGCGTAATACTATTATTTGGGATAGGACAAATATAGTAAATAGAATAGGTATATTCGGGTGGCCAAGCAACTACATTACAATGGGCACAACTTTTGAATACTTGTTAGATTTCTGGAAGCCGGAATAAAGGGCGTAGTATTTTATGAAAATATTTACTAAAGAGTCATTAATAGTGTCTTTGATTGAAATTAGAGAAAAAGGCTGGATACCAAATGCCAGATCTGGCAATGTGGGTGGAATTGGAAATACCCTTGAAGATTTACTTGGAATCGAAGAAAATAACCTGCCTATTCCAAATGCAGCAGAATGGGAATTGAAATGCCAACGAAAAGCAACAACATCATTAACCACCTTGTTTCATATGGAACCATCACCGAGAGCTTTAAAATTTGTGCCTCAAATACTATTGCCTAAATATGGTTGGGCGCATCAACTTGCTGGTGATAAATACTCCGACGCTGAAATGAGTTTTCGCCAGACGATACACGGTTTATCAAGAAGTGATAGAGGTTTCAAAGTTGTTGTTGATAGGGATGAGAATAAAATACTTATTTCGTTTGATGCCGGTGCTGTAGATAATAGACATTCAGAATGGCTACGATCTGTAAATGATAAAATTGGCCTGGATGAATTAAACCCGCAACCATATTGGGGTTTTAATGATCTTTTCCATAAAGCTGGCACAAAACTGCTTAATTGCTTTTATGTACAGGCTGAAACAAAGAAAATTGATGGGAAAACTCATTTTTTCTACAGAGATATAATGATATTGCATGGTCTATCACTTGAGAACTTTCTTGGATCAATAGAAAGTGGGCAAATTCTCGTAGATTTTGATGCTCGAACAGGCCACAATCACGGCACTAAATTCCGATTACGGCAAAATGCCTTGCCCTCACTTTATTCCAAAGTTCAACATCTATAACTATCATTAAAATCAATATGTTGCCAAACAAAGGGATGAACTCTGACTGAAAAAGCCTGGCCGTTTTTTGGTTTTTATAAATTTGGTTGTCTATCAATATCTCTTTGCTTTTTAGCCATAGTTTGTTCGCTTTTTCATCAGGTTATCCTTGTTGTTGGCCATACATAGGATACAATAGTAAATGTCACAATTTGCAATTTTTAGTGATCTGAGCCGTTTTAGCAAAGACCTGCAGAGATCATCAGTGCTCTTGAAAGAGGCATCGTCCTCCAAGATCGGCAAGTCAGTGTTTCTTTCTCATTCATCAAAAGACAAAGAACATTTGTCTGCTGTAATATCCATCCTTCAAAATTATGGTGGACGTGTCTACGTAGACAGCGAAGATGATCGATTGCCTAAGACCCCCAATAGAAAAACAGCAAATATCTTGCGGGAGACCGTAAAATTATGCTGTAGATTCGTATTGTTTGTCACCACGAACAGCAAGGCAGCAAATGGATTCCTTGGGAGTTGGGCCTCGTAGATGGTGAGAAGGGCTCGTAGCCTGTTGCCTTGTTTCCAACAGCAGAAACATCATATGAGCAGAGTTGGACAGAGACAGAGTATCTTGGCCTTTACCAGCGAATCGTCTGGGGCAAGATCAAGGATATTACAGAGAAGGACGAATGGATTGTTTTGAATCACGAGAAAAATACAGCCGTCAGATTGAAGCGGTGGTTAACGGAGGACTAAAAAATGCGAATGAAGGATCTCTTCGAAAAGCGGGGTTTGACTGGCCTTAAAGTGAAGACTCCGATCCTTGAAATGGATTGAGAACCAAGTGACCCTGACAAAAATGCACCAGAAGCTTACCGGTGTGTCGTGCGCGACTGCCAAGCGGGATCTCGATGAGATGGTGAAGCTGGGAACTTCAGCCTTCAGTCTTCAACCGAGATACCTGAGTAGTTACTCATTGCGTTGAAAGGAATATCATACGGCTCGCCCTTTATGTATACGGGAATGAACCCTATAGTTGCATAAATAACACGGCAAACTGGGCTTAAAGACTGGTATTATAGATTTTTTCAACCTTTTTTGTGCGGCAGCTGGAATACACTTCAGGTGACATCCTGAAAACAACGAAAACCAGCTATGTTATTTACCCGATGGGAAAGCCGAGGATACCACATCTCTGTTGTTGTCAAGGGTTTGCGGTAAAGTACTACAGCTTCACCCTTGGGACGTCTAAGAGCTGCAGCATCCTCGACTTTTGCAACGTTAGGGTGCACCTTCCCTAATATACCGGTAAAAAGCTGAAAACAATCGGCGATCGGTTCGGAATCACCGCGTCCGCCGTGTCGCAACATAATGGCCCTATTGTTTTTTCGGCTATGTGGTCATCATTTTCACCCATTAAATACCCAATTTTCTATCATTGACTATTTAAGCATGATGTGCTGAGTATATCAGGGTTATTTATTCTATTCTTTGTATGGCAAGGACAGTAAGATTAGATGCTCTTTGCGTTACCATCCTTCAAAACCTTCCCTGTACAGGTAGGTTATAGGATATCTTACTTAAATACAGGGATAGGTCAAATCTTAG
>Ga0233412_10001103_pt1 | contig 14600 bp, 14 predicted proteins | sample Na_anoxic_4_MG_FD_180667 | JGI IMG/M metagenome (GOLD analysis project Ga0233412, IMG submission 180667) | Seawater microbial communities from Saanich Inlet, British Columbia, Canada - Na_anoxic_4_MG | ecosystem: Environmental > Aquatic > Marine > Inlet | place: Canada: British Columbia...
TATTAAAATAAACAAACTAACTCACTAACAAACTCACTAACAAACTAACAAACTAACAAACTCAAACAATAATGGGTGGAAATATGTCAACTCAAAAGACCAACTTCTTCAACCAAGCACAAAAGTTCTATAGCGATAAACCACTCGCTTATTGTGTTGATCTGTGGCAAAAGGGTGAGAATGACTCAATGATTTACAACGAAACAGAAGTTCCAAAGGGTGTTCTACCCCACGGACACGATCATGGTGGAAAGCCGGTATTTCAGAAGTCTGTTCAAGATGAATGGGGTGTTGTTCAAGTAAAGGATCCAATTGATGGAGGAACCCTTGTTAACCGGACAGTAGGTTCTCATGCTGTTATGGCATTTATGCCAGCTGGATTCCGTGATGCTCCAACACCGAACAAGATCAATCCATTTCGGGAAGAGATCGGAAACCCCCAAGGATCTGATCCTCAAAAGTGTGCTTCCAGTCTATGTCATGTCGTGACAACACCTGTAGATATTTGCCGATACAATATCATTTCATGTGATCGGGAAGATATTGATCTAATCCGGGAAATGGATCGTGTTGGACGCCAGGCTTGCCTGACACTCCGAGATGGTCCAGATGATATGGTTGGATCGCTTCGGTGGCATCTCAAACAAGATGGAACTATTACACTTAAGGATGGAAGTGTTGTAAATACCAAGATGATTTCAAGTGATTTTGTAGATTCGACTGTGTTTGATACAGTACAAGCAGAAGGAACCGCCACAATTAATCATCTATTTGAAGAATCTCTTGAAACTTCATTCCATGTTGGTGAATCTGCATCAGTTGGATATCTACACAGCCACACACGCCCGACATGCTTTGATCTAACATCAAGGGAAAACATGGATCAAATGGCATCAGAACATGGGTATGTCAAGGAAACATCTATGAGTGAATGTATTGAATATCTTGAATCAAGTGATCTCCAAGATCTTAAGGATTCCATTAACAAGTCTGACTCAGATGATGATGAAATTCAATCAAGTGTATCTGAACTTCGGGTCACTGAAAGTGATGAAGATGATTGTCATTCTCTAACTCGCCAAGCTTCTAGTCGGTAAATGTAAAAAAATAGAAAATGTGTAAAAATAGAAAATGTGTAAAAATAGAAAATAGAAAATTAATATTTTTTTTATAATATCTTTTTTATAATATCCAAGGAACTTGATATTTCATAAAATTATCTGTTGATAAATTTTTTTTAATTCGATCAATTGTTTTAGGAGAATCAATAATTATGGGTTTAATATCGGGTGTTTTAAATTTAATATTGTTAATTTTCAAATCTTTGGGTTTATTTATACATTGCAAAAATAACATAAAAACCATATTTATTATATTTTAATTATTATTTTAATATTTCAGAATTTAATTTTAAATATTATTATTACTTTGAAAAATTTGAATTTAATAAATATAATATTTAGTAAAGTAATAATAATATTTAAAAATGGGTAAACGATCCAGAAACTTTAAACTAAATAACAACAAAAAGAAGAAGGAAAAACCTGAAATTAAAAAAGTAAATTGGAGAATTATTGGGTGGATTGGAAATGAAATTCCAGTTGTTGGTAGCGAATCATTAGCAATGAATGAATTTAGAGAAAATGATATGTCTCCAATTATTACAAACAGCTATAAATATTTTAATTATTCAATTTGTGCAATAGACAAATTTCCAATTTATAAAGAAAATAATATTTCAATATGGGGGGAAGAAACATCTAGACAATTAATTAATGTCTTACCACAAAGAAAAAAAACAACTATTTAAAATTAAAAGTATAATAATATTTAATAAAATATGAAATTAGAATTTATCTCAACTAATACATATTATAGACATGTTCTTGAAAACATATATAAGATAGCGAAAGATAAAATAAATAGTTTTTATTATCTAGAAGAAATTAATTTAAGATCCTTTAATTATAGATCTAGATTCTTAGATGATAAAAATAAAATATTAATACCAGGAGAAATTGATATAATAATTGAATATAATGGTGAAAATATTCATATTAAACATTATATTGTAAAAGATCAAGATAATAATAGTCAAAAACTATTATTAGTAAGTGATTGTTGTGGTGGTCCTAAAGGTGAAGTAATTTTTTATAAATTAGAATTAATTCATGAAAATGAAGAAGTATTAACAAAATTTGTAGATGATTCAAGAGAAATTGTTAGAGAAAGAATGAAAAAAAATAAACAAAAATCAAAAGATACAATTAGAATATATTATTTTAAAGATTATTGGTATTTATTTTCTAAAATACCAAAAAGACCAATTGATACATTATATTTAAAAGAAAATCAAATGGAACTAATAATTAAAAATATAGATGATTTTTTTTCCGAAGAAGAGAGAAATGATTATATTTCATTTGGTATGCCATATAAAAATGTCACCTTTTTATATGGTGTTCCTGGATCGGGAAAAACATCAACAATAAATACAATCGCATCACATTTTGGATGTGATGTATATATGTTACCATTATCATCAGATATGGATGATTCACATTTAGTAGAAGCATTTAGTAATGTTAATTCAGAATGTTCTGATAGAGGAACAGAGGATAATAGAAAAGTTATAGTAATAGAAGATATAGATTGTATTTTTAATGATAGAAAAAACGGCGATTCATTAAAAAATGGAATAACTCTACAAGGTTTATTGAATTGTATGGATGGATTTACTTGTATTGAAGGGGCTTTAATATTTATTACAGCAAATAATGCTGAAACATTAGATAATGCTGTTATACGATCTTGTCGGGTTGATCATAAATTAGAATTAGGATATGCTGATAAATATCAAACAGAAAAAATGTTTAATAGATTTTTACCAAATCAACAAAATAATTTTTTAAAATTTTATAATAGTATTAAAAATACTAAATATACAACAGCTATGCTTCAAGAATTATTATTTTTTAATAGAAAACATGAAAACATTTTGTCTAAAATTGATGATTTTAAAATAATAGTTGAAAAAAATAATCCCGCAAAACTATCAAATGAAAAAGAAAATATTACTGGTCATTATATGTAATTTAAAATAATACTAATAATAATGTTTTATAATTTATATCAAATATGGCAAGTTTATAGAATAATACTTCATTTACATGGGTTTTATGTAGCATATTCATTTTTATGTTGGTCTCTTTCATCAAGTTATTATTATTGTAGTTTTATGATATCTTTATTTTATATAATAGATCCAAATGAAATAAAACAATTAGAAGATAAAAAAATATTAGATAAGATTGATTAATTGGTAAATTTATTGATTTATTCTTGAATAAGAAGTAAATAAATTTAAGAAATTCACATAATAATCTAAAGCACCTTTAATACAATTTGCTTTATTATTATCATATTTTAATAATATTTTATTTGTATCATATAAAATATATAGTGAAAATAAAATAATAATAGTTATTGATAAATTTTTTTCGTAATTATCATTATTTTCTTCATTTGAAAATATATTCATTATCATAATTGTTGAAATAATTAATAAAAATACGAATAAAACTATTGCTAACCACGATAAATCTATATTATAATATGATATAATAATACCAAAAATAAAAATAATCATAAAATTTATTATAGTTGATATTAAACTATTCTTAATTATATCTTTATCATTAATATCTGAAAACATAATAGATAAAAATATCCCAATTATAATACTATATGAAATAAATAGTAATTGCTTAATCATGAATGATTCTGTATAATTCATCATAGTTACAATAAAAATAACAATAATGAAAAACAAAACGATATTTTTAATTGGATTTTTTTCGTAATATTTATTAATATCTAATTTATTCGCAATATTTACAGTAAAATATGTAATTAATATTTGAAATAATAGAGTTAAAAATATACATTGAAATAATTTACTTTTTTTACTAATTAATTTCCCAAAATTTGTCATTATATATATATTTATATTTATTTTAAAAATCCAGTTAAATTTAAATCAGCAACATCCCCGATTCCTGGACCAGGTTGTCTTCCATTAAATGGTTGTTTTTTAACTTCAAATGAATTATCGTTATTTATGATTAATACTTGTATTTGTCTATATTTATTATCACCACACATATCATGTTTACCAAATGCCCTAGACATACCAACATCTATTCTCCATAATCTATTACCATATAATGAATTTAGATATCTATCATGCATATATTGTGGTGTATGAGCAATAACCATACCCTTAATTGGCATTAATTTTTTATTTCGTTTATTTAATATATTTAATAAATGATTAAATCCTTCTTCAGTATTCTCTCCTTCATTATTTTCTTCTGCGAATAATCTACACCAAAAAGGCGATAGATCATCATCCTGTCTAAATATTTCATCAAATAATTCTTCTTCATTTTCATTAGTTTTATTAAGTAACCATTTTTGAACTAATTCATTAATTTCTTGAATAGTTAATTTTTGAGATAAAGAATGACTAAAACCACCGTGAACAAATAACCAACTACCGACAATAACAACACTTTTTTTATGAGTTGCATAATATGTTGCTATAGATCCACCTCTTTCAAATGCCTTTGCCCTATGGTAATACCCCAAAGGCAAACCATCTTTCGTTTTTTTTGATACCCTATCTTTAATTGGAACAAACTCTAAAAATTCTTGAGGTGATACATATCTAAAATCTCTATCAACATTCATTAATTCATGGTTACCAACTAAAGTAATTACTCTACCACCAAATTGTTTGGCTTTATCATCTAATAACTTAAATAATTTAATAATAAGCATATTATTACCTTCATCTTCCTCAACATCATCTAAATTTTCAATACAATCTTTATCCCAATTATCAGGCCTACATCTATCAATCTGATCACCAGTCTGAACTATCCATGTAGATCCACCAATCCATTCTACTTTATTAATATCAAAATTATATGGATGTATATCTTTATCAATAACTCCAGCTAGTTTTAACGAAATTAATGTAACTTTTAAATCACCATGAACATCACCAATAGCTACTAATCTATTCTGTGGTGGATATATTCCATGTTTATCATAAATAGGCATTTTTTTATTAAGTTCTTCTAAAATTTCCTTTTGACCTTTATATTGATTTTGTTTTAATTCATGATTAATCTGAGCTTGTTTCTTCTCGTCTGTTGTTGTTGGTTGTGACATACGTCTATCTCTGATATGTTTAACATCCGACGAAGGAATATTATCTCTTTTAGTTACAGTACTATTTGCCGAAGACATCCTTCTCTGTCTATTTGACCTATTTATATTAACACTCTTAACATCCGAATTATTTTCTTTCTTTTTCATTTTATTTATAAAAAAATTTTTAACTAAATCTATAGCATTATCCCTAGATAAACTATTATTATGTGGTATATTATATTTTTTTATAATTTTCATTAAATTTTCATTTGATAATTTGTCTATATCTTCTAAATTCATATTAATTTATATTTTATAATTTATATATAAATTAAACATAAAATATTTTTAAATATATATTAATATATATATATATATTATGTATGATAAAAAAACAATAGTATGTTTATTTATTTTATGTTTATTATTAATTATATTAGTAAATATAGTTTATAAATGTATATATAATAAAGAAAAATACGAAAATGCTAGTGGAACAAATGCTAGTGGAACAAATGCCAGTGGAACAAATTGGTTATCTGATGATGAAATATTGGAATTAACTGATGAGTGTAATTGGAGTTGTGGTAGAATAAGAACAGACGCATCAACCAATGGTAAAGCAGAATGTTATCCTGAAAAAAATGGCGAATTCTCAACTTATCAAGAATGCATAAAGACTGGATGTGAATCACATATAAATAATTGTGTATTAAATAGTGCAACTGAATGGGTCCCTAATTGTAATGGAATAAATGATGAAGATAATTGTAATAATAGTTACTATTTTGAAAATAGTATGAATATAAATAATATTAATGTTAATTCGCAGAGATGTAGATGGATACCATCGGATGATAATAGTGATATAGGTATTTGTATAGAATCCAATAATGGAACAGATATGTTATATAATAAATGTAATTTACCACAATGTGAAAAAAATTTGCGGGTATTGGATGACACTATTGATTTAGATATTACCAATACGAGTTGCTCAAATGATTTTGTTAATGAAGAATTTAAAGAAGAAGGTAATAAATGTGGAGAAATAATATTAAATGAAGGAGAAGATAATGAAGAAATTATAAAATATTCAGGAATAAATAAAGATTCATATTTAGTTAATTGTAATAGTAATGGTGGGGAACATGAAAATATAAATTTAAGTGATGGACAATTAATTCAAAAAACTCTTAATAATGATGATAATATATGTAAATCGGATATAAATGAAAAAACTATAAATGAACATATGTGTCAACCCATTGATTGTGAGGTTGGACTATCAATTACAGAAGAATGTTCGGAAATAACTGCTGATAGATGTGAGAGTTTTGGTGAAAAATTTAGTATTGGTAGTACCCAAATTGGTATTTACCATAAGAATAGAATATTTGAAGAAGGAGAAGGTGGAGAAAGAGAATATAAAACAGAATGGGATACAATGGAAAATAATTATATTGTTCCGTGTAGGCTTGCTAGAAATAATGATACATTAAATCAGTGTATGGGAGCAACACCTGATGAAAATGGATTAATACCTATATGCCAAATACCAGATAAATGTAAAAATAAAGATTGTGGTCAGAATGGGATGGGTGGAATTGATGGAGAGGGAATTGGTGGTCGTCGTGGATATTGTGATAATGAAACAGGTGAATGTATTTGTGATATATCTAATGGATATTCTGGAGATAATTGCGAAATTTCTTTAGGAAGACCAGAATCTAGATGTATTCCGGAAGGAGGTATATGTTCTGTATATGATAATATGGGGCCAACTAGAGGTAGATGGTGGGACGCAACAAATGGATGGGGATGTTGTAAAAGTGGAGATATATCAACAGATAATATGGGTGATACAATAATATATGGTAAAAATGTAACAATCAATTTTGAATCATATGAACAAGGGATTAGTTGGAATCAGGGAGCTGGAAGACCAGGTAGAACATTTAGAACAGAAGCTTTTTGGGAACAAATATATTCTGAAGGTGATCAACCAACATGTGGTGGTGTTTTAGTTACAGGATTAAGTTCACCTGATAGAAGTAATGATGATGTAGGGACTTGTGAAACAGGGTGGGATTTAAGGAAATGTATAACTATAAATGACCGAGAGAAAGCAGAAGCATATTTATCTAAATTTTGTTTAGAAGAAAAATCACTTAAAAGTCTTAAACCTATACACCAAACAGCAATTATTGCTATACCACAAGAAACTATTGATCCATTAGTCGATGGAAATGGAAATGGAAATAAAGATGATTTATGTGAGCCGGGTGGGAGTTGTTGGGACATATATAGTGATTTTGCTCAATTTAGAAGTGAAAAAGGGGGAGACTTTGTTGGTTGGGGAGATATGATTGGTTTTAATAAAATAGATAGTGAGGGGCAACCGATAATACCAAAAGAAGCATTATTTTGCAAACATGTATCTGGACCGAATCAACAAGTTAGAAGATGTGAAAAATGTAGTAATATGAGTGTTAGAGATACACCATATGCTAGCACAGCCAGAGGATTTGCTGCTCAAAAAGAAATGTTAAATTGGTCAATAGATCAATGTTCAGCAGATTTTCCAAGGGAGAGACAATCATTATGGCCCGATCCAGGTTTAGGGAGAACAGCATATGATTCTTTAGAATTATGTGTTAAGAATGGTGATCCAATATCTAGATGTTCTGTAACACCTGGTGGAAATGGTAGTTCTCTTGGATCTGTAAATGTTGGTGCTTGTCAAGCAGCTAAGGGGAATAATAGTAATAAAGGTATAAATATTGTAGAACAGGGACCAATTAAAACCTACGATACGGGTTGTCGTTCAAGATAAAATTTACTTAAAAACATAAATACACTATTATATAGTAATAAAATAAAATAATAATGACAAACTTAGTTTGGCAAAATATAAATAATAATGATTTTAATGTATTTATTAGAGATTTAGGTGAAAATTTAAATACTAATGTTAAACACATAATTGAAGATTCAATTAAAGATGATAATATTAAAATTGAACAATGTATTCATAAAAAACAAAAAAATAAAAAAATAATTAAAAAGGCAGATAAAATTAGAATTGATCAAGATAAAAAAAGAATAATTAAATTAGAAGAAGAAGATGAGAATAAAATTAAATATTACATGAAAAATTTAATTATTAAGGATATATATAATAATTTAAAAAATATTAAAAGTGAAAATGGGATTATAAATTATAAATGTCAATTATTAGAAAAATTATGGAATAATAATAAATTACGCAAAAAAAATATGGAAAATATAATGGGATTATATTTTGAATTAATTGATATTGAGACATTAAATATTAAAAATAAACAAATAATTGAAAAAATATCTAAAAAATTAAATGAATATGATTTAAAATTGTATATATTAAAATCAATGGGTCATATGTTACCACCATTAAATATATGGAAAAAAAAAGAACATCGTTTAGAAGATTGGCAATTAAAAACATTCAAACATATTAAAAATGGTAAATCTGTTTTAGTTAGAGCACCAACATCTTCTGGAAAGTCTTTTATTGGTATGGGCGCGGCCGTAATCCATAATGTTATCGCATATATTTGTCCAGCGGATCCAGTTGTATATCAAGTTGGGGCTCATTTTATTAAAATGGGTTATAAAGTTCATTATTTAGTGGATAATTTAGAATATAATTCCTTCTCAGATAAAACTAATATTTTTTTAGGAACACCTAAATTATTTGAAAAGATGTTATATAAAATGAATATTACTTTTGATTATGCAGTATTTGATGAGATTCATGGATTAAATAAAGATGATGATGGTAATATATACGAGAATCTAATTAAATTGGTTAATTGTCCATTCATTGCTTTATCAGCAACAATTAAAAATATTGATAAATTATTCAATATTTTTAAAAGTATTAATCCAGATAAAAATATTGAATTAGTTGAATATAAAAATAGATTTATTAATCAACAAAGGTGGGTATGGAAAAATAATAAATTAGTAGAATTACATCCACTATCGTGTATTAATATAGAAGATATTAATAATAATAAATTATTAGAATATAATTTACCATTTTCTCCTAAAGATTTAGCTGTATTATGGGAGAATATTGAAGAAGAATTTGATGATGAAGATGACGAATTAATTGATAAAATAAGTAAAATGTCTCCAGATAGTTATTTCTCGGAAATTAATAATAGTAAAATATTAACATTGGATCAATCAAAAGAATATGAAATATTTCTAAAAGAAAAGCTAATATCATTAAATGATAAATATTCAAATAATGTAAATAATATTTTAAAAAATTTTAAAATTGAATATAAACCAGAAAATAATAATAATAGTATAATTGATTTTATTAAGACAGTTAAAGATAAAAAAATGTTTCCAATGTTAATATTTAATACAGAATTAACTAATTGTATTGATTTATTTAATACAATTCATATTAAATTAATTGAATCAGAAAAATATAATTATCCATATCATTATGATATTTTAAATAAAAAAAATGATTTATATAAAAAATATATAGAAAAATTAGATATATTTAAATCAAAAATTAAAATTAATAAATCAAGTAAAGATCCAATTGCAGATATTGAAAGTAAAACTGAACAATTTAATGAAACAGAAAAATTTACATATATACTGGCTGTTCAAGAATATTATGAACAATTATTAGATAAATTAATTAAACAAGATGGTGATAATAATAATAAAAAACCATATGATAATTTAAGAAGAGAATATGATTCATTTATAATAAATCCCGATTTTTGTTCACAGAATGTATTTAAAAAACACCCTGATTATTGTTTTACTCATAAAGAACCAATGAGTGATCAAACTATTAGAGGTATTAGAAGAAATATTCAGAATACACTTGGTATTAAGTTAGAATATGAACACCCATTACTTCAATTACTAAAAAGAGGTATTGGTATTTATATTGAGGGTATGCCTAATGAATATAATTGGATAGTTCAAAAATTATTATCAAATAAAGAGATTGGTATAGTTATATCTGATAGAACACTTTGTTTAGGTATTGATTGTCCAGTATTAACATCATGTATTGCTGGTATGAATGACAGTGTATTTACAAAAGACGATTATTTGCAAATGAGTGGTCGTGCTGGTAGAAGAGGTCATGATACAAAAGGTAATATTATATTTTATAACATCAACTATAATGAAATAATGAGAGGAGAATTACCTGAAATACATGGTTCAAGAACAAATATAAATAATAATTACAATATTTTAAGTTTATTGAATAATAAATACAATACAAATTCATTATATTCAAATATGATTAACAATAATAGAAATGTCATAGATTCAAGTAACAATCAACAAATACTAGAACCATTTAATAAACTATTGTGGGTTTTAAGAGAAGAAAATAATGCTATATTTTTTATTAATAAAATAACTAAAATTGAAAGAGAATTATTTTTAGAAAATAATGTTCATATAAAACAAATTTATATATTAAATATATTCAAAAATGATCTATTTGAAGATAAATCTGAAATAATTGAAATATATAAAAATAATAAAATAGATAAAAATAAATTGGAAAATGTAGTAATATTAAAAAAATATATTCAAAATATAATGTTAGTTTATAATTATCTACAAAAGAAAAAATATATGATTTTATGCGATGAATTAAAAAAAATATTTTTTAAGTTAAAACAGATTATTGTTAATTATAGTGGTATTAATTATTTTATTAATTATTAAGTTATTTTTTAGAACAGTTATTACATATACAGAAACCATTTTTTGCTGTATAAGAATCGCAACAATTTAAACAATAACTAATATGTTCAATTGAACCATCTGGCATTGTAATTGAACAATTTTCACCCCGACATTTACCACCTATATGACAATGAAAGAATTTATCACACCCACCACAACTAATTTGCAATTCATTTGATCCAAGGTCAAATTTTTGTAAACAAAAACCACAAGGGATTATTTCTTTAATAAATTTTTCATGAAATTCTTTCCTTTGATTTGATGCGATTGAATGTTCTTCTTTATGATTATTTTGATGGTCATAATTTTCCCTATTAGATTTATTTTCTCTAAGAGGGACAATTTTGTTTATTTTATATTTTTGTCTTTTATTTTTCTTTTTGTATTTTCCAAAACACATTATTTGTTTTTTGATTTATTAATAAATTAAGTATTAATTAATCAAATTAATTAACGATTACGTCCAAATAAAAATATACATTATATTATAATATGAAATTAAAAAGAGTTGGATCTAGAGCGGAAGTATGGCACGGTAATGCGACGATGACATCTGGTGGTTTAAAGAAGAACGATTTAATGAAAAATAAAAATGGTAGAATTGTTTCAGCGAAAAAACACAGAACTGCTAAAAAAGAAAAACGTTTAGTTAAAGCTGGATACAAAACAGAAAAAGGTAAATTTGGTGCTAAAAAAACCGTCAAAAAAGGTGGAGTCGGTGCTTCAATTGACGTTGGTGTAGCTGCTGCTAAACTTGGTAAAAATAGTGGTGTTAGAGTTGGAACAAAAAAACATAATATTCAAGCCAATTTGGGTCTTGATGGTGTAAATGTAAATGCTTTAAATTTAGCATCAGCATCTTTAGATAGAAAAGGATTAAAAGGGAGTGTTGGAGATGATAGATTTTTTAAAGCAGATGGATCTTTAACTAAGGAAGGATTAAAAGCTTCAATTGGAAATAAAAAAATTTTCAACGCAGATGGATCTTTAACTAAAGCGGGATTAAAAGCTTCAGTTGGTAATAAAAAATTATTAAAAGGAGATGCTTCTGTTGGTTTAAGTGGTGTTGAAGTTGGTGCTGATCATTTAATGGGGAGAACTGGAGTTAAATTAGGTAAAAAAAGCAAAAGTAAAAAGAAAGGAAGCAAAAAACGCGGAGTAAGTGTTGGTCCCTTATCAGCCCGTATCACGGGTGGTAGGAAAAGAAAAACTACTAAAAAAAGGTGATCGTAGAAAAGCATCTAAAAAATCCGGCGAACGTTTAGCATATGATTAAATAAAAATGGGGGTAATTTTTATTTAATAAAAAATGAAAATTAATATATATACCATAATATAAATGGATAAAGAAATTGGTAGTTCTGTTAATTCGCTATTAAAGACCGATAAATGTTCACCTTTAGTAGTATATATGGTTTTTGCTATAATTGCTGGTGTAACATTATATAATAATTATAATATTTCACAGAGATTCAAAAATAATAAGGTTAATAATATTTTAACTATGCATATGTGGTATGAAATATCATTTATTGTTATATTAGGTGTATTACTTTACGGATTATGTACATATAATCATGAAAATTTAGCTTGGATTATATTATTTGCACCATTAATAATATACATTATCAAAATATCATATGTTTTCAGTAGTGTTTCCACTATTATGAAAAATGTTCCTGATGATAATGCGGTTCCAGTTAAACAGACTAATAATGAACAAGAAACATCTATCCCAAATTTAACCTCGCAGATGAATGAACCACCCTTAAATCCAAGTCAAGCATATGAGCAAAAACAATCGGGTATGAATCCACCATTATCTGCTAACAACATTCCAAGTGGATTTAATTTTTAATTTAATTATTTAAGAATAATAATCGTTAATATAATATTATTAATATGAGTATTTTATCTTTTGATATTGGTATAAAGAATTTAGCTTTTTGCCAACTCAGTGAAAATAAAGAAATAGAAGATTGGGGTATAATTAATATATCTTGTGATTGTATCTGTGAACATAATAATACTAAAGGGAATTTATGTGATAAATCAGCAACATATATAACTACATGGTTTGATAAACAAGTAAAATTATGTACCGGTCATTCAAAATTAAAACAATATATACCACCTGAAAAGAAAAAATTAAAAAAAATTAAAACACAGAATTCAATATTAAATGTAGGGAAAAATATGGTTGAAAAATTAAAAGAATATCCAGATTTTTTAAAATGTAAAGAAGTTATTGTTGAAAATCAACCATCGTTAAAAAATCCAACAATGAAATCAATACAAATGTTAGTTTATAGTTATTTTTTAGTTAATGGTGTATGTGATATTAATTCAAATATAAGTAATTTAGAAATGATTAATGCTCGTAATAAATTAAAGGTTTATACTGGTAGTCCTATTGAATGTAAATATAAAGAATCATATAAAAGGAATAAATTTTTAGCAGTAAAATATTGTGAAATTATGATTAAAGATGAAAAAGAACATTTTATAGATTTATATAATAAATCTAAAAAGAAAGATGACTTGTCTGATAGTTATTTACAAGGTATTTATTATATAAATCTATAATTCTTAATATAATATATATATAATATATATATATGAAAAAAAATAAAATTGAATTCTTAACAAATGCTGGTTCGGTAAGAGGAGCCGGGTCCAGAAATAGACGGAGAAAAAAGAATGAATCGGGGAAGAATACAAATGGTGTTAATTGTGATAATTTTAAAAAACTAGACCATTGTTTTGATACAGATGATAGAGTTAAATGTGAATCTTCTTATATGGGTGGTTATAGTGATATACAATTTGCATGTAAATGGAATACTAGTAGTTCAATAAGTTCTAGATGTGAACCCAATATGTCTGAAAAATGTAATACTGGCACTGGTTCAAATACTGGTTCGGGTAGTCGTAGAGGTTCTGGTTCTGGTTCGGGTAGTCGTAGAGGTTCTGGTTCTGGTTCTGGTTCTGGCTCTGGTTCTGGTAGCACTGGTTCTGGATCTGGTTCTGGTTCTGGTAATGGTGGTAATGGTGGTAATGGGGGTGAAAAGGGAACAAGCTATCTTAAATGGTTCTTATGGATTATGTTTATAGGCATACTTATAGGATTAGGATATGTTATGTATATTAGTAATAAAAATCCAGAGATTGATGCTAAAGTTAATGCTAAAGTTGATGCTAAAGTTGATATAAATAAAAAAGTCAATATTGTTGATAATCCTCCCAAAATTGGTGGAAAAAGATTAAAAAATAAAGTGCGTTAGAAATCTTATAAATATAAATATTTAAGAGTAATTATATAAATATAAATAAATGAGTTTTCATAATAGTTTATTATTTAAAAAATTAAAAGAATTTTACGTTGATGATAATTTAGAAAAGTATTTAGATTATATAAAATATAATAAAATATCTTTAAGAGTAATTGATTGGTTTGTAACTAATTATTCTAAAAAAAATGACATTATATATCATATTTATAAATCAATTGATAATGAATATTCAATAAATCCTGAAGATAATTATAATTATAACTCATTTAATGTTTATCATTCATATAAATCTCAATTAAA
>Ga0233412_10001104_pt1 | contig 14587 bp, 13 predicted proteins | sample Na_anoxic_4_MG_FD_180667 | JGI IMG/M metagenome (GOLD analysis project Ga0233412, IMG submission 180667) | Seawater microbial communities from Saanich Inlet, British Columbia, Canada - Na_anoxic_4_MG | ecosystem: Environmental > Aquatic > Marine > Inlet | place: Canada: British Columbia...
AGCCATCTATTTATAGATGTAGGGGTGGAAAGAGAGGCATGTCCTTTGGGTCTCGCACCTACAACCAGCACAACTGCTGCCCTGGCCATGGGTGATGCGTTAGCTGTTGTTCTTATAAACCGCAAGCAGTTCAATAGGAAGGACTTTGAAAGGTTTCACCCAGGCGGTAGTTTGGGGGATAGGCTTTCAATCAAGATTAAAGAGGTTATGTTCACAGGAGACCGGATACCTTTAGTTGCTATAGACCAAACAGTGAGGGAGACTATCTTTGAAATCGACAAGAAAAAATTAGGCGCATCTCTGGTTGCAGATAATAGCCTTATCTTACTTGGTATTGTCACAGATGGTGATATCAGGCGAGCCCTTTTAAACTGGAAAGATATAATGGGATTAAAGGTGGAGAAGATAATGTCAAAATCTCCAAAGATGATTGATGAGGAAAAAAATGTATCTGAAGCAGTAACCTTAATGGAACACAATGCTATTACTATTTTACCCATTGTGGACAAATTAAAAAGAGTTAAAGGTATCGTCCATTTACATGAGCTTTTAGGGGGAAAGGAATTTAGATTAAATGGAAGTCAATAAAGCCCCTAAAGGATTGATAGTTGATCTCATTACGCCCCTTGATGATAAGGGAGATATTGACAATGACGATTTGGTTTCTCTTTTAAGAAAGGTTTTACCTCATGCCGATGCGATACTCCTTGCCAGTCCCAAGATGGGTGAGGGTAGTGGTCTTAGCTTCAATCTGAAAACAGACTTGCTTAAAAATGCTGTTACTTTTATTCAGGGAAGAATACCGATCTTTTTTTGGATAAGTGAAGATTCAGCAGAAAATACTGAAAAGACGCTTGCTCTTCTTGAAGATCTTCTAAAATCATCTAATTATAAGGGAGAAGTTTTTTGGCTTGACTCGCCACTTTATTATCATAGCAACAGGGGTCTATATGACCATTACCAGGATCTTACCTTGAATACAAAATATCATTTTGTACTTTATAACGATCCAGGACTGATTAACCTTTTAGAAAGGCCTTTAAAGAGGTGTAATATACGGACAAGCATCCTTAAAAATTTGGCTGAAATAGGAAAAATCAAGGCATTAATCTTTCGTGGCTCTCTTACCAGGGTTAATAACTACCAGAAGGCCCTTAACCATCGGCGAGATTTTAGGGTCTATGATGGAGATGAGGATAGGTTTTTAGAGTACCCAAGCATAAGTGGGGTACTTTCAATAGGGGCAAATATAGCACCAAGGATCTGGAGTAATGTAACCAGGGCCTCGCTGGGTATGTTAGAGGAAGGCAGGGAAAAAAGAGATTATCTACATCAAATCTGGGAAATGGGGCGATTGCTCAAAGATCTCAGGCAAATGTATACCCCAAACCCTGTGTGGACAATTAAAAGGGCTCTGGTAGATCTTAACATAATAGGTTTTCATACATGTACATCTGTAACACAGCCTTTTGTTGAAGAAGAAAACCATCTAGCCGAATTTATCTCAACGCATGCTATAGAGTAATAACCTGTAATCCATGTCATTACACACTTATGAGATTGCTCCCTGACTCACAGTTGGGATAGAATGAAATCCTTATTGCATATCTTTTCATTCTATGTCTTTTATTAAACAATGGTGTTTTGAAAATCTCTATTGACATAACATGTAATGATAGTCCACAATACTACGGTATAAGGATTTTATCTCTCTGCGCAGCAAGACTCGAGTCCTTTAATTCCTGTTTTGTTGGGTCTGAGATCTGTTTTTTTAACCTTAATGAATTGCTTATTTTGATGAAAACCGTCGAGTCTATATTTCTTAGAAAGAATCCTTTTTTACAAGATTTGTTGGTTTTAGTAAGGTCCCATTGAGGGATAAATTTAAATCATAAAGAAAAAGGAGGAGCGAAATGATCAAGAAAACAGGCGTATTACTGTGTATTTTCATCTTTTTGGTTGGTGGGATTGCCCTTGCTGACACGCCCAAAAAGGGAGGCACTCTGGTCTTTGGCCGCGGCGGTGACAGTGTAGGGCTCGATCCGGCCTATGAGACGGACGGGAACTCTTTTATGGTTTGCGACAACATCTTCGAGGGCCTGGTCTTTTACAAGGACGAGTCTACCGCTCTCGAACCCGGTCTGGCTACCTCATGGGATATCAGCAAGGATGGTAAGACTTACACCTTCCAACTGCGTAAAGGAGTCAAGTTCCACGACGGCACACCTTTCAATGCCGACGCTGTGGTCTTCTCCATCGGCCGTATGATGAAGGAGCCCAATGTCAAATTCAAGGGCAAGGGCTGGAAGATCCCCAAGCAGGATCGGCCGCCCGAGTACTGGCAGATGATGGGGATGGATGATACAATCGGCTCTATCGAGGCAACGGATGAGTATACTGTTGTGTTCAAGCTTAAGAGGGTGGATGCACCCACACTGAACAACCTGGGCATGGATTTTGCCGACATCATCAGCCCCACGGCCTTCGTGAAAAACCCCAAGGAATTCCTGCGCAATCCGGTGGGAACCGGTCCTTTCAAGTTCGCCAAGTGGATCAGGGACGACCGCATAGTCCTTGAGGCCAATAAAGATTATTGGGACAAAGATAAAGGCCCCTACCTGGACAAGGTCGTCTTTCGGGCTATCCCTGAGAACTCGGTTCGCTTTCTGGAGCTCAAGGGAGGCAACATCCACATTTGCCAGTTTCCCAACCCGGCGGATCTTCCTCTGGCCAGGAAAGACCCCAATCTGAAAATCTTCAGCCAGCCGGGCATGAACATCGGCTACCTGGGCTTTGGCCTCACCAAGGAACCCTGGAAGAGTAATGTCCACCTGCGCAGGGCCGTGGCCCATGCCATTAACCGCAAGGCCATTGTAGATAACATTTACCAGGGCATGGGTGAGGTGGCAAAAAACTGTATTCCGCCGACCATGTGGGGATACAACACCGACGTACCTGGCTACAAATATGACCCTGAGCTAGCCAAGCAGGAACTGGCCAAGGCCGGCTTTCCCGAAGGAAAGGGCCTGCACGAACTTACCCTCTGGTCCATGCCTGTTCCCCGGCCCTATAACCCCGAGGGGTTGAAGGTGGGCATTGCCATGCTCGGGGACCTGGCCAAGATCGGGCTCAAGGCCCGAATCGTCAGCTACGACTGGGGAACCTATTTGAAGCGGCAGCGAGAGCAGCCGCCGGATATGGATTTCTTCCAACTCGGATGGACCGGGGACAACGGAGACCCGGATAATTTCCTGGCTGTACTATTCGATGGCCTGGAATCGCCCTCAATCCGGACCCAGTGGAAAAACGAGACTTATCATAAATTGATGCTCGATGGGAAGAAGACCGTTGATCAGTCCAAGCGGACCGCTATCTATAAAAAGGCCCAGCAGTTGATGTACGACGAAGTCCCTGTGGTTCCCATCGCCCATTCCACGGTCATGTGGCCGGCTGTAAAAAAAGTCACTAACTTCAAACTCCATCCCACCGGCTCGGTTCGTCTAAAGAGCGTCTGGCTGAAGTAAGAGATCAAACAAGCCATCTGGGGAGGGGGCAACTCCTCCCCAGCTTCGTTATATCACCTAACAGAAGGTTGCCTTATAATCATGTTTAGTTTTATTATCCGGCGAACACTGAGCATTATCCCCACCTTGTTGGGTGTATCGATTGTAATTTTCCTCATGCTGGCCATCACCCCAGGCGATCCGGCTGAGCTGCTCTTAGGAGAACGGGCCACAGAGGAGACCCTGGAGGCCATGAGGGAACACCTCGGGCTCAATGAACCGCTTTATGTCCAGTATGGCATGTTTCTCAAAAGACTGGTTAAGTTTGATTTGGGCGAGACCATCTGGACCCGCCAAAAGGTCTGGAACGAAATCAAGCAACGCTACCCGGCGACCATAGAACTCTCCATTGCAGCCATGTTTCTAAGCTGTTTCTTCGGCATAATATTAGGCATCATTTCAGCCACCAAGCAGTATTCCTGGTTCGATTACATGAGTATGATTGCCTCGCTAATAGGTGTGAGTATACCAGTCTTCTGGCTGGGTCTGGTTCTGATGCTCGTTTTCTCTTTATATCTGGGATGGTTTCCCATGTCCGGACGGATGGGTATAGGCATTGATCTTAAGATCATAACCAACTTCTACGTGCTGGACGCCATCCTGACCCGTAATTGGCCGGCCTTAAAGGACGTGCTTCGGCATCTCGCCCTGCCGGCCGTCGCTTTGAGTACTATCCCACTCGCCATTATAGCCCGCATGACCCGATCGTCTATGCTGGAAGTACTGCGCCAGGATTACATCAAGACAGCCAAAGCAAAGGGGCTTGGGCAAACCAAGATAGTACTCAAGCATGCCCTAAGAAACGGCCTCATCCCCGTCATCACCGTGATCGGTCTCCAGTTTGGCATCATGCTGGGCGCTGCTATTTTAACGGAGACCGTTTTTGCCTGGCCCGGTGTGGGCAAGTGGATTTTTGATGGTGTGGTCAAGCGTGACTACATGGTTATCCAGGGAGGGACCATGATTGTGGCTTCCTGTTTTGTTATCGTCAACCTGGTTGTGGATGTGCTTTACGCAGTCATCAACCCCCGTATAAGCGTAAAGTAAATCGGCATGGGGGTGCACTAAAAAACAGTATGAAACTCTTTAAAATATCAGTCAACCCTGAAGACAGGCACCCAATCTTTGATCAGATCGAGAAGTTGTTCCGCAATAAGACTGGTGTCGTGGGGCTCATCATCATCACCATCTTTGTCCTGTGTGCTTTGCTGGCGCCGATAATAAGCCCACATGATCCGATAGAGAACTCCCTTTACGATCAGCTCAAGCCACCAATATGGTCCCCAGGGGGAGCGATGAAAAACATCCTGGGCACCGACGACCTGGGACGCGACATCCTTTCCCGTATTATTTACGGGGCCAGGGTCTCGCTCATGGTGGGTGTCGTCAGCGTGGGAATCGCTCTGTTTTTCGGTTCTCTTCTGGGGGCCATTGCAGGCTACTGCAAAGGTTGGCTGGATAGCATCATTATGCGCTTCATGGACATTCTCCTGGCATTTCCACACATCCTGCTGGCTATAGTAATCGTGGCCTACCTGGGTCCGGGTCTGCAAAACGCCATGATGGCCATCGGGATTATTACGATTCCTCGCTTCGCCCGTATTGTCCGGGCCTCTGTCCTGGAAGAGTTCGAAAAGGATTATGTCACTGCGGCCAGGGCAGTGGGTGCCAGGAACCGGCGCATCCTCTTTAACGCCATCTTCCCTAACTGCCTGGCGCCTATTATTGTTCAGGCTTCCCTGGGTTTCGGATCGGCCATACTGGACGCGGCGGGCTTGAGCTTTCTTGGCCTGGGTGCACAGCCGCCTACCCCGGAGTGGGGCGCCATGATCGCCATGGGCCGGTCTATGATCCTGCGGGCATGGTGGGTCATGACCCTACCGGGTATCGCCATCCTCCTGGGTGTGCTGGGCTTCAACCTGCTGGGTGACGGTCTGCGTGATGCCATGGATCCCAGGTTGAGGGACTAAAAGCATGGACAACAATCACCTCTTGAAAATCAGGAATCTTAAGACCTATTTCGATATCAGAAGGTCTGTACTCAAGGCAGTGGACGATGTCAGCCTTTCCATTGAAGCAGGAAAGACTTTGGGCCTGGTGGGCGAATCAGGTTGTGGCAAGAGCGTGACCGCTGAATCAATAATGGGACTTGTTCCTATGCCACCGGGTAGGATGGCCGGAGGGGAAGTCCTCTTCGAGGGTGTCGACCTGCTCCAGTTGCCAGAATCCAAGATGAAAAAGATCCGGGGCAACCGCATCTCTATGATATTCCAGGAGCCCATGACCTCCCTCAACCCGGTCTTCACCGTGGGAGATCAGGTAGCCGAGGTCTTCCGCCTCCATCAGGGCCTCTCGCGGCGCGAAACCCGCAACAAGGTCATCGAGATGTTCCACTTGGTAGGAATTCCTTCGGCAGAGTTACGTATCACAGACTACCCCCATCAGATGAGCGGTGGCATGCGCCAGCGGGTTGTAATCGCCATGGCCCTTGCGTGTAACCCAAAATTGATGATCGCCGACGAACCGACGACTGCTTTGGATGTGACCATACAGGCCCAGATTCTCGATTTGATGAACAAACTCAAAGAGGAAACAGGCGCATCCATCCTTTTTATCACCCACGATCTGGGCGTCATCGCCGAGATGGCCCAAAACGTAGCTGTTATGTACGCCGGTAAAGTGATGGAAGAGGCCGATGTGGATACCCTTTTTGCCGAACCCAAGCATCCTTACACCGTTGGCTTGATGAGTTCGATTCCAGTTTTGGGCCGGGATAAAAAGCGCCGGCGTCTCAGTACTATCCCCGGAGTAGTCCCTTCGCTCTTTAAGCTATCCGAGGGCTGCCTCTTCAACGAACGGTGCACTGAGGCCCGGGAGGAGTGCAGGAGGATTGAGCCTCCCATCATTAACCTCGGAAATGGTCACATGGTTCGGTGCCATAACTATGGCTGATATTAACAAAAATACCAACACACCCCTTGTTGAGGTCAGAAACGTAGTAAAGCATTTCCCCATCACTGGGGGCATGTTTATGCGCGAGATCGCCTCGGTCAAGGCCGTGGACGGGGTCAGTCTGGACATCCGGCCGGGAGACACACTGGGCCTTGTCGGCGAATCGGGTTGCGGGAAGTCTACCCTGGGACGGCTCATTCTGCGGTTGGAGGAGCCGACCGGCGGCGATGTACTTTTTCGTGGCGAGAGTATTCTCGGTTATGGCAGGGAGAAAATGCGGGCTCTTCGCCAGCAGATGCAGATCATCTTCCAGGACCCTTTCTCCTCGCTCAATCCTCGAAAAAATGTGGCCCATATTGTAGGCGAACCCCTTTTTGTCCATGGTATGATCAACCGCCGCGAGCGAGAAGCACGGGTTTTGGAATTGCTTCACGTAGTCGGCCTCAAGCGCGAGCAAATGCGCCGCTACCCCCACCAGTTTTCCGGCGGCCAGCGCCAACGCATCGGTGTGGCTCGTGCTTTGGCCCTCAATCCCAAACTGATCATTTGCGACGAGGCCGTATCGGCCTTGGACGTATCTATTCAAGCCCAGGTCATAAACCTGTTGCAAGACTTGCAGGAGGAATTTGGCCTAACCTATCTTTTTGTTTCGCATGATTTAAGCGTGGTAGAGCACATAAGCGATCGGGTGGCGGTCATGTATCTTGGCAAATTAGTGGAGATGGCTGATTCAAACTCTATTTACAAAACACCCCTTCACCCGTACACCCAGGCACTGCTTTCCGCAGCGCCGGTGCCCAACCCTAGGCAAAAGAGCAATCGGACTGTTTTGCCTGGCGACGTGCCCAGCCCCATTAATCCTCCCTCTGGCTGCCGCTTTCACACACGATGCCTCTATGCAAAGGATATATGTAGCAAGGAATCGCCGCACCTCAAAGAGGTGCGGGAAAACCACTTTGTAGCCTGTTTCTTTGCCGGTTCTGCGGGGATCAAGTCCTTATAGCTCATTCAAGCTTCTGAATTCGATTTTAGTTTCTTCCAATCCCTTTAATATAGCCATATAAGGTGGGAACAAAAAAGATGGTGAACAGGGCAGATACCAGCATTCCTCCAATCACCACACGGGCCATGGGTGCATTCATCTCCGCCCCTTCTCCGAACCCGAGTGCCATGGGCACCAATGCGAGGCAGGTGGTAAGGGTGGTCATCATGATTGGGCGAAGGCGCCTTCTCGCGCCAATGAGAATCGCCTCAGTCAGGGGATCCCCCCTTCTCCTCAGCCGGTTGATGTAGTCTATCATGACAATCCCGTTGTTCACCACGATGCCGATAAGAAGAACCCCTCCAATAAGGGCAGGGATCGTGACATTCATATGGAGCAGCAATAATACGAGAATAACCCCGATAGAGGCTAAGGGTACGGTGAACATGATCACAAATGGCTCAGCTTTATATTTTGTTATGCTTAAATTTTTGAGATTGACGAAAAATTAATCATGTCAACTTCTGATTTTCCTATAAATTCCAAATTCTTTTCGATTTTTTCAATATCATAAAATTGAAGATTGGATAGCATCGGGATATCCTTGCGGATCACTTTGAAACAGGATGATATGCATTTTGTCAAATTATTTTTCAAATCGATGGGCAAAGTAGATTAATTCCTGCTACAGGTAGGGCACACAAATATGAAGCTCTGAGAACTTGGGCACATTGTTAACTACATTGACTTACTTTTTCGTTGCCATTTTTAGGGCTTCAGATGAGCCTAACCCTTCCAAGTAACTCAATTCTTCTCATCACCAAGATTCGATTAATCAAAGGATAGTGCTTTATTGGTTCCTTGGAACAGGTCGTCCAGCTTATTTTTTTATAATATTTTAAAAGTATCATGATTTTTTTCTTGACAAAGAATTGTATAATGTATTATGTAGACATTATGCACAACATTTTCGATAAAGTCAGCCCTGAGTCTTTTGCCCCGGCCAAGCCACTTTGGCTTAAGGTTTTGGATTTCTTAAGGGATGCAATTGTTAAGGGTGAGATTAAGCCAGGCGAAAAGCTTAATGAAGTCCTCATTGCCTCGAAATTGGGAATTAGCAGATCGCCGGTTCGAGAAGCTATGAGAGTGTTGGAATCAGAAAACTTCGTTGAAACGATCGCTCATAGAGGGCCGTATGTGAAACCCCTCAATGTTAAGGAGATCGAAGAAATACACGTCGTTTTAAAATTTCTCCAAGTGGCTGCTGTTCAGCTCGCTGTAATTAATATGAATGGGAAGAGGAAAGAGGAACTAGCCTCCATAATAAACGAGCTAGAAGAAAAGAGAGGGCCGCACGATATAGAGGAACTCAAATTAGTGTCAAGGCGGTTTCACGCCTTCATCATGAAGACCAGCGAGAATGATCTCCTCATTAGGATCAACGAATCCCTGCTGATCCAACAGGAAAGGGTCAGGTTATGGGGTGTCAGTACTGAGCCCAGTGACATTGCAGCAATATACAAAGAACACCTTTTAATTTCAAAAGCGCTTCTTAAGCAAGATGCGAGAGAAGCAGAACAGTTGATGGGAGACCATGTTGAAAAAGCACGTTTAAGATTCCTAAAGGCTGTAGCTAAAAGAGGGTGAGATCTCGGGGAATCCCGATATAAGAATTAAATTACTCATAAAATGGGTTGATGTAACTGAAACTTAGATGTTGGTCCGGGGTGTAGCCATGCCACAAAGGGTGGGAAAGCAATGATATAGTTTCCCATAAATGTGGGGTGTACATAGTAGCTCCCTTGGGGGAGCATGGAATAAAAACCAAAATAAGGAGGTAGACAATGTCACGAAAAATTATTTCAATGTTAGGTGTTACGGCGCTGCTGACCCTTTTCGCAGTGTCAGCGGAAGGGGCAGATTTGAATCTGCGGCTGGGGTCTCCCGCTCCACCGAACAGCGAACAGTACAACTTGGCGGTGAAATTTGCCAAGAACCTTGAAGACCTTTCAACAGGAACCATTCACACGGAGGTCATCGGCGGGGGTGTCCTCGGTAACCCCAAGCAGACCCTTGCTCAATTGCGCGCGGGAAAGCTCGATTTTTGGTTCATTCCCATTGAGGCGCCCATGTTTTCGAAGGAATGCAAGGAGTTCTTCGTTTTCTTTGCGCCGTTCCTCTTCCGGGATCAAGAACACTATCGCAGGTTTCTGGACAGCGACGTGTTTAAGGAGATGATCACCGGTGCGGAGCAAAAGGTCAATATCCGATACGTAGGGATCCTTGTAGACCGCTCCCCCCGGAGTCTCTCCACCGCAAAGCGACCCATTACGTCTCCCGATGACATGAAGGGCCTGAAAATGAGGATTCCCGGCCTTCCCTTTATTGCCGAGGTGTGGAAGGCCTGGGGGGCGAGCCCGACACCCATTAAAGGATCTGACTCCTATCAAGCCCTCCAGAGCGGCATGGTGGACGGCGACGACAATGGGATTGTCACCCTTTTCGGCAGGGGGCTGATGGAGGTTCTGAAATACCACACGCCCATAAACTATGTGCATTCAGGTTTGTGCATCTACGCAAGCGGCACGACCTGGAAAAAGCTCGATAACCAGCAAAGGGCCTGGGCGCAGAAGGCCACGGTCATGGTGGATCAGGAGCAAGAATCCTACAATCAGATGATGAAGCGCTATTATGACAAGGCCAGGGCCAAGGGCATCACCGTCGTGGAGCCGGATATGGCCAAATTCCATGCGCCTGTAAATGAGATTCTGGTAAAATACGATGGTAAATTCTGGCCAAAAGGCCTGTATCAGAGGATTCACAATATCCCGTAGTCTTCGGGACCTCTGTCCGAAGTTTCGGCCCGGTAAGGGATAGGCCCGTTTTCATCGGACAGCCACGCTTCAGACAGCCTCTGCAGCGCCAGGCATAGAGCAGTGAGGTTCACCATGACCCGAATTCGGAAGGTCGTAGTTCGATGTTTGAGTGGCGCCCTCGGCACATGCGTCATGGCCATGACAGGGCTAGCCGTTCTTCAAGTCGTCCTTCGCTATGTCTTTGCCTCGTCCCTCATATGGGTCGAGGAGGTATCCGTTATCATCATGCTCTGGATGACCTGGCTGGGAGTTTCGGTCCTGTGGCTAACTCAAAGTCACATCGCTGTGGATTTCTTGACCAGCCGCTTATCGCAGCGCATAAATAGAACCCTGACCGTGATCTTTAATGGGATCGCGATCATCATCGCCGGGGCCATACTTTGGGTCTCCAGGGAGACCTTGAGTACCATGGTCGGCATGGAACTCGACACGCTGGCTATCGACTTGAGCATCAAGTATTACCCTGTTCCGGTTGGGGCAGTCGGTTTGGGACTGGCCGCACTTCTTGATCTTTGTGACAAGCTTCGTAAACAAGAGGTGGGGGCATGATCAGCGAGCTTACGGTCCTTTTCGGTGTCATGCTCTTCTTTTTGGCCCTGGGGACACCGGTATTCATTGCCATGGTCCTGGCCGAGGCCGCCTATGTCATCGGTTTTTGGCCCGAGGTGCCCATCATGGTCGTGACACAGGGCTTCATTAAAGGTCTCAGTAATTATCATTTTGCGGCGATCGTCTTCTTCTTCCTGGCGGGCGAGATCATGAATGCGGGAGGCATTACGGACCGATTGCTGAGGTTTGCCCGGGCCTGTTTCGGACATATTCCAGGGGGCCTCAGCCATGTGAACATTCTATCGAGCATGATCTTTGCTGGCGTCTCAGGCTCTGTCATGGCCGACGCCTCGGCTATTGGATCGATCATGATTCCGGCCATGAAGCGGGAAGGCTATCCGGGCGCTTATTCCGCGGCGGTCACCTCGGCGTCAGCGACCATTGGGCCGGTGATTCCTCCCTCTATACCCCTGGTCCTTTTCGGCTTGTTTGCAATGACCTCCATTGGTCGTCTGTTTATCGCCGGTATTGTTCCGGGGGTCTTGATGGGCGTGTTTCTCCTTGTCGCCTCCTACATCATCAGCCGGGCAAGAAAATATCCGGCCACACCATGGCCCGGACTTACGGAGCTCTTCCGGGCCGCCATGGGCGCCGTACTGGCGCTGATCATGCCCTTGATCGTGGTCGTCGGACTTGTGGGCGGCGTGGCCACAGTAACCGAGGTGGGCGCCGTGGCTGCGGCTTATGCCCTCATCGTGAGCCTGTTCATATACCGTGAACTCAGTCTGGGCAGATTGTGGCAGGTGATGTGCAAGGTCGGCATCGACGGGTCAAAGGTTCTCATCATCGTTACCATTGCCGGTCTTTTCATCTGGATCATCGGCAATATGGGTGTGGGCAAGGTGCTGGCCGATTGGATCGGTGGTGTCACTACCAATCCCACCCTGATTTTGGGTTTCATGGCGCTGGTCCTTCTTATCGGCGGCATGTTTCTCGACCCGATTACCGTTTTAGTGGTCTTTGTGCCAATGATGGTGCCAACGGCTGCTGCAGTGGGCATCAGCTTTACTCAGATGGGGGTTGTAGCTATTCTGGCGAACCTTCTCGGTCTCGGCACGCCACCGGTAGGGATGGTTGTGTTCCTCTGTGCGGCCCAGGCCAATTCACCCGTTCACCATGTGTTCAAGGAGATCATGCCCTTTCTGGGAGCCCTTTTTGTGCTCCTTGTGCTTTTGATCATATTCCCTCAGCTCAGTCTCTGGTTACCTCAACTTCTGATGGGTTGAAAAAAGCACCAAATATAATTGGTTAAAGTAGCAATTCTGCACCATGATAAAAAAAGCAGGCTATATGGATGATACTTGCCTGGTGAAGAAACGTAAATAACTGCCTATCATAACAAAGAAATCGAACCTGAGATGGTACAAGGCAGGCTATATTTTGGAGGCAAATGGAAATGGATTACAGGATTTTATCGACTTGTGGTGGTCTTGGGTTTGTATTCCCAGAAGCTTCTTTCAAAGAGGCTATAAAAATTAAACTTGATCTCATTGCGGCTGATGCCGGTTCCGTGGATCCTGGGCCCTATTATTTGGGCAAGGGGGTCCCTTTCATGGAAAAGCCGCAGACCAAACGTGATTTTTCTCTCATGCTGGAAGCGGCACTACAGCAAAGCTGTCCTCTCATCATAGGCAGTTGCGGTCTTGCCGGGGATACGCCAAACCTGGAATTCATGCTGGATATTGCCAGGGAGATCTTTGAGGAAAAGGCCCTTATGGACGTTCGGGTCGCGGTCATCAGCGGTCACGTAGACAATGATCTGCTTATCGGGCGTGTCGATGATCTGAAACCACTGGGTCACATGCCTCCCTTGAAGGAAGCTATGATTAGAAACAGCGCTATTGTGGGGCAGATGGGAATTGCGCCCTTTATCAAGGCCCTTGAAGAAGGGGCACAGGTGATTCTGGCCGGGAGATCCTGCGATGTGGCGATCTTTGCGGCAGATCCCATCCGGCGGGGCATTGACCCGGGACTGGCTTTCCATGCTGCCCACATCCTTGAATGCGGCGCCGCGGCTGCCGAGCCATCTTCCGGAATGGATTGTCTGGTCGGGGAGTTCCGAGATGACGGTAGCGTTCTTTTCATTGCCCCCAATCCGAATAGAAGAACTACGATCCAGTCCATCGCTGCACACAGTCTTTTTGAAGAATCCCACCCCCTTCTGCAATTCTATCCGGAAGGTGTCCTTACTTTATTGGAGACCGAGTACTTCCAGCACGATGCAAGGACCGCAGGACTGAGAAAAAGCGGCTTTGTCCATCGGCCACTCACCATCAAGCTTGAAGGAAGCGAGCGGGTGGGCGAGCGAGTCGTATCTCTGCTCTTTTGTAAGGACCTTGACGCCATTCCCAGTGAGTACATAGTATATGGCCGCAACGGGGTGGAGGAGACGCCCGTTTCAGAGGGGTATTCTGAGGTTGGGCTCTTGATCGAAGTCTCCAGTGACGAACCAGGCGTAGTGGAGCCGGTAGGGACGGTCTTGAAAGGCCACTTTCTCCATTTCGATTATGAAGGATGCATATCCACCGCCGGCAATATGGCCTTTCCCCTTTCGCCATCCACGATCAATTTCCGGGATGAGCATGGGCGATACATCTGCCTGATCATCGGCGGAACCAGGGATCCCTTTTTCCAGCGGAAGTTGGGTGAAATCAAGGCCGAGGCGTACGCATCGGTCCGGAGCAGGCTGGCCAAATACGCGGACCAATGCGATATTGAGATTCTCATTGTGGACAGGGATAGACCCCTCCTTTTTCTGGAAACCATCGGCCAAACTGTAGAGGAGGCCCGGGAAAAACACCAGGCGGTCCTCGAAAGGCTTGAAGCCTTCGTGGATGAGACGCAGCCTTCCATCCGAAGTATCTATGCAGGGGATGCTTTTAAATGGAGCATCTACCACCTCCTGGAAGACGAGACCCTGATCAGGGACCGCCTCTTTCCGGTAACGATCTTCAAGGCGGATGGCCGGAACTGGCAACGCCTGAAAGAGATTCAGGGGGACTATAGACCGATCGGGCTCGAGCACTACGAAGGCGTTCTGGAAGAGGAGAAGCTGGCACCCGTCGAAGTGGTGGCCCACCCCGGCAGACCGGTGGACTCCAGGCCCCTCATCGAAATGGCCGGCGTGATTCGCTCAAAGAACGCGGGCGTGAACCGAATCACCTATGAGATCTATTTTCACTCAGAAGACGAATACAGACAGGCCCTTGACTCTGGCCTCTTCGAAAAACGTACGATTGCTGGAATACTCCAAATTCCTCTGGAGCGTATGGTTGGCAGCTTTCGCGCCGAGGCATGCCATGCCATCAAAATAACCGCTCATAGGGCTATTGTTTCAGGCACTCCCGGGGATAGGGATGTATTTGGTGCACAACAACACATGAAGCTAGTATCAATAAGAGTCCCCATATTTTAAGGCCATTATAAAAGGTCAAGGTTGGAAAAAGCTGAGAGATTTAAGAGCTCTTCAAATCAAGTCTCTTTGAGTGAGATACTTCTTCCAATCCCTTTAATATAGCCATATAAGGTGGGAACAAAAAAGATGGTGAACAGGGCAGATACCAGCATTCCTCCAATCACCACACGGGCCATGGGTGCATCCATCT
>Ga0233412_10001106_pt1 | contig 14581 bp, 15 predicted proteins | sample Na_anoxic_4_MG_FD_180667 | JGI IMG/M metagenome (GOLD analysis project Ga0233412, IMG submission 180667) | Seawater microbial communities from Saanich Inlet, British Columbia, Canada - Na_anoxic_4_MG | ecosystem: Environmental > Aquatic > Marine > Inlet | place: Canada: British Columbia...
CCAGCACCTTTATCTCGGTTACATTTTACATCTAAATAAGTATTTCGATTTACATATCGATTTGGTTTAGCTGTTGCATTAAATTTTGGATAGATGACGCCTGTTTTTGCTTTATTTTCTTTTGGTTTTGTTCTTCTTCGTTTTATACGCCACATTTATATAAGACAAAGAAAATACAAATGATAATCTACCAAATAATATTGGGAATATCAGTTGTGCGTGTTTTCATGTAATTATAAAAATCCCAAAATTCAATGGAATCTTTGTTTCCACAAATAGCCTTTCTAATTTTCTGTCCTTTCTCTTCAGGGGACATATCATTTAAAGATTGAATAGATACATTAATGGTTGTAGAATATTCTGTTTCAGACTGTTCTAGTTGTTGAATACTATGCTCCGCTTCTTTTTGTAATTTTTCAATATTTCTTTCTAAATCAGCTTGAATGCGTTTTTTCTCGAATTCTGTATTATTAGTGAATTTCATTTTCTTATCATTTAGTTGTTTAATGTTATTACTAACATGCAGAACTGCAATATGTCCCATTAATTCCTCCACCTCTATAGAATGCGTCCCATCACTATCTAATCTATCAAATAGTTGTAGAATTTGTTTCCAATTTTCTTGCGAACAATCGTCCGGTTTTGAAAGTTTAGAAGATTTCATTACTGATGCAGAGCTACCCATTTTATATATTAAAACTAGTTGAAATATTTAAGTAGTTTTAATAGATGCTAACAGCAAGGTACGCCTTGATTGGTATAATTTGGATCATTATTACAACCTGCACAATTACACGTTGTGCCATTAGTTATACATTTAGACCCCGGTATTCTTGCTCTGTTACCAGCAGCAGTAGAACGATTTGAACCTAAATTCAATGTACGAGGGAAGCATTGCTTAATGCAAGTTTTTCCCGGTGGATGAGCTGTTAATTGAGGAATACCCAATGGTTGTTGGTTATAGCGAACCATATTATACACACGACTTTTAACTTCTTGATGATGACCATTAAACATCCAGCCAGTAAAGCGAGGCTTGCCTGCACCATATTTACCGTTAGGGTATTTATAAGTCTTATTGAGTCCTACAAATTTACTCTGGATTTCTATACATTTTCTTGTGGCATTCTTTGTACATCTAGAATTGGCTGATTTGATGGTATCCAATTTTAATCTCTCGAGACGGCCACCAGAAGTTACTGCTCCTTGTTTACTGAATTTTTTATTATTTGGTTTGTAGATGGTTTTGGCCATGGCTTTGCTGCTGCAGTTTTCAGCAATACCTCCCCCACTGGATGCAATGATAGAGAAAAGGGTCCATTCGGTTGGACCCGGTACGACAATGCCACCGCCCTGGGCATTGTTTTGAAAAAGGATATCACAGTTATCATTTTGAATAGTGACCAAGTTTACTACTGTCCCTGCGTATGTTATTTCTGTAATAATGCCAGAAGCTCCTGTATTTAATTGTGTAACTTGTGTTCCGACGTGAATAAGGTTCTCCAAACCACCTGTCTGAGTATTACTTAATGTTTGAAAACAAGGCTCACAAGCACAATCGCAGCAAGAGGATTTTCTATAGGCATTAAGACACTGAAATCGACCATGAAACATACCACAAGCAGGAAAGTTCCTTACATATTTCTCCAGATTTCTCTCGTAGTCCAAGCATCGTTTATTGTGTTTATATTGCCAATAACTGAAACTATAGTCATTCGTTTTATTGCATTTTCCAGTTGAAGTCCTACAACAAGGTCTCTTCTCTTGCATTCCAGAGCGAATAATGGGTCGGTGTGTTCGACCTTGAATACCTGAACGATGCACTATGGCATTATCGCAATCTGTGGCGCAGCAGCCTCCAATATTATTTTTCTTGCCAGAGTAATTGTCTTTATATACGGTATTTGTTGGCTGTTGCGCTGCCGTTGATGTTCCGCGTTGAAATGATGGGATAAAACTAGCATTACTTACAATAAATGTACCTCCACCTACTATTGTAGACGAACCTACGGTTGCTGTACAACAACAATTATCTAGTTTTACTGTTATAGAAGTTACGTCTGTTGGTACGCCTTGGCTGTATGTATAATCAATAATTGTACCTGTACAATCATTCTGCTGCCATTGGGTGACACCAGGTGTAATGCTTATTGTTCCTACGTCGGCCCTTTGTAAAAGCATGATACACGGGGCTTCACAACAATCCAATGTTTTCCTCCATCCTGCAATAGGATTTCTATAAGGTGCTCCCATTCTTTTAGCCGTTGTAGCAAATCTATTAGGTATTGGCACGGTCATTTCATGTCCTGGAATTTCTTCCGTTATGTTGTTACAATTTTTAAATTGACCTACATAAACACCCGTAGCACCTCCAACAGGTGGATAAAAATACACACCACAAATATCTTGGACACCTACGCATTTATTATCTTCAATATTAATTGAAACACTTGCGCTACTAGGATCGTTAATATGAAAACTGAAGCCCTCTACAATAGCATTATATTGCCATTCACAGGGAGGATTATTACTATTATCTACAAGAAGATTTACATTAGCAAAATCACCGTAGGAAGGGTAAGCTGCAGTAAAAGCATTACTTGATACATCAAATGTATAAGTACAACCCCAGCAAGTTTGACATCCTACATTAGTATTTGACCCTGAACAATCGGTGCATCCACGTTTCCCTTTTGCCCCAGGGCATCGAGGTTCAATATTTTTATAAACGGGTTGATTTTGTTGGGTTTTATTCATAGTAAAGCGGCGATAATTACCACCTCTGACTGAACCTAATAGTCTTAATCCGGTTCTGTTCTTCTTGACATTATTCATTATATATAACCAGTTGAGAAAATAAAAATCGAGTAAATATATACTATGAACAAGATAATAGTATACATTTTGATATTTATGTTTTTTTATTTAATCATCAATCATTTTATTTTATCAACTAAAGAAGGTTTAGAAAATAGTTGCAAAACATCATCTGATGCGAAGGGTGGGTGTAAAACAGTAGCCGTGCAAAAAAATATACAAGCTGCTTCCTACACAAAAACAATATTGGCAAACACCAAAAAAGAAATATTGACTTTGATGAACAAGGTGTCTAAACTTATAACATCAGATGAAGCCCAAATGAATAATAATACGAAAGGTATTAAATTAAATATAAAACATGTTACGCAAATGGCCGATGCACTTAAGCCCGGATAAATAATAAATTTATATATATAATGACACTAACATTAATTCTAATTTTTTTTATGATGTATTTAATTATTCAACATTTCATAAATACTGATATAGAAGGTTTAGCCAACTGCAACCAAGATCAACACGACTTGACATACAAAAACACGGCTACCGTAGAGCAACAACAAACGGAAATAAATGATTTTAAAGAAAATATGAAAGCGCGCTTATCAGAATTACAAACCCAAGTAAAAGGATTTAATACGCAGATTGCCAAAAATAAAAAAGATGTAGCAAAAAATGCTACTACTATAAAATCTACCGTAAAAGATGTTAATGATGCAAAAAACAAAAAAGCAAAAGAATTAGATAAAGCTGCGGGTAGTAGTTAATTCTCATCTTCGTCCTCAATTGTCGTGATTTCTATTAAAGGATTATATCTAACTGATATAATTGTTTCTACATTATTGGTATTTAATTCTCTGATAATGTTGTTGTGTATTTGTGCTACTCTTTTCATAATAAAAAAATTTATGGGAATAGATGCCAGCGATGCTGCCATATATAGATCTATCCTATGCAATGCTTTATAAAATATGTAAAAATTATAGAAATATGTCCAACTCATAATAAAATAAGCGCTAAATTTACATCTGGTTTTTTTAATATAAAATTGTTTTCTATAAACACTACTAATTAAACCAAAAAATAGGACTACGAAAAATATCATGCAATAAATATATGAAGTGTAGCTTAAATAATAAATAAACCAAGATAAATTATCAATGTCATCTATATCAAAAAACCCTAATGTATTATTATTATTACCTCCATTTAGTATAACTAACGATTGTTGACCAAACAATGTGTCAATTGCTGTAATTGCGAATGAACCCATGAATAAGTATATGGAATACAAACAAAATAATGGACACCTTTTGTTTTTTTTATCATATATTTCAAATGTTTCTGTTGGGTGGTCCTGTAATATAACATAGTCTGCTTGGCAGATTTCACATTTTATATATTTTTCATTATTGGTGTTTACATTTCTCCATTTTTGCAAACAAGATTCATGAACGTAAGAAGTGTTGCATCTACACGGTTGTATTAAAATTTCTTCATCATTACCTATCATGCAAATTCTACATTCTCTTTGAGTTTCCATATAGTTATATAATAACAGACATTTTTATATAACTATTATATAAGCATGGCAAATTTCTTTGATAAAATAGCAAATGGAGCAGTGGGTCTCGAACAAAGTATGCTCGGTCCTGATTATAAATATTATAAACATATTCGAACGCCTGGGGCAATGGGTGCAAGTAGTGCTGGTAATATGGACGCAATGGCAAAAGATGTAGCCGGTATTATAAACTACGTAGAATTATTGGTATCAGGAGGAGGACCTGCTTCTGATACGGGGGGTCCTTTAGGGCCTAAATTTTATGTTAAAACTGCTGGGAAATGCAAAGATGTATCAACTAAAAAAGTTGTACCGCGGTACATTTATATTGATAATGTACCAGATGGCAATATCCCATTAATATCTTCAGGGTTAGGTGTGAATTTTAAAGAATTCAGGGGTCTTTTACCCGGTATTTTAGAAGATGCTGGTGCTTTAAACCCAATGAGTATGTTTTCTGCCTTTCAACAAGGGGCGACTCCTGATTGTAAAGAAGTTACCTTTCCTGTACAAGGAGATGATAGAGCAAATCACCCTACTAGCGGTCATGTAGCAGTAGCAGAAATAAATGAGTATACAGCTGAACATAATAGGGCAGAAGGGTTTTTATCAGGAAATAGAATACTTCGTGGAGAGAAGCGAAAAAAGAAATATAAAACTACCGTACCAGTATTTGCAAATATGTATTTTACTGGCTTTGGACTTCTTTTAGTGTATCTGATGTATAAGATGATGCATAAGAAGTAATTACATCAAAATTTCCTTTTTGGGATATGAAAACTGCTAAAATATATAATAAACTGCCTAAAATGATATGAAATTCCCACCCGGGACAATTATGAGATGTCAGTGCAGATAATACCCCACAATGTTCTGTATGGGGGAAAAATCCTATAAACAGTGATACTACTACTATTATTGAACTAATAATTACTTTAAACATGTATAGTAATTATTAGAAGTTAATAAACCTATCTACGACGAGACCGGCGACGTGTCTTTGTATGTCTTTTACGGTGTTTCCTTGTATGTCTTTTGCGACGACGCTTTTTCGTACGTCTTTTGCGGCGACCGTGTTTAGATTTTCTTCTTTTGTGGCGAGTATGACGTCTTCTCCCTCCTGCTTGGACAGCCACCTGTGCCGCTTTATGATCCTTTTTTGCTTTATTATACTTGTCCTGTGCATCTTTACGATCTCCCTCAGCTTTACTATGTTCTTTAATTACTTGAGTTTTATCGTGATGATTTGGGACGATATTCTTTGCTACGTCCTTTTGTGCTTCTACAACTTTAGCTGCTTGTAATTTTGTTGATGCTATTGCTAATTTCTTTTGTGTTTTAATTACGGTATTATGTTTTTTTTTTAATTCTTTTGCCTCTTCTGCTGCATAGTGGTTTCTTTCTGCCGCATCAAGCGCAGCTTTTGTATCTACGGACTCTGTTCTTCTCACTACCGCTTGTCTTGCTACTGCTGGCATTTTGGGTGACATAAACTTTCTTAGATTAACCAAAGGTCTGTTGTGTTGTGCGAAACTTGACATATATATATAATTGCTAAAATAAATTATATAAATTTAATGATGACGTCGATGAGTTTTGCGTTTTCTACGATGTTTTCTCTTATGAGTTTTGCGTTTTCTACGATGTTTTCTCTTATGAGTTTTGTGTTTTCTACGATGTTTTCTCTTATGAGTTCTACGACGTCTCCCACCTTGCAGCGGCTTTACTGCCGTCTTTGCGAATGTTTCTACTTTCTCTGTGGGTGTTTTTGTTTTCCCTGTGAACGTTTCTGCTTTCCCTGCAGCTGCTTCAGCAGCAGCAGATGCTTTGTCCGCAACATTTTTAGCGTGTGCAATTCCAGCGTGGGCTGTTTGTTCAAAAGCTTGTGTCCCTCTATCGATACCTTTAATAGTTTCGTGATGTGCTTTTACTGCCATGCTTTTAGCTTTATCTGCTGCTTCTTTCGCGGCTTTTGAGATAAGAGCCGCTTGTCTCTTGGTTGCTGCTGCAATTGCATCCAAAAAACCCCCTCTTCTTCTTTTGGAACCTCCTTTTCTTTTTGTTCTTCCCATTATATATATTTCATTAGAAAAATATATAGAATTTATATTTTGACGCGTTTGTATAATTCCAAAGCTGCTAAACCTCCGGCCACTTGAGCAACAATGTACGGAAGCAAATCGGATGCTGGTTGGGCTCCTTTGGCTACCATCATAACTGTAACCGCAGGATTAAAGTTTCCACCAGAGAATGGTCCAAAAATCATAATAGATACCATCAATGCAATACCGATTGGAATAGCTGAGCCGGTTGCTAAAATCACATATAAGAAAAGTAAAGTTCCTAAAAATTCTGCTAATAACTTATTCATTATAATAATAGAATAGAATAAATTATGATTTAGTTTTGACCAATGGTTTGGACAGTTGCATTGGTACAAGCAACCAATCCACATGAGTTTGGTCCACCACCTCCGGTGGTTACGATATTCATTGAACCACCCATCACGCGTTTCCAGTATGTAACATCGGCACCAGATCCACTGTTTGCGCTAAAGACATACTTGCATTGACCTGATGGCAACCAAGTACTTCCAATTCCTTTTCTTAATCCGAAAAGAGGACCAAATCCATATCTAACTTGATTACCATATTGATCAGTAGATGGTGTTTTCACTCTTGCTACACGGCGTCTAAGAGCTCGTGCACGCGCATCTTCACTACCATAGTTGCGTGTTGGTGCTGGTTTAGATTGTCGATTTAAGTAACTCAATCGACCAATGGAAGGTCGGCTAGCAACTCCACGTTGTCTATTTGTTCTGCAAAGTCCGTATCCATATTGTCCACAAGGCATTTATATATACAAACAATATTATTTTATCCAAAAGTATTTTCTCCACTATAGCAGGTATATAGAAATCCGTCTAAATCTTTATGCTCGGCATACACACTTCCCATTATCTGACAACCTGCGACCATAACGGAATCTCCAACAAAAAGATAGATACTTTGTTCAGGTTTAATTTTAATGCGTTTTCGGATTACATAAAGAAATTCTGCCATGGATAAATCAGAAGGTACTAAATATTTCTTTCGATCGATGTCCGGGACTTCTCCTCCTATACATTCACAAATTACAGGAATCCTATCTGGATATCTTTCCATAATTCTTGTGGCTTCTGATAACCGTTTTTCAAAAGAATGCTTATCTTTAAATGGCGTTTTTTGCGTTAAATAAGCCTTACCTTCTTCAAAAAATTGTCGAATATTGTATGCTACTTCTGTCATCTGATATATTATCATTATTATTTTTTAACCTCTTTTAATTTGTATCCATCCCCCATATATAGCTGGACTAGTCCCTCCCGTCAAATTATCAGGTGATATCTTGATAGTAATAAATCCCTGTGATGTAGATGCTATATTAGGACTAGGACCAACCATATTACCTGTACCACTGGTTGGGATATCAGTAAAATTTGCTTCATGTGGCGTATTTGTTAATAGATTAGATGAACCATCTTTAATAGTAGCGTTTGCAAAACTACAATCAAAAGAAGCCCAATTAAAACTTATATCATAAGAAAATGCTGAACCACTCCCATCGGTGGTATGCCCCATAATGCAAAAAGAGCAGGGTCCATCTGTACCTGATGGTAATCTAAATCCACACGGAATTACTTTTGTACATATTATAGGCTGAACACTTATTATTGCCCCTGTCTGATTAGCAGTAAGTGGTCGAGGTGCACTAATTTGATAATTAGGGGTGCCTGCAGCCCCCACAAGTTGAAAGTCTGTTGCTGTAAAATATAGTCTTTCATAGTTACCCATATAACCATCCTGCCACCCAGCTACCCCCGATTTGTCTACTCGCTGTATCCCACAAGATGGGTCCCAAACTCCATCGCCTGGTATTCCAACATTAATTCCATTAATTGTATTAATTGTATTGTTTCCTTCTTCAAGGCCATCATTGGTTATAAGTAATTTCCGCTCTCCTCTTACTGCAATAGCCACACTTGAAGCATCAGTAAAGTATATTCCAGAACTAAGATCAGTTTGAAAAGCTATAACGGGTTCAGATTGACTGCCGTCAGAAAACAATATTTGATTCGTAGGTATATCCATTCCCAATCCAGCTATTGCCGTTGATGTGCCGGATAAATCAATTACTGAATCACCTTCTGCTGCACCATAATAAAAAGCCATATTTGGTACAATCGATGAATTAGTAGAACCTTGTCCTGCAGGTCCAGTCATTCCTGTAGGTCCAGCCATTCCTGTAGGTCCAGTCATTCCTGTAGGTCCAGTTGCTCCAGTAAAAACTGCCGTACCTGGTATGCCTTGTGGTCCAGTTGCTCCAGTAAAAACTGCCGTACCTGGTATCCCTTGTGGTCCAGTCATTCCTGTAGGGCCAGTCATTCCTGTAGACCCAGTTGCTCCAGTAAAAACTGCCGTACCTGGTATCCCTTGTGGTCCAGTCATTCCTGTAGGACCAGTCGTGCCAGTACCCCCTGTTCCGGTACCACTGCCTGGTATTCCTTGTTGACCCGTCGGTCCTGCAATACCAGGAGGTCCTTGTGGGCCTGGCTCACAACAACAATTAACTTTATTAACTCGTTTATTTAAATAACTTCTATAATTGGAATGTGACATTTATATATAATCATATAAATATAATTAAAAATTTTATACACACCTAAATTATGCAAGAATTATTCAGTAATAATCCTTGGAGCAATGTTCATTGTAATAAGCTCATGAAACAATAGTTTACAAGCATATGGGATATTAATCTGAGCGAAGTCTGTTCGATTATCACAAGTTTTACATAAATGAATTCCCTTTTTATCATTGTAAATGGAAAGCATACCACACTTCTTACAACAATAAGTAGTAAATTTATCTGAACAATCATACATTCTTCCCTTGGTAAATCTACTAGCTCCATGCGAAACCATACAATCTCTTTCCATTTCTCCAAATCTTAAACCGCCTTCTCGTGCTCTACCTTCCGCTGGTTGGCGCGTCAAAACAACCATAGGGCCGTGACCTCTACTATGTTGTTTGTCTTTGACCATATGTTTTAATCGTTGATAAAATGCAGGTCCATAAAATACACTTGTTTCAATCTGTTCACCAGTCATTCCATTATTGAAGACTTTGTTTCCGTGTGCTTCGTAACCATGTTGTGTCATCAACTTACAAATATCTTTTATAGGAAAATTATTAAAACTGGTTCCATCTCCAAATAAACCTAGTTCTAAAAGAACACAACCTAATAATGTTTCTTTTAATTGACCAATTGTCATTCGAGAAGGGATAGCATGAGGGTTAATTATGATGTCCGGTCTTAACCCATTTTCATCAAAGGGCATATCTTTTTCTGGTAAAATTATACCAATTGTACCTTTTTGTCCATGACGACTACTAAATTTATCCCCTATCACGGGCTTACGATAAGCTCTAATTCTAACTTTTGCAAATGTATAACCATCGCCATTACAATTTACATAATTTTTATCTACATAACATTCTTCATTTGTCCGATATGATTTACTTTGATCTTGATATTTAATAACTTTTGTATGGTCATTTCTATTTTCTTTAATAGGTACTATTTTCCCTAAAATAATATCTTTATTGTTCAGCAACGTATTTTCTGCGACGACACCTTTATTGTTTAATTTATCATAATTGCCAAATTTCATACCTTTTGTTTTGGTTCTATCTGGTTTACAACGAATCTCTTCATCACCATGAATTTTTTTATCTTCATCTTTTTCCGTATGATAAATGGTAGCAGCGAACATCCCGCGGTCAATCGCACCTTGATTAAATATAATACTATCCTCCTGATTATATCCAGAGTAACTCATAATTGCAACCATGACTACTTCGCCAGATGGAATTCTATCTAATTTAATATACTTCATCAATCGAGTATCTACCAATGGTCTCATTGAATAACTCAAAATATATGCTGTTTTATCCATTCTGTTTTTAAAATTAGTAACATACATTCCCATTGCTTGTTTTCCCATGGCACATTGATAGGTATTTCTGGGAGATTGATTGTGTTCAGGAAATGGAATACACGAAGCTAGAATACCAAATATTGTACTGGGATGAATTTCACAATGTGTATAAGTATAATTGAATTTGTCCATTTTACTAAGATGTTGTCTGGTCATTGCAATCATCGCGAAATTTTGCTCTTCGGGATCTATATATTCTAATATTGATTCGTTCACTTCATGATTTACGAGCAAATCTGCCCATTTTATTTTTTTATCTTTGACTTTTGCAGCAATTTCAGGTGTAATAATAAGTTTATTGTCTTTTACTTTAAGCAGAGGGCGCGTAGGACGACCAGCCTCGTTACAAATTCTAATTTCTTTATTTGTATAATCAAATACAACAGAAGTATAAATATTAATAATACCGTTATATTTTTTTTTAAGAAGAGACAAATATAATTCATAAGGTTCGTTGGCAATTCCTATCCAGTTACCGTTAATAATAACTTTAACTTTATTAAATAAATCTTTTACATTCATATTTTCAATTGTCGTAATAAATGCCTCTGTAACTTCATATAAAGGATTACTATTAGAACGAATAGTGATATGAGCCATATAACTTAAATTTTTTACAACGCCAACCGGTTGCCCTTCTGGCGTTTCTGCTGGACATATATATCCCCATTGTGTATTATGCAATTTTCTAGGAGGAATCAACTTACCGCTTTTATCAATGGGTGTATTTATTCTTCTCGCGTGCGAAAGACTAGAGATATATGTGAGTCTATTCAATACTTGTGCTACACCAACCTTTGATGAACTGGTATTTTTAATTCCAAAATCTCCAGTAGCCAATGCTCGTTTAATACCATTTTCAATGGTGGTTGATTTTACAATTTTATAAACATTTGTTTGGTTTACGATATTTAAATAATTTTCAGTAGATTTCCAAGAGCCATTATTAATTTCTCTAACAATTTGTTTTTGCATATCTTTTACCAGTTTATTAAAGTAATTGCGAAATAGATTGTTTAATAGTGTTCCAGCTAGGTCAATCCTCTTATTAATATAAGAATCGCGGTCGGAAGGCAGAATCCATCCAAAACTGGTAGATAATAATTTATTTGTCATAAATCCAAGAAAATATTTCTTTTGGATATCAGATTTACAATGCGGAAATAAATCATTTTCTAGTACAGATACTGTAAATTCTTTTTTTTTCTTTTCCCCCGCTTCTTTTTCCATATTAATTGGAGTATACATCGCAAAATCAACAATATACATTAGAGCTTCTTCTTGTGTAATATGTTTATTTGCTTGGACCATTGATGCTTTGAGTCCGAACAACATTTGTTTCATTTTTTCATTATCAATATCTAAGATAATCAATTCACAAATAGCTTTATCGGATACAATGCCCATTGCACGAAATAAGATAAATAGTGGGATAGGTTGTTTTATCCTAGGAATTTGTATATAAATAGGATGACCAAATCCATTATTTCTATAAGCAATCATCATATTAATTTGTTTTGGAGAGATACATTTATAATCGGGTACCGATTTGATTTCTGCCAACCATTCCCATTTATTATTATTTTTTTTGATATTGAAACAATATATTTTATTTTCTGCGGCTCTTTCTTGTGGAATTACAATCTTTTCACTACCATTAATTATGAAATACCCTCCGGCATCTACATAACATTCACCAGTAATTTTATGATCTAGATGCTTATATTGTTTTAATACACATATATCCGATTTTACCATAATGGGCATTTTACCAATATGAATTTTGGGAAGTGTTTTATAAAATGTTTCTGATTGTGTAAGAGTTTCTCCAAAGCGTCTAATGATTTTAAGATTTAAATCTACTGTCATCGACGACGCGTATGTAAAATTGCGCAAACGAGCTTCGTGGGGGAACATTAGTTTTGTGGCTCCATTATTTTCATGAATTTGGGGACGATAAATATGAAAATTGCTGAATGTAACAACCATTTCTAATGTGTACTTATCGTATTCTTTATTGTAATCGTGTTCAGAATGAATCGTTACAGGGTTGAACATATCTATTGTTTTTTGAATTTCGTGATTTACGAAGTGATTATATGATTCTAATTGATGACGTACACATCTTGTTAAATGTTGTCCATCAAAATAAGATTCAATAATACTCCAAGGCATTTCTTCCATTGCATTATTTTTACCTTTGCTTGTCATTTGGGAATTATTATCATTCATCATCAGGTTAATTTATATTTCAATTTATCTTTAAATCGTTTTGAATATTTGAAAATACAAACTATTATTTTTCAAATTATACTTTTATGCTATATTTTAAACCAAATTAATAGAAAAATTGAACAATCCAATGGTATTCTTATATACATATTATTTGAAATCATAATGAGCACACGAGAAGAACGAGTGGAACATGCCAGAAAGCGAAGGATAGAACACCGTAAGAATAATATGCGTCACTTTGGTGCTGCTAAAAATAAGGACGGAATTGACTCCGCTGTTACAATATATACAACAACAGATGTTTTCATTGAATCACCATTCGCTAAGCAGACAGATGTCGCGGAAAGTCTGTTGAAAAATATGGAAAAAACAAGAATACAACGGTCTATGAAAAAATTCCAAAGTGATTTACTTGTTACAAACAACAGTTATATACCGCCTGGAAAAAGAGAAGGTGCGAATAAAAAAATGGCATCCGGTACTAAAATGACAGAAAAAGATTTTCATACATTACGCGTCACCAATGTTAGTCTCGACACAACTGAAGATGAACTTGGTAATTTATTTGCTCGATACGGTCAATTGACACGTGTCAAATTAATGGTTGATTACAGAGGAAATGGTAATTTTGCTTTTATTTCATTTTCTTCGACAGTTGATGCTTTGGAAGCAAAGAACAAATTACAAGGTTATGGTTTGAATCATTCGATTTTAAAAATTGATACGGCTGTGCAAAAGAAAAGAAATATTTGGTGATAAAGTTACTTACTTGTTGTAAACTGATGAATCTCTTTAAATTATTTGTCATAATTAATATAACAGTAGATATATATGAACAATCCACCAAAAAATCAAACAAATCTAAAAAAAAATCTTCTGTTTTTTATTAAAGATATCTCAAACAATGATCCGTTTCTAGATCATAGTGGGAATATATTTATGAATCCACTTTTCGACCCCCTACAGGGTTGGGAGAAAAATAAAAATACTTTATTATTAGAAGATAATAATAATAATATAAAAAAAAAGGGTGATAGTTTTACTATGAGACTAGATTCAATTATTGATGATATTCGCAAAGAAAGAAAACAAAATGCACAAAATACGCCAATGGAGAATTTATTCAAATTAAAAACAACTTTAAATGAGCAATCAAATCCCAAAAAACAATTATCCTTTAATACTACTTTAAATACCCGAGATGCTCTAGATGATTTGTTATTACAAATAACAAAAAAATATGATTTAGCTAATAATTCATCACTTAATAGTAAACAAATTGTACCACGAAGAAAATTTCCTCCTCCGCCTCCGCCTTTTCCTAAGTCTAAACATAGGCGCTCATCAATATATATCCCACCAAATAATGCTTGGGATACAGTATTGCCGCCTCCTCCGCCAGAAATTAAAAAAGAACTCAAAATTATAGATCGTGAGGTCAATGGAATTGCTGATTTGTTAGAGCTTATAAAAGATAACCCTATATCCCCTTACATTGAATATAATATCAACATGGAGTCTATTCATAATATTAAAGAACCCTTATTTGAATTAAATGAGATGATTGGAATGAATGGTCTTAAGGATTCCATCGTAGACCAAATTATATACTTCGTACAAAATTTACACATTAATAAAGATGCGGTAAATCCCGATTTTATGCATACTTGTATTTATGGACCTCCTGGTACAGGAAAAACCGAAATAGCCAAAATTATGGGGAAAATATTCTCTTCATTGGGAATACTTAAAAAAAAGTATTTTAAAAAAGTAACACGGGCTGATTTAATTGCAGGATATTTAGGTCAAACGGCCATCAAAACAAGAGATGTCATAAAAGATGCTTTGGGTGGTGTATTATTTATAGATGAAGCATATGCTTTAGGAAATAAAGAAAAAAGAGATAGTTTCGCCAAAGAGTG
>Ga0233412_10001107_pt1 | contig 14566 bp, 14 predicted proteins | sample Na_anoxic_4_MG_FD_180667 | JGI IMG/M metagenome (GOLD analysis project Ga0233412, IMG submission 180667) | Seawater microbial communities from Saanich Inlet, British Columbia, Canada - Na_anoxic_4_MG | ecosystem: Environmental > Aquatic > Marine > Inlet | place: Canada: British Columbia...
AGCCGCCTCCCCTACTGAAGTATTAGGTGTTAGACCCGTTCAAAATTGTCAAGCATATGTTAATGATGACTATGTAGTAGATTGTGCTGTTGCCAGTTGCCCTGCTGGATGTGTTAGACAAGGAGCCTAAGGAAATTATGTAATGCGTTATTGCATATTTAATTATATATTTTTTAATTTATATGTCTTCTATTTATGATCAATATCATTCTGATAAAAATATTAATCATCTTTACAATTATATGAATACCATTTTAGAAAAAAAAACAGGTATTAATATATTACAAAATATAGAATATTTTAATTATTTTTCTAATTATTTAAGAGAACATTTTGTAAAATCAGAAAAATCTACATTACAAGAATTAAATCATGAATTATTAGAAAAAACATTAGTAGAAATTTATAGAAAAATTATAAGTTCTCAAAAAAAAGAAATTATACTCGAAAATTCGCATATAATTGAATCTAATAATAAAGAAAATATAGAATCTGATAATAAAGAAGTAATAGAATCTGATAATAAAGAAGTAATAGATAAATTTAATAATTATGTAAATGATAGAAATATTAAATTAAAAGAAACAAGTATAGAATCATTAAATAAAGAAACAAGTATAGAATCATTAAATAAAGAAACGAGTTTTATTTTTTCATCTTTTAATAGATTACAAGATAATAATTCAACTAGATTTAATTATAAAATTAATAATAATAATAATTTATCAAAATTTAGTAAATTAATTATACCAATAGAAAAAATAGTATTATTTTCAAGTCCACTTATTAATTTAAATATTATTGAATTAGATATGAATATATCATTAATATTAGATAAAACTTATAATTTAAATAATTATAATTATGGAGAATATATACCTTTAAATGATATAAATATAAATAAACAATCTGATATATTATCTATTAAAATAAATAGTATATATAATTCTATAGATTATGAAAATGATATATTAAAAGGTGTTTATGATAATAATAAAAAAAATATAATAGTAAATGAATTAGTAGATATTAATGAAAATGATATAATTAATATATTTAATGAAAATAAAAAAATATATACAGAAGTTATATCACTTGAAAATAATAATATTAATATAGAAGATAATAATTTAGAAGATAAAGAAAATTTTAAAATAATCAATATGAATTTACAAAATATATTAATATTTAATTAATTATTATTAATATTTATTGCTAATAATGAACCAATTGAATTAAATTTTTTAAGTGATGAACCATATTTAATAAAAATAGTTAATTTAGTATTATCAATTGATTGACTAACAACACTTAAAATTTCGTTTAATCTTTCTTGTGAACTAACATCTCTTCTACTTGATAAATTAGCAATTGTTCTACTTAAATCTATATTTGGAGCAGTTGTTGTTTGAACTGTTGGATACCATTCAATTGTGTATTCTATATCAACTTTATTATTTTTTTTAGAAACAGTTTTACTTGTTTTTAATTTAGTATAAAATCCAGCTAAAGTATCTCCAATATCAATTAATTCAATACCAGCTTCTGAATTAAAATCACTATTAATATCTTTATAATAGTCTATTTTATATTCTAAATTTAAAACAATTTTATTTTTAACTCTATTTCCCATAGAATCAACTATTGCCCATATTATTTTCCCATTATTATCATTAAATAATACATCAACATTAATTGATTCTCCAAATTGACCTAAACTACCAAAATTATATATATATGGCATTGTTGTTGGTAACCATTTTCCATTTGGCACATTTGGATTATCATTTTGCCAAGAATTAGCATCCCATAATGATTGAACACCAATTACAGATGATTCGCCTCTTATAGTAATACTTTGTATAATTGAATCTTTAGCATTATTTTGAGGTATAATATTACTAGGAGTAATCATAGTTAATTCATCTACACTACGACGAGATGCTCTTCTATTACCCAAACATTCAGTTCTATTTATTTCTTCAATTCTTTCAATTTCAGCTAAAAGTTTTTGAGTTTCTACTGATACTTTTGATGTTTTACATGCTCTGGCACCATCATATCCTCTATGTATTATTAATTCATCATCAATAAATCTAAAATCATTCCCCATTACTACACGTCCATTGGGGTCTCCACTAATAAATTGATCACCAATTACTTGACTTCTAGTTCCACAATTACATGGTCTTCTGGTATCTTCTGACATTATATATATATATAATTATATTTATTTTTTTAATGTTTCATATATTTTTTTATTATAAATTATAATACAATCATTATAAAATTCATCAACATCAAAATCATTATATTCTAATGTATTATAATCATATAATCTTTTAATTTTATCATTATTTTGCATATAATAAAATTGTTCATCTATATTAAATTTTACTTTATATCCTAATAAATTTTCATTTGTAGTTATTATATTATCTTTAGTAAATTTTGGATTGTCATCTCTCATATTATCCAATAATTCTTCTGGTATTCTATAAATTGATTGAAATAATGACATCTTATTACCTAAACTTTTATCAATATCATTTTCTTCAAATATATATCTTAAATATATTCCAAGTGATATATCATATTTACCAATTATTTTTCCATTATCCCTAATATATCTAATATCCTCTTTAAGATTATCTTTATTTAATTTAATATATAAAAATACTTTATTATCTATATCATTTATAGTTTCAGTAGCTGAAACTATATATATATCAGGTTCAATAAAATAACTAAAATTTTCTAATAATTGTTTTTCATCAATTCTATTTAAATTTTCTGCTGATATTCCAGGAAAATATGAATTTTCATCTAATAATTTTGGATCAAATTGTATACATCCTTGATTTATTCTATAATCATCTCGAGTATTTTGTAAACAATCAACAGAAGATTCTTTTATTATATCTGTTATTTTTTGTGATATTACATATTTTCTTTCCATTATATCTAATAAATTTTGATCTGCTGTACTATTTCTCGTTTCATTTTTAATTCTAAAAATTTTATTAATTAAATCATATGTATCTTTTTCATTTTTAGAAACCAAATCTTTTACAGTTTTATCATATTCATCTGATTTAATAATTTTTTGTACATCTACTTGTTTTCCATCTTTTATTAAATTTTCTGATAATTTGTCTATAGCCAAGGATTCTAATTTTTCTAAATTTCTTTTTTTCTCTTCATTTATTATTGTTTCTGAATTTTTAATACTATCATATATATCTTCATATGTTTCTCCATTTGGAAAAGAACTAATATATAAATATTGTTCAACTGTTCTATCATCTGGATTTAATACACTATGTGAATTCATTCTAATTGCTCTTCCAAATACCTGATCTATTCTAACATAATTCCAATATGGTTCTAATATATGAACTTGTCTAACACCTGTAAGTGATATACCTTCAGCACCAGCCCCAGAAATTATCATTATTTGAATAAATTCACCATATTTATTTTCATTTTCATTAAATGCTTTTAAATTTGCTTTTCTTTCATTTTCATTTTCTTGTCCAGTTATAAATGTATATCTTAAAGCTGGACTTTTATCTGTATCATCTGGATCATATTTTTTATAACCATTTGCTTTTAAAATAACTTCAAATATTTCTGAACCAGCATCTGATCTAAATTCACTATAAAATAATATTTTACCAGTTGGTTTATTAGATGTATCTATATATTTTGATAGATTATTTAATATTTTATTGAATTTAGGAGAATATTCTTGTAATCCTTCATTCATTATTAAAACACCTGCATTTGTTAAACTACTATATTCTGTATCTTTTTCTTTTTTAATATCTTCATCACTTTTATCTCTTATATCTTGTCTGAATTTATCATTATTATAAACCATATTACATGCTTGCCTTGTTCTAATATGATAATCAAAATTTTTATCATCATACATTTTTTTATTGCTCATTTTAATTGCTTTTTCTTTTTCAGCTAACCACACACCTTCATACTTATTAAATTGAATAGCACTCATTTCACATAATTCAATTTGTATTTTATTTGCTATATTATAATCTTTATATTCTATATTATTTGGTATAATTATTTCGGGCATTGTTGTAATTGAACTTCTATCAATTGGATAATATGATATTAATCCTAGTAACATTCTTTTTAACAATGTTCTTTTAATACTAGGTATATCATTTGAATCATTGAAAAAATAATCCATAAATTTATCATTATTAGTTAAATCTACATCAATTCCATCATAATTAATTGTAAATAACGGTCTGTATAAATTAAAAACTTTATTTGAAACTTTATCAAAAATAATTTCATTTCCTCGAATAATATTAATTAATTCTGTATCTGATAATTTTTTTAAATCACTTTGACTTGGAATAATTTTATCTTTTTTAAATAAATCATTTAATCCTTGATATATATATTGAATAAAATCTTCAAAATTATGTTCATTATGTTTAATTGTATATATATAATTATTATTTGGATCCATTATTGATTCAAATCTAATATCATTATCAATAAATGATAAACATACTTTACCTGAAACTTTTGATACATTTATTTGATTAATTGGTGTGTTTTTTTCATAAAATGTTTCTTTTAATTTATTTAAAATTGTACTTGTTTCTTCGTTAGAATTAACTATAAAATTATATTGTTTTGTCATTCCTCTTATCATATTAAATAATACAGCTATTTCACTTGGTTTATTTATTATTGGTGTACCAGATAAACAAATTAATTTAACATTTTTTGAATTCATTATCCATTCATAAAAAATTCTTGATGGTCCACTATTATTTATAATTTCTCTTACAAAATTATGAACTTCATCTATAATAATTACCTCATTATAAAATGGAGAATTTATATTGTAATTTTCAATATTATATTTTAATTTTTCTTCTAGTTTCTCTACTATTTTGGCATTATCTGTTTTACTTTCATCAGTTAAATTTTCTTCATATAATACATCAGTTTGATTATTTTTCAATTTAAATTCTCCTATACTTGATTTTTTTACCTTTGGAAATGGATTATAATGTATAAAATTATATTTCAATTTAATAAATTTATTTATTTGTATATTTATATATTTTTTTTCATTTTCGATTTTATTTTCATATTCTTCTTTATTAGATTCTTTTAGTTTATTTTTTTCTATATCTATTTTTTTCTTTCTTTCTTTTAATTCATCTGTATCTGCTAATATCCATATTCCTTTTTGAATTTTACCTGTTATTGCTCTATTGGTTTTATTATATATACTAGTTAATATAGTCATATTAACATCATATTTATCAAATAATTTTGTTCTTAAATCAATATCATCTAATAACTCATCTTCTGGAATTAAAATCCAGTTATCATTATCTTCATTAAAAAATTCTTCACCAAAAGTTTTTACTTCATTTATAAAATTAGTTTCTAATGATGCAGGCAATAATGTTGTTATTTTCATATTATTTGATAAACCTTCTGCTGTTGATATTGCAGTTGCTGTCTTACCTGTACCCAAACCATGATATACTAATAGTCCACGATATGGTGTATCTATACTTAAATATTCTTTTACAAAATTTTGATATATTTTCAGATTATTTTTTTTTGTTTCAGATATTACATTTTTATAAAATGTATCATTTATCCATTTAATAAATGCTTTCCTTTGACTACTTATATATTTATCTTTTTCTTCTATATCACTAAAATCCTCTATAATTGTATTTGGTTTTTTATCTATTGTTTCTTCAACTTTTTGTTTATTTAATAAATCATCAATATCTGATTTTAAAATTATTCTAAAATCTTTTTTATTTTTTTTAATAATTGATAATAATTGTTTTTTATTATCTAAATTAATTACTTTAAAATCTCTATTAATCTTTGGATCATCATATATTTTTTCAACTCTTGTCTTTGTTATTTTATTTATATCTCCATCAAAAAACATATAAATCAAATTCGATAATTCTTGATCTAATTCCCATATTTTACTCATAACTATTTAATACTAATATTATTATTATAAATAGTTTTTAATTTAAAACATTATATTTAATTAAAGCATTCTTTGAAGAATCTTGTTCAGCTTTTTTTTTTGTATCTCCTCTTCCACTACATATTAGTTCATTTTCTTTATACAAATTACTTTCAAATATATTATCTTTTTCAGTTGTAATATATTTTGGATATAATTTAAAATTATTATGAAAATATCTTAATATTTGATCTTTATAATTTGTATTATTTGTAATTATATATGAAAAATCAATATATTTTTCATATATTTTAATCAATATATCTTTTACTAAAATCATATCATTTGTATCTAAATATATAGCACATATAAATGCTTCAAATGTATCTTCTAATATATTTATATTATTTCTTCCATTGCAATTATCTTCAATATGTTTTGATAAAATTAAATATTCATTAAAATTTAAATGTGATGCTAATTTTGCTAATGTTTCTCCATTTACTAATCTATTTTTCATATTTGTTAAAAATCCTTCATCTTGATTATAAATTACCGAATATCTCTTGTATATATATTCACATATAGTTATACCTAATAATGAATCACCCAAAAATTCCATTTTTTCATATGATTCATCAAATAAATTAAGAGCATTTATTTCATTAATATAATCATCTGAATCTTTCATTTTACAATAAGATTTATGTATAAATGCTTTTTGATATAATTTAATATTATTTACTTGAAAATTATTAATATTTAGCTGTGACATAATATTAATGATTTCATTTGATTTTATTAATTTATTAGAAGAATTATAAGGATTAGATTTGAATTTATTTTTACTCATTTTATTTAAATATATATATATATATTAATTTATATTTTTAAATACTTATAAATTATTTACAGCTGTTCCACAAGTATCAATATCTACCGGTCTTCTTAAAAGATCGGGTCCAATTGAAGAATTGTTCCATGGACTAACAGTTACTTGTGGATTGGGTGGTTCTGCTCTTAATTGAAGATTCGCATTTCTTAAACTCTGACCAACAGTATTGACACCTGTATTATATCCAGCTGTTAAGAAATTAATACCCTGCATTACACCTTCTCCTATATTTACATTATTAAAATCTTCAACACTTTGAGCATTAGTTGCTGGTAATAAATCTTGAACAGTTAAATCACCTTTTCTTTTATCAAAAGAAACTTTAGCTGGGTGTTCATTAAATCCCATTTGTTCAGAAGCAACAACATTTGTACCATTATTGTTATTATTATTGTTATTATTATTTCTTCTTCTTACATTATTGTTGTTGTTATTGTTAACGGGTGCTGGTGCATTTGATCCATTTACTCTATTGTTAACATTTGTTCCAATATTATTAGTAGCAATAGATCCAGTATTATTGTTATTGTTATTATTTTCAAAATAATCAACCTGATTATATGCTCTCGGACCGGAACTATATATTTGCCATAAATATAAAGCAAGAATTATAAATATACCACCCCAGATTAATGTTTCACATTTAGGTGCCGTTAATTTCATTATTTATATAATATATAACATAAAAAAAATTAAGATTTATTCATTAATATTATTTATTTGTAAATCAATATCTTTTATTTTTTCTAATAATTTATTTTTTTCTTCAATTAATTTTTCTTTTTTTTTAATTTTATCTATTTTATTTTTATTTAATTCATTGATCATTTCTTGATCTAATATATCTTCATCAGAATCATATATTGTATCGATATTTATTAAACATTCTTCTGGTATTTCATATTTAATTTTGAATTTTTCTTCTACTCTCATTTGTGTAATATAACAATCACATATATATTGCTGTTTTAAAAATTTTATTCCCTTAATATGTAAAATTAATATTGAATTTAAATTATCTTTAATATCTTCTAATTTAATATATTCTTTTTTTTGATTATATATTTTACAAACAATATTATTTTCTATCATTGGTACTTTGAATCTAATTGATGGTTTTTTACCTTTCTCTAATGGTTTACTTAATCTTCTATAAAAATCATCAATAATTTCTAATGGTAATTCTTGATTAAACCAATTTTTACTATTATTATATGTCTCCTTTATTAATTTATTATCTAATTTAATAAAAAAATCATATAAATCTAAATTATCTTCTTGAATATCAAATTGAATTGAAGATGTTTTCTTATTAATTTTATAATCTTTAATTTTAATACTAGATGTTTGTATAAATAAGGGATTATTACTATATTTAATACTACTATAGTATATTTGTCCTTCTTTTTTTGGTTTATCTATTTGTAAATCATCTAATTTTACATTATTATAATTAAAAACATTAGCCATTATATAACATCTTAATAGAAAGAATTCATTATATGATAAACGCGTAAATTTATAAAACATAAATATTTTTAACTTTCCATTTACATATATATTTTTCATTATATTTCCATATTTTATCTATGTAAATATCACATATCATATTAGAAAATTTTTGTATTCCTTTTATTGTTATTGGAAATTTATCATGCCAAATATCTACATCATATTTATTATATGTAAATGGTAATTTTAATATTAATGTTGGATCATATCTTTCTTTTTTATCATATTGTATTTGAGAACTATATAAATCACTATTATCATCTGTTAAACCAATATGTAACATTTGAGAAAATTCAATATGTTTAATAAATTCATAAAAACTTTTCATATTTGGATCTGTTTTTAAATTACTAAATTGTAAATTCATTATATTTGTTTTTTGATTTAATCCAAATGGACAAAACATTTTAGGAGTAGTTAAATATATTGTTGGGTTATTATTATATATTATTTGTATATATGCTAGATTTTCATTATTTAATGTATCATTATTATCTGAATCTATATATTTTTTTTTCTTAACATTTGGATTTTGACATTCTTTATCTAAATACTTAAATGAATCAATCATATAATTCCCATGATCTATATTTTTTAATTTATTCATCTTTGATATATATATATAAATATATCTTTATTATTTAACAATAATTTTTCTTTTTGTATTATTATTCCAAATATTATTACAATTTTCACCAATCATTTCAATTTTATTTGGATCTGTTCCTTTAATTTGTTTGTTTGATCCCCATTCTACACTTGCTTTATTGCATTCTTTAAAATATTCAAATAATATTCCTTTATTTTTTGTATTTCTAGCATAATCTATATTATTTGTTATACCCATATTTGTTGGTGTTTTTACATTTTTTATCTCCATATAATTATTCATATTATAATATTATGTATATATTAAAATTAAAAAAAATATTAGTAACTTAAAATATAAATCAATAATAATATTTTTGAAAGTTTATGAAAGTCCAGCAATTCATCTCTCAGTCATTTCTATTAATATGTTATCATCATGTTATATTTTATTTAAATCTCTTTGATACTACTATTATAAGGTTGTAGAACACCTATTTAATTAAATTGTTTTATTTAATTTTTTTAACCGCAATTTAATAATTTATTAACTTTTTTATTATATGATTTAGTAATATCTTCTTTTACAATAACCAATCTTTGATAATTATCTTTATTATACTTATTTATAAAATTTATTTTATCTGTTTCATTTGTAAATTTATTATCTGCAATTAATTTTAATATTTCAATATTTTGTAATTTAATACAATTATTAAATATTTCCATTTTTAAATTATTTAATAATTAATATTAGATATTTCAAATTTTTTTATTAATATTTTACATATATTTTTTATTTTCATATAATATTTTCTTTTTTCCTTTTCTCTAATATATTCTAAATTTAACCAATATTCAAAATCATCATCGTGGTCCCATAGAGATATACCTATACAATATATTACCCAATCCATATATTCAATCAATTTTTGATTAATTTCTTCTATTTCTTTAAAACATTTATTTAATAATTTTTTATGTTTATCTTTATTATTTATTATAAATATTTTTCTTTTAATATCGCATGGTAAATCATTAAAATTTATTTTTCTTTTCATTATTTGTTATTATATTATTGTTGTCTACATTGAACTTGTTCATCTTCATCATATTCATCCATATTATCAATAGATTTATACTTTTTCATTAAAAATTTATTATCATCAATTATTTTATGTTCTTTAAAATTAAATATTTCCTTAATTTTATTCTTTGTATCTATTTGTAAATACTGTGGATAATTTATCTTGAATTTAATTAATAAATTTCCATATATTATATTTTTACTATCTTCTACTAATAGTGGCATTCCTTTATTTTCTACTATCATTATATAATTTGGATCAAGTATTTCATTTATTTTTAAAGATAATATTTCATTATTTAAATATTTTAAGTTATAATTATCCATACATAATGAATCGACTAGTGATATTTCTTCTTCTACATATAAATCATTATTTATGCGTTTATATTTAGAATGATTTAATTCATTTAATTTAATTATTAAATTACCATATTTATTTAATTCTGGTATATAATCTCCTTTATTTTTTAATATTATTTCTTTTCCATCAATATTTCCTCTATTTATTTTTAAATTATATTTTGATTCTTTTATTGTATAACCTTTACCTATGCATTTCTTACAATAACAATCTTCTTTAATTATATATCCTTTCATATTACATGATTCACATGGTTGAGATGTTGTTTGATATAAATTTGGTCTAATTTCAACTCTACGATCTATCGTTTTATTTCCATTACACATACTACATATTTTTTCATCTTTTTTATCATGACCCAAACCATTACATGATTTACACATGTTTTTTTTAGATACTTTAACTAATTTAGTTACACCTTTATAAAATTCATCTAATGTAACATTTACCTTTACTATTTTGTCTATTTTTCCTCGATGTTTATTATTTAACATATCTGATAATGGATTATTCATAGATCCACCCATTATATCTGACATATCAAATATATTTGATTGAAAACTTTGAAAACCACTCATTCCTTTACTCATTCCACCCATCATTTCTGATATACCACTATCTTGACTAAACATTGAATTAAAAATATCAAATGGCGATACATTTGGCATTCCTCCACCTTCTTTTATTGAGTTATAGCCAAATTTATCATATTTATTTCTTTTTTTATCATCACTTAATATCTCATATGCTTCTGTTATCTCTTTAAATTTTTCTTCTGAACCTGTTTTTTTATCAGGATGATATATCATTGCTTTTTTTCTATATGCTTTTTTTATATCAGATTTATCTGCATTTTTATCTAAATCTAAAATTTCATATAAATTTACCATTTTATATTTTTATTTGTATATATCTTTAATATAATATATATTTATATATTAAACTACTCATTATAATGATAAAAATATAATTAACATCTAAAACTGATATATTCCACAAAAATTTATTAAATAAAGGATTTAATAAATAATTTATTAAACTTGAAATATTCATTGCATATTTTCCTGAACTATTCGGTCTAAATAATATTCCACCAATACTATATTCTACCCAAATTATAAATAATATTGTAATAATTGTTACATATATCCAATATTTCATTTATTATAATAATTTATATTTTATATTTAAACTATAAAATTATATTATAATAATATATAATATATAATGGTATCTGGTTGTTTAAAAAATCAAATAGTTAATGAATATTTTTCTCAATCTTTTTTAAATAACAATTTATTAAAAATTTTACCTGATGGTTATGATGTATGTTATGAAATTACAATTTTAGATGATGATATTATGAATGTAGTATTTTATTTATATGATAGTGAAGCACCAATGACAGATATAGATTATAAATATATCATTGGTTCTATATCTACATATATAGATCAAGGAGAAGATAATGAAATTAATATTAGTTCATTGGGTGTAAATGAAACATTAAATGGATTTAATCTAAGAAAAGCGGGATTTGGTACATATTTATTATTAATTGCAATTAGTTATGCCAAATCACTCGATATTAAAAATATTAAATTAGATGATATGTCTGATGGTTTTAGAACAGAATATAATATTTATAAAAGAATCGGTCTAGAATATGAAGATGAAGATGGAGGTCCTGAAATGATCGGGTTTGTTGATGAAGTTTATAGTAATTTAAATGGATTTTTAGAAAAATATAGTAGTAAAATTATAAATAAACTAGATGATTTAACTGAATATTTTTATGATGATGAATGGGATGAAGAAGAATGGTATGATGATAAAGAAGAAGACGAAGAATATGAATATTATATGGATATGGATGGGGGTGTTGGAACTCCACCTATCGAAAGAGCAATTGATGCTAGAAATAGATGGTTATCTGATATGAGAAGGAGATTTCAAGAAAGTGTTCAATCAGGACAACCCGATATGGAATTAGCACAAATTATAATGAGGAATACTCCAATAGATCAAAGTCAAGTAAGAGCTATACCTATGTCCAATAGAGAATTTCGTTTAAATGAAAGAAGAACTTTAGGTAGAAATATTTTACCTTCTTCAATTAGACAAACTAATATAGTTCCTTCAGTTAGATTAGTTAGACCAGGAGAAGATATTAGTCATTTACGAATGATGCATGCTGAATTAGTTCCAAAAAAAGATAGTTTAGATTCTCCACCCGATTCTCCTGATAGAAACAGACAGAGAATAGAAGCAGCTAGAGATATTCAAAGGAGATTTAGAGGAAATAGACAAAGAAGAAAATTAACTAAAAATAGGCCTAGATATGGGAAAATGCAAGAACCAGCCACAGAAAGAGAACAAATTAGAAGATGGATTGATTTAAGTAATCAATTTGATCCAGATGATCCTGTAAAAGGATATTTAAATCCTTTTACTAAAAAGGGCGATAAAAAAACAATGAAAAAAATACCACAAAAAACAACAAAAAGGTGGTGAACCTATTATAATAAATGGATGTCTTAGTAAAACTGAACCATCTTTATATTTTTAAAAATTACACAAAGAATATATATATATATATATGGAAGATATATTTGATTTTTTAAATTTTTAATTTATAATTGTATCATATAATAATTCTAATTTACGTTTGATTTCTTTTTCTTCTTCAGTTAACTCAATATCATCATCATCAAAGCAATTTAGTATCATTAATATAGTAAATGCATCATCTACATCATTTACCCAATAATCAGATAAACGATAATAATTATGATTAATCATAAATTGTCTAATCATTTTCTTGATATCATTTTCATCCATTGAAATAGCATTGAATATCTGTGAATATACTTTAGTTATCTCATCTTCTTTTAACATATTAAATTTTTGGAGAGTTGGTTTTAATTTATGAGTACATTCTCTAAAATACATATAGTCAAATCCATCTTTTGGTTTCCATTCTCTACCATTTACTATTACTGGTTTGATTATTAATTCATCCTTAACTTCAGCTCTATGATATACTGCACCTCCAGTTTCTACATGTGCTTCTAAAAATTTTTCTTTAAACATACTTGGATTCACTGTCCAATTAACCATATTCATAAATCCAATCATATCTGCTAAATATGAATTATATCTTGCCCCCTTTGATGCTTCACGAATTAATTTCATTTTTTCTGTATCAATATTTAATGCTTCCAAAAAATTTGTAAATTTTTCAGTTAAGCCCGGGATCTCTTGATTTGTAAGATTATTCATAATTTTAATTGAACCATTCTCCAACATATTTAATGTTAAGTATCTATAATCTCTTGAAACAGCTGTGATTACCAGAGGATTTTTTTCCTTGGCATTAATAGTTAATACATCCATCCACTTTTTAACAACCTCATTATTAATATCCTTATCATGCTTGTAACGAAAGTTTGATGCTACATCCCCATCACCTAATTGATTTGGCATTGCTGGAACATAGAGAGTTGTATTTTTTTCACATAAATCATATGAAATTAATTGAGTGTATTTTTCATTAAAAGTATCTTCATCTATTAGAGGAACTAGTTTTTTATTTGATATACCGATATGTGAAATAGCAGATGCTATTTCAATTGCATTATTATCCGAATTATTGATAAATGAATCGAATGAGATAGTTGGATTCATTATATAAATCAAGAGTAAATATTGGTTTATTTGTATTTAAATACATTTACAAATTTTCAAATTAATTGACGATAATATTATTATATTTACAATATTAATTATGTTAGATTTTTTATCATGTATACTTTTAAAAAAACATAATGATGAAATTAAAAAGAAAAAAATTAAAAAAGAATTAAAATAAATTATATATATATATATATATATACATGTCATTGAGAGCAAGTGCTTCTACTTTTATACCTGGTCAACCATTTTTACCACAAAATATTTCAGATAGAAATTCATCTGTGAGAAGTATAAATAGAAGATCATCTAGAGGTAATAGACCAATAGATTATGATGTTCAAAGAAAAATTATGAATCGTTATATATTAGATGATGAATTGGATGATTTTGAAGAAAAAAAAGATATTTTAGAAACAAATATTGAGAGAA
>Ga0233412_10001109_pt1 | contig 14561 bp, 13 predicted proteins | sample Na_anoxic_4_MG_FD_180667 | JGI IMG/M metagenome (GOLD analysis project Ga0233412, IMG submission 180667) | Seawater microbial communities from Saanich Inlet, British Columbia, Canada - Na_anoxic_4_MG | ecosystem: Environmental > Aquatic > Marine > Inlet | place: Canada: British Columbia...
TGCGGATAAAATGGGTGTGGAACCGCGAGAAAGGTTCCAGCCCGATGAAGACAAGGGCAAGTGTATTCTGTGCCGGCAGTGTGTAGAGGTTTGCGAACAAGTGGTGGGAGTGAGCGCCATTGGTTTTTTAAACAGAGGCGCTGATAAAGCTGTAGGCACCCCATTTATGGAGCCTTCAGGTGTCTGCATAGGTTGCGGCGCTTGTGCCTATGTATGTCCAACCGGGCATATTAAGATGGAGGAGAGTGAAAGCGGTAAGGAGCGGTTTATCTGGGATAAGACTTTCGAGATGGTGGCCTGCAAGGTATGTGGTAGATATTTTGCTCCTCAAGAGCAGTTGGAATATATAGGCACGAAGACATGTGTGCCACTCGATAAGCTTTATACCTGTGTGAATTGCAGATAAGAGAACATAGCACACCTTCGGTGCAGATCTGTAGGGGTTCGATTTATCGAACCCGCAATGACTTTTACACTCCCTTGCGGCGCTAATACTTTGGCCAGTCCTATTTCCTCTCTGCGGTCTTTGCGCCTCTGCGGTGAATGAATAGAATCTTGAAGAAACAGGGGAAATAAAATGGACTGTATTTTTTGCAAGATTATTGATGGAGAGATACCCGCAGTTAGGGTATTGGATGAGGAACTGGTAGTTGCCTTTATGGATATTAATCCTTCAAGTAAAGGCCACATGCTGGTAGTCCCAAAAAATCACGCCGAGAACATCTTTGAAATACCAGAAAGTGATTTAACAGCTCTTATCAAGGCGGTAAAAAGATGTGCAAAGGCAGCTAAAGAGGCGCTCAATGCAGAGGGAATAACTATTCTTCAACTCAATGGTAAGGCATCTGATCAGATAGTTCCTCATTTTCATATTCACATCATACCTAGATGGGAAAATGATGGGCTATCAGTGTCTACATGGGAAATGAAACCGGGTGACATGGAGCAGATACAAGATATAGCTAAGAAGATACGGGAACACATCTGATTTTCCCGATTTCCTAAAATCCCTCCACGAGTAATAGCTTCAATCTATTGCGGTAATTCCTTGATATTTTCGTAATCATCCAAGCGGCGGGTGTTTATCTTTCCATGGCGCTGCTAATTCATAGGCCGATGCAGCCTGCAATAAAGCCCATTCGGAAAGTCGGTGACCGACGATCTGGATTCCAACAGGAAGTCCCTTTTGTGTCCACCCACAGGGAAGGGAAATTGCCGGCAGGCCAGTCAGAGTAATGGCATACGTCAACATTATCCATTCAACGTAGTTTTCCATGGGTATGCCGTTAATCTCCGTTGGATAAAGGGTCTCTGCTGGGAAGGATGGAATGGCGACCGTGGGTGTTACCAGCAGGTCATAGTGGTCAAAGAAGTTATTAACCCTGTTCCACAGTTCAGACCTTTGCCGCTCTGCATTGGCCACATCTTGAATTGACAATTTCAGCCCTTGCTCGATATTTCCAATAACAAGAGGGTTTACCAGCCTCTTAAATTCAGGATCATCAAACCGGTCTTTATATAGGGAAACATACCGTAATCCCCTTAAAACAAAGGCTATTTCTCTGGCATCACTAAAATCAGGGGTATCTTCAACGACCTTGCCGCCTAGGGCGAGAAAGACATCTATTGCAGGCCTAGCTGTTTTAAGGACCTCGTCGTCAACAGGCGTTATGTTCAGGTTGTCGCTCCAGGCTATTCTGAGGTCCTTTACCGTGGGATTCTTAGTTGCCTGGAGGAATTCCCTTCCCTCATGTGGTAAGGATATCGGATTTCTATCATCCGGACCGGATACCACATCCAGCATGAGCGCCGCATCAGCTACCGTTCGGGTTATTCCCCCCTCGACTTCTAGAAGGTCCCAGGCAAGTTCCCTGGGATACCAGGGCACCCTTCCAGGTGAGGGCCTCAGGCCGACAACCCCGCAGAAGCTGGCCGGAATTCTTAGTGATCCCCCCAGATCGTTTCCCTCGGCAAGGGGACAGAGCCCGGCCGCAACTGCTGCGGCTGCGCCTCCGCTGGACCCGCCGCTGTTACAGGAGGTATCCCAGGGGTTGCGCGTTATGCCGAAGACCTGGTTAAAGGTGGAGGCCCCTGCGGCAAATTCCGGGCAGTTTGTCTTGCCCAGTATAATGGCACCCGCCTGTTTTAAACGCTCAACCACCAGGGCATCACGGTCGGGAATGAAATTTTCATAGAACCGGGAACCAAAGGTAGTTCGGATCCCTTGCGTTAAGGTAACGTCTTTAATAGATACGGGTACACCGTGGAGTAGGCCGATTTGATCACCTCTCATAATTGCCGCCTCAGCCGCTCGTGCAGATTCAAGGGCGAATTCAGAAACCACGGTGCAGTATGCATTAATTATAGGATTTATTTTCTCAATGCGATTAAGGAATGTAGTTACCACCTCAATGGGCGATACGAGCTTGTTCCAAATCATATTCCGCAATTCCAGGGCAGGGGTAAAGCAGAGGTCCTCAGGGTTTGGCTTGATTTTGGTCATTTCTCTTTTCTTGTTCATGGGAAAATGTCTCATTGGGCTATTAGTCGGAAGTTAAATTGCACCTTATTGCTTATACTTCTTATAATTCAGGAATCAGATAGGGATTCGTAAAAGGGAAACAATGAATATCCGGATCATAAGGTAATCTCTCTTTCTGTCCCTGTTAGGGCTGAAACCTTCTTTATCCATAGATTGGAATAATATAATAACAATTATAATAAAACATTGAATTTTTATCTTGTTGTTTTTATCATTTGGATCATCTCCAGATTAGTTGATAAAGATAAGGGGAATATGTAGTGATTTCAAATAGAATGGACATCTGGTATCTCCAAGGATATAAGTTTGTCTCACAAGATAAACATTTTGCCAAGGAGGCCTGCAATGTCCGAACTGAGTATATCACCCTTTTTCCCCTTTCGTTGAATAAAAATTGTAAAGCAGGTGGTCGATAAGACTGCCAGCAAAGCTTTTATTAATGTTGTTCCCGATAAGCGCTTTCACCCTGTATGCCATATATGCGGATAGAAAGTATCGTCTGTTCACAGTTGGACTCAGCGCTTCATCAGGGATCTAAATCTGGCCAGTACACAAGTCTGGTTGCGCTGTGAATATAGCATCCATAACGGCAAACTGGAAGGTGTTAATAACAAAATCAAAGTCATTAAACGTAAAGCCTACGGCTTTCATGACTTGAGATATTTTGAGCTGAAAATTTATCAAGCCTTCTTCAACTAAATTGGAGAAGAACCAAAAGGATATATGGTAATAAAAATGATAACTCTTGACATATATTTATCTTAACCATAAAATTCCTTAATATTAAGATCTTTTATTTACAATACTTTTAAAAAACACCATTACAGTTTTATTATTTTGACCTTCACTTAGAAACAAATGATAATCATCGGTGAAAGAATAAATTCTTCTCGCAGGCAAATTGCTCAGGCCATATTAGCAAAGAAAGTGGATGTTATTCAAAGTGAGGCGAAAATCCAAGCTAACGCCGGCGCCAACTACCTTGAGGTTAACGCGGGAAGTTTTCTTGAAAAAGAAGCAGATTATCTCAAGTGGTTAATTGAAGCAGTCCAAGAAGTCACGGACCTGCCTCTGTGTATTGATAGCCCGGACCCCGAGGTTATTAAATCTGTTCTTCCCCTAATAGAATCAACGCCTATAATCAATTCCATCACATTAGAACCCTCACGGTTAGAAGCAATTCTTGCTCTTATGATTGAATATAGATCAAAGGTCATAGCACTCTGCCAGGCTGAGGATTCCATAGCAGAGACTACCGAGGCAAAGGTTGCAATGGCTCACCAGTTGGTGGAAAGGACTCATAGTGCGGGCATCCCTCTGGATGACCTCTATATTGACCCCCTCGTGTACCCTCTTTCAACTAATGCTGAATTTGCCATAGCAACGCTGAATGCAATTGAACAAATCATGAATCAATTCCCTAACGTTCATACTACCTGTGGCTTGACAAATATTTCTTATGGACTTCCTAACAGAAAACTCGTCAATCGAACATTTCTTGTAGCAGCAATAACCCGGGGACTCGATTCCGCAATTATTGATCCAACTGACAAACAGCTTTATGCCGCTCTCAAGGCTGGTTTAATGCTTGCTGGAAAAGATGAATTTTGCATGGAGTATATCACGGCTTTTAGAGGAGGAGACCTGGGATAAATTAGGGGGGAGCCTCTCAAATCGGGAGGCTTGGAAGATCTATTTTCTTTAAGAATCAAAAGGAGGTATTATCCGGACAATAAACATAGACTTTAGCATGCTCTTGAAAGGAGTAATATGCTATATCTACGCTGTGATTTCTCTAAAGGCTGGATTATTTTTCAATCCGATAACATTTCTTGCAATATGAACTGCTTCTGCAGCATTATCACCATAACCATCAGCGCCGATTTCTTTTGCGAATTTTGCATCAATAGGAGCACCGCCAACAATAACCTTTAAACTATTCCGCAAATTATTTTCCTCTAGTGCCTGTAACACCTTCTTCATTTCTGGCATAGTAGTGCTTAAAAGTGCGGATAATCCAATGATATCTGGTTTCATTTCTTTCGCTTTTTGTACAAAATTTTCCCTGCTTACGTCAACACCCAGATCGATCACGTCAAAACCATCAGCTTCCAACATCATAATAACAAGATTTTTACCAACATCATGAAGGTCACCCTTGACAGTGCCTATCAAAATCTTTCCCTTTGACCTAGCATCTGCAACATTCAAGAATGGTTTAATAATACCCAATCCTTTTTTCATTGTAATAGCAGCAACAAGCATCTCTGGGATGAATATCTCGCCATCTTCAAATCTTTCTCCTACAACTTCCATTGCAGCAGTAAGGGCATCATCTATGATTACATTTAAATCGGTGCCACTTTGGATAGCTTCTTTCACCAATCCTTCTATTTCATTGTGTCTCCCGTTGACTACAGTACTTTTAATATGTTCAAGATCTCTATTCATTTTATATTTAAACACCTTTCATGATACTTTGGATATCTCTATTTCCTTATTCAAGATTATCAATTACTTATCCATTGATTGAATACCTTCTAAATAGCTGATTATTATGGACCTGCTCTCTTTGATAAACTCATTTAATTCAAACAAGAGAACTACATTCCTGAAATGGGATAGTCGCCATATTTTCTTGCAGTTCGATACATCTGAACCACATTCTCGCCTAGAACCTCGGGCATGATGTTATGGACTGAATTCAAGATGTAGCCACCTCCTGATCCAAGCTGATCAATGCATCGTTTTACCTCTTCCTCCACATCATCGGTCGTTCCACCTGTCAGAACTCGTTGTTGATCGATTCCCCCTTGAAATGACAGTCTATCTCCAAATGAACCTTTTAATCGTGATAGATCCATGCCCTTCGCCGTATGCTGGATTGGATTAAGAATATCAACTTCGATCTCAATAAGGTCTTCAATGAAGTCAAATATTGCACCATCACAGTGGTAAAAAATCTTTGCCTCCGTTTTATTCTTTATTAAATCCATCAGCGCTTTTTCTTTTGGCTTTAACATTTCTCTATATAAATCTAAGGAGAAGAAAGGCGCTTCCTGAGTGCCGAGATCATCTCCCGTATGGACTATGGCAATAAATTCTCCTACCTCCTCTAGAAAGCGTTCATATACTTTTAAATGAACTTGCAAGACCTTGTCCATGAGTTCCCATGCAAATTCCTTATTGATCATAAGATCAACGAAAAAATTTTCCATTCCCCTCAAAAAGTATGATGTAGTGAAAATACCATATGCATGGCTTGGCAAGCTTGCGACCAAAGAATATCTTGTGTTTTTCCATTTAAATTCGGCTTCTTCTCTGAGTCCTTTAAGATGTCCTTCATCAATAGGATTGGGCCAGGGATACTGCTGGAGGTCATCAATTGTTGCATTTTTTAAGGGAGCATCCACTGGAGTCCAAAAAGGCCCTGTTTCTTGCCAACCAATACCCCATTCATCCCTTCCCATAACTCCGGGTTTAAAGGCCTGATACTTTGGTTGATATCGCAGACACACCCGTCGGAAATCGATATCCAATGCCTTCAGGAATCTTTCATCGAACTTATCAATTACGTTTCGACGGGAGGTAATTATTTCCAATTTACCTAGACCCAATATTTTTGCTGTTTTAACATAGGGATCCACGTATAGACTCGTCGCCCTGCCTTCGCCTAGATCAATTGGGACTTTATCAGGCTCCTGATGTGCAAGCGCGATTGCAACCCGTTCTCGCGGTGAAAGAGTGTTCATGAGTTTAGTTCTCCTATCTCTTAGACCTTTCTTTTGATCTAATTAAAGTATTGAAAATCCTCTCAGGGACTAATTTCTCCCTTTAGCTGCCCTGATTTTCCCCCACAATATCCTTAATTGAGGTGAAAACAGAGATAGAACTGAGAGTACAATGAGAATTGCACTTATTGGGGTGCTGAAGAGAACTATGGGGTTATTGCCAGAGATGATCATGGCCTGTCTCAGGTTCTGTTCGGCAATGGGGCCCAAAACGACTCCCAGAATCAGCGGAGCAAGAGGATAGTTATATTTTTCCATGAAAAATCCGAGAATCGCGAAGATGATCATGATCCAGATATCGCCAAAATTGTTACGGACTGCGAAAACACCGGCAACACAGAATATGATAATTCCCGGTCCTAAAACATTATAGGGCAGCTCTATTACCTTTGAAAAATACCTGATAAACAGCTTTGCCAGAATGATTATGGATAGATTGGCCAAAAACATCGCTACAAAAATGGAATAGACAAGTACCGGCTGCTGTATAAAAAGCATAGGCCCAGGTCTTAGCCCGTGAATCAAGAAGGCCCCCAGCATAAGGGCCGTTGCCGCACTTCCGGGTATGCCTAAGGTGAGTAAAGGAACCATGGCGCCACTGCAAGCAGCATTATTGGCCGCCTCAGGGGCTGCTATCCCTTCAGGGATACCGGTCCCATATTTCTCGGGATGTTTGGACCACCTTATGGCCTCGCTTAACCCCACAAAGGCACCAGTAGTAGCCCCTACTCCAGGGAGGATTCCGATAAAGGTACCGATAGACGCCGAGCGAAGGATCAATCCCTTAAGTTTATTGATAAGCTTTAGGGAAGGCAATTTTGCGCTGGCCTTGGATCGCATACCCGCCATTCCCTTCCCTTCTCTGATCTTATTCAGTACCTCGGCAACGGCAAAAAGCCCGATTATCGTTGGGATAAAACTTACTCCGCTCAGTAAGGTAGTTGTGCCAAAGGTAAACCTGTTGAAACCCGATATCATATCTATACCCACGGTTGCAACAAAAAGACCTATGAGCACAGAAATGATGGCCTTCGATTCGTTCTTTGCACCTATACTGCTCACCACACTGAGCCCGAGAAAGGCCAGCGCAAAAAACTCCGATGGCCCAAATTCAAGGGCAACCTTTGCAAGTTGAGGTGCGACTAAGGATAATATAATAGTACCAAAAATCCCTCCTGTAACTGAGCTGAATATATCTACACCCAAAGCCTCTCCTGCCAACCCCTTCTTGGCCATTTCATATCCATCCAGGGTTGCAGGGGCACCTTCTGGGGCACCAGGGGTGCGGAATAAAATCCCGCTAATCGAACCGGCATACACGGAAGAGGCATAGAGGGATACTAAGAGTATGAGGGAAGCGGTTGGGCCCATTGCATAGGTCACGGGGATTGCCAGGGCTATGGCCATTGTTCCACTGACACCGGGGATGCCGCCGGCCAGGATCCCGATGGAGCTTCCGATGACGATGATAAATAGGTGATAGGGCTCTATGACACTCAATAATCCCTGCGTCCAGTAATAAAACATTTCTTCTCACAAAAAAGAGTTGCTTGATTAAAGTCCTAAAATAATACTGATGTCATGAAATATCCCAAATCCTTTGGGGAGGGGCACGAACAGTAATTTACTAAAAATAATATAGATAATGACCATAATACCCAGAACTACAAAAGGGATTACCTTTTTCCTCTCGGGCCTGATGAGAAGCATCATCCCGATGATAAAGAGAGGAGTTGAGACGATAAATCCCAGTGGTTTTAAGAAGTAAACATATCCAATGATAAGAAAGGTTGCGATTAAACCTCTTTGCCATCCCTCCCCTTTCTGAGTGATTGTTGCCCCTCTACTGATTGATTCCCGCCTGGATTTTTTCCATTTGATAAGGTTTGAAACGGTGAGATAGGTGGAAAATATAATCATTCCCAATAATATAAGTTTAGGCCAAAAGTCAGGCCCCACCGACTCATAGGCGCTGAGTTGGGGTAGTTGAGTAGCCTCATAATAGAGGAATAATGAGACAACCAATATGAAAAGACTCATTAAGATTTCACCGATCACTGGTATGCACCGCCTGGATGGTTGGGCAGAAGGTGTTCTGCCCAACCATCTTATCATTGAGGTTATTCTTTTACTTAACGTAGCCTAATTCCTTTAATACTTGGGCAAAGGTGCCTTTTTCCTTTTTAATTAGCCCGGATAGGTCTTTCGGCCCCATATACCCAGGGCGAAGATCCAGGAGTAAATTTTTTTCCATGTTTTTATAGAGGGAATGCCCCATCGCCTTTTTGAAAATCTGGTGGAGGTATTCGATCCTATCAGGCGGGGTGCCTGCCCTGGCACCAATTCCCCTCCAGCGGCCCATAGTTATGTCCCAACCAAATTCGGGGGCTGCTGGCACATCAGCAAATCGCTTCACCCTGTCTTCCTTGAATACAACTAGTGGTTTGAGGTCACCCTTTTCTAGAAGACCGATTGTGGGGCCGAATTCCTCAAACATAGCATCGATATGCCCGCCTAAAAGCGCAGCATGGCATTTACCAGCTGAATGATAGGGGACTATTTTTGCGGTGATTCCAGCGGCCTTCATGAACATTACCGTTACGACCTCATCAAATCCTGCAGAGCCCGTAATTCCGATGATCACCTTTTTCGGGTTCTTTTTCGCGTAGTCAACAAATTCGTGTATGTCCTTGAATGGGGAGCCTTTGGTTTTACTCTTTTTAGTGCTCACCTGGATGGTCGCTGTATCTAACTGACAACGGATGATGGGCACAAAGTCATTAATAGTTAACGGTTTCCCTTTAAATTTTGCCCGTTTCAGGACATCGTTGATGGGAAGGTCATTACCGATGGAGGTGATGGTATACCCATCTGCAGGCTGTTCCATGGTATAGATCATCCCATTAGCCCCTGCAGCACCCGGGATATTGATAATCACAAGGGGTGCGGGTTTAAGATATCTCCGGGCAGGGATGCCGATGGTCCGGCTGAAGATATCCGTGCCTCCCCCGGGTCCGTACCAAAGGTTCCACTCGATCTTCCTCTTAGGGTAATCGGCCTGCTTAGCAGCCTCAGCAGTCACTACCCCAAAGATCCCCACAATGAAGAAGACTGCTACCAATAAACCAATAAACCTTTTCTCTCTCTTTCCCATAACTTTACCCTCCTTTATGGTTTAAGGTTATAATGTTAAAGCACCACCCCCTCACAGCTCTTTTCATCGAGCCTTGGTTAACTCCACGGATGATCATCAAGGTGAAGCTCGTCTTCACCCTTGAGGCTCTTTATAACCATGGTGGATTTGGTGCGGGCATCCATCTTTCCGGTGATTACATGGAGTTTTGAGCCGAAAGTTTCCTTACAAAAATCCGTTAAGGCTTCCATGGTTTTCGGGCTTCCGGTTACCGGGAGGAATGGCCAGAAAAAGGTAGAGACCCCCATGGCAACAGTCCACATGGCCTTGGTAACATCCATGCTTCTATTGGCCTCTGGAAAAACAGCAACAATGGGATACTCTTTGGGCTCTTTCTTCTCTACACTTGTTAGGCTTAAAAGAAACTCTGTTACACCCCCATTTTGGGCATAGCCAAAATCAAGGATTGATGGAATATCTTCGCCCAGGGAGGCGAGAAGCGCTGATAGGCCTTTGCCACATTCCATTTCGAGCTGTGGGTTTAAGAACCCATATTTTGCCAAACTTACACTGGCCTCCCCCTCGGAAATGCACAGCACATCGTTTTTCAAAAACTCCTGTGCCATTGAGACAATCTCATGATCCTGGGTAAACTTGACATTATTGCTTCCTGCAAGTAGCGCAATTCCCTTGATCTTGTTTCCGTTGATGGCATCCACAATTTTTTTCATATCCACGGTATCTGCAGAAAAGCCCATAAGAGCAGATTCTTTTACCTCTGGTATGTCTTTTGAGATGCCGGAGCGAGTATCAAAGGCCTTTTTCGCCTGAACAATGATCTGCTCAGCAAACCTGCCGAAATCTTGTGCTCTTTCCAAAACCTCGGCTGGCACAATAGTTACGTTCCATTCGCGCGCTACATCTTGCAGCGACGGGTTGACATATTGATCCCCGGTCACAATAAGGTCAACAGCCCCTGTCATTAAGGGGATCTCCTGGGAGCCATAGCTGGTGACCGGAGCAAATATATAGGGAGGAAGCAGTGGATCGGTACACACCCCCATAATACTAACACTTTTCTTTTCCGCCAGCTCTGCGATTTTTTGCTTCAGTACAGGCGAAAAGTGCCCATAAAGAAGAATAGTGGGGATTTCTTTCTGAAGTATGCCCAGGTTTACTTCTATCTCTGTGGGGACTGCATTTCCAAAGACTGAGCTCTTTAATTTTTCCTGAAGCATATGTGCCACACATCCCAGGAGCGAACACTTAAAGGTCCACAAAAGAGTATCGTTTACACTCGTAATACCGCCCTCTAATTTCTGTTATGCCTTAAACAAATCTCTGGCTATTCCTTCAGGATAGATTCCCGTTGCCTTCCAACGATTGGTGAGTGGCTCAGGAAATGCCTCCATTACCTCAGGGCGCACAGTTCCAAAGAGGCCTTGGATGTGCTTTATTATTTCATCCGTTTGTGCCTTATTCGCGGGTGAAACCTCTCCAGCCTCAATGTCTTTTGCAAAATCGATTACCTGATCTAGATATGCCATGGTTCCTTTAACTACCAGTCTCAGCAAAGAATGGACTCCAAGGATATCCTTGCTCTTTCCACACACCCCTACCTTGCTTTGATCCTCTCGAAATGGATGGCTAATACATGGCCCTTGCAGGCAATCCCTGCAGCTCAATCCGGATTCGCAAAAACCACATTCAGGTAGCTGCCCCTCATAACGATCCCAAACTAATGAAATCCCCCTCTCTTCCGCTTTCAGCAAAAAAGGTTCCACAGCCCTATCATTAGTCTTTTTTTGGATGAATTCCATCTCTTTTTCTCCTTTCTGACATATAGTTCCTGACCGTAATGGTTATCTTCTCAATATGCTATACTAAAAAAGATTCAATTCCTCATCTGTACATACTACTATAGATTTATCTCAGGGACCTCTTTTCGCTCCACTAGTTTCAAGGCATTAGTGGGACAGACCTCCACGCAGATAGGAAACTCCATGTTTCGACACCGATCACACTTTACCGCTACTTTCAAGGAGGATGAAGGATTTATAATTCCAAATGGACATACCATTACGCACATCCAGCATGCAATGCAGGTTGGCTCATTTACAAAAACTAATCCACTCTCAGGGTCTCTGCGCATGGTACCATTGGGACAAGCGGTTATACATGGTGCGTCCAGACAGTGTCTGCATTGCAAGGCAAAACGTTTTCCCTCAACATATACCCGGGGTACCGGCTGTGGTTCTTCATTAATTGCCAGAGGAAGCTCCTTGGATACTGATGCGATTTCATTTGCGCACCATAGCTCACATTGGTGGCATCCGGTACATTTTTCTTGGTCTACCATTATAACTTCCATTGTTTCCTCCTCATTGTGCGCGTATTCTTTTTTTAATCACCATTATTGGAACTTAAAGACCAGTATCCATTAGTTCCTTGTACTCAGGTTCTTTAAACTTGTCGGCATTTTTCCTTATTAAGGGCAGTACGTCCATGAAATTGAGGCTGTTGCTCATTAAGATAGGGATATAATCGGAAACATCTATTTTCTTTTTCAGCAGATTGCCAATGACACCGGCCTTTTGGGTCTGGCCCACTAAAATGGCGCCCACGATACATCCATCCTTAAGTATAAGTTTCCTATAAGTGTCCTTGGTGCTATTCTTGATTTCCTGAAATTCTTCCCCAGCCTCTATCCCTGCTTTTTCAGCCTCTGCTCGAATCATACCCATGGATATAGCAGGGTGACCGATAAAGTTCCCGATGGAATTCATCCTGATTGATCCGGGATATCTGCTCTCCTTGCCAGCCATATTCAGACCTGCAATATGACCCTGCTCCACAGCACAGGGCCAAATGGCATTGATGGTAATCATGTCGTGTGCAATATCATGGGTTTCTGCAACATCTCCCGCGGCATAAATGCCCGCCATATTGGTCATCATTTGGTCGTTGACCTTTATCCCTTTAAGGGAGCCAATCTCTATGCCAGTATTTTCAGTAAGCTCTATGGAAGGTCGTATGCCAATGGCTACGACAACCATGTCACATTCTATTTCTCTCGTAGCAGTGATAATGCTGGTTACATGGCTATTTCCCTTAAATGCAGTTGCCTTCTCCCCGGTTATCACCTCTATACCCCTGTCTTCAATGCTCTTTCTGATAATTGAAGATGCCTCCTCATCAAACACGGTGGGCAATACCTGCCCTAATTGTTCCAGCAGGGATACCTTCAGACCTCTTCTCTTAAGGCTTATGCTTGCCTCTACTCCCACACTGCCGGCCCCGATGACCACTGCCTTCTTCGCCTTAAAATTATAAATTCTTTCAGCTTCGGCCATGGTTTTCAAGGTTGATACACCTTCCTTATCCATTCCCGGGATGGGTGGTATTATAGGAACTCCACCAGTTGCTATAAGGAGCCTGTCAAATTCGTAATGATTTCCATCTGCTGTTCTGATAGTCTTGGAATCGGGGGAGATCTTCTGAACCCTCATCCCAAGGTGAGCTATCACATTGTTTTCATCAAAGAAATCTAATGATCTGAAATTTAACAGCTGCTTTGAGAGTTCCTCGGCTATATAATATGGGAGAAGCACTCTTGAAAAAAGAGGAGTCTCTTCATCAGTAAAAAGATCTATCTGGGAGGTCTGATCAACAGATCGAATAGCCTCTACAGCACTTATTGCTGCAGCACTTCCTCCTATTATGATGTGTCGCATCTCTGTCTCCTTCCTTGACTGCTGACTTAATGAAACAGTTCCCTAACGGTTCATTAGCGATTGAGCAGATAAAAATAAATCATTTATCACCATAACCTGTTTTGGGTCCGCATATAATCAATGTACCGAATGAAGCACATATAATGGAAGCAACTTTCGCAGCAGCTGAGCAGCGCGGGTCAGGTTAAAGTTACCGCAGGTACAGCATTTTGTCATCTCTAGAACTGCCTCCTCAACAGTTTTACGCCCCCGTTTGATATCACGAACCAGTTTATCTACCAGATTTGCCGATATCATGGCATGCCCACACATGGTAGTAAGTTCCAGCACCTCGTAGTCGGGCAATTTCTCGGTCTTTCCCCATGTTCCCATGGAATATTCGAGTGAGTGAACACGGCCCAGGCCAGCCTCATCCATGCACTGTTGTACAACATCAGTAAGGCCTGATACTATTACAGAAATCCCTGGTTTGTCGTCTTTGAGTTGTTTCAATAGGGCAACTACCCTTTCCCGATTATCAAAGGTACATTGAACAATAGTCCCATCAGTTACATGGTTCAATATATCATCCATCGTAGTGTTATAGACATTGCCTGTTTTCATATCTCCCAAATTTACCGGGCCATTTTCATAGCAGATGCTCAGAAACTTTCGGGTCTTGGGTGCTGATCCCTCTTTATTGACACCTGTGGCAGGGCAGCCCAGAACCACAAAATCGTTTTCAAGGCTCTCCCTCTCACCCCTTCGATGTAAACTATGGGTCATAATCTTTCTCCTTTAATTATCTTGATAAAATTTGAAGGCAGGTTCTCCCAAACCCATGTTGTTTTTGCTATTGATAGAATAGAAATATCCATATTTTTCCAGGATGGGTACGATTGGTATCTCACCAACAGGGGGAACCTTGCTGATGATCTCCACCGAAAAAACTGTATCAACCTTTTCAGCGGCTTCCTTTAAGGCCTCCAGGACCTGAGGGAGCACCTCTAATTTACACTTTCCCTCGATAATGGCAGATGTCGCCTTCTCATTGAGAACGTCGTCTCTGAGCTTGCCAGTTTTTACATCTTCCATAAAATGGGTGACTGGATTTTGCCCAGCAAACTCATACCCTAAGGGGGCCAAAGCCATTGCGACAATTTCCACATCCTTAAAATAGGCCCCTACTCCTGGTCTGCCCAATTCAACGCCAACCCCAGCCTCACCAGGGAGAAAGCTGCCCTTAACATCATTGGTCTTCATCTCCTCTGTGCCACGGCCGGGGACCTGGGACCCCTTAAACTCAATAAGGGGGTTGCTTAAAATTGCCCGAACCTCTCGCGGCCAGGGTTCCTCTGGCTGGTATAGGGCATTAACAGGAC
>Ga0233412_10001111_pt1 | contig 14549 bp, 11 predicted proteins | sample Na_anoxic_4_MG_FD_180667 | JGI IMG/M metagenome (GOLD analysis project Ga0233412, IMG submission 180667) | Seawater microbial communities from Saanich Inlet, British Columbia, Canada - Na_anoxic_4_MG | ecosystem: Environmental > Aquatic > Marine > Inlet | place: Canada: British Columbia...
CCACTGGCCGATGCATGTGATGTGGAAGATGTGCTCGCAGGCGAGCTCGCAGACAAAGCCGGAGCAATCGTACTCCTCTGTGCAGATGCAGCACGTCCCCTTATCGTCCTGGTCGCTCGTGTCTCTACCACCGTATTTCACTATCTTCCACTTCCGGTTCCTGTTGTCGAGCCAGCTCTTCCAGCGAGGGTTCCTGAACATTCCCAGTGCAGCCGCGCTCGCGCGTAGCTGCATCAGCTCCAGGCCTCTGTCGATGTCCTCGGCGCGCGGTATCACCATGCCGCGGTCCAGCTCGTTGCCGATGGCGAGCAAAAATGCAGCGAATCGTTTCAGCCCAGGCAGATCCTTGAACTCGAAGTCGTAGGTTCTGTCCTCAGTGATAAGCGACAGGACGAGCCACGGAATGCATTCCCTTACTTTCGCGAAAGTGGTCGTTCGCGGACCGTATGTCGCGCCCCGGACGTTCGCTAGATTTATCGTGGTGCTGGTGAGGCCGCCTGGTCTGCTGTATCTCACGCTGCAATCTCTGATGTCGAGACGTCGTCTCGCGGGCGTTCCGTCCGTATAGGAATATTTTATGCATCGAAACATAGCCTGGGAACCGCTTCTGTATATACGCCGGATTTTTAATGAGCGAAGGGTCACACCGACGGGCATTCATCCCCGCAGGCATCTGACCCCCAGTTCGTATCCGTGGACGCACAGGAAGTGTCGCAGATGCCTGTTCTTCGAGGCCATCTGGACTTCATGGAGCACGAACACGTCCTCGGGATCCTTGAGGACCTGCTTGCAGTGGTCCTTTGTCGTCGTGTCCTCCCCTAGGACGCGGTCTAGCGAGGCCTCGGCGTCCTGCATGGCCTGGTCATACTGCGGACCCTCCTTGGCGTTTGCAAGGTCGATGATGGCGTCTTCCATGACCTCGTGAAGCTCGCTCTGTTCCTCTGCGGTCTCCCTGCGCGCGTCGCCGGGCGCTTCTTTCTTGGTCCCTGACATATCGTCTGTCCTTCGACGCAGTGCTGTCGGGCGGTCTCAATTTTTCCCGCCACTAGAAAAATATTTGCCGGTGGCGGCGAAGGTAAGAGTGTGGGCGCGTCCTTAGAACCCGGGGTCATACATGGGGTCGGCGCCGCGCTGCGAGACCTTGAGACCTGACACGTTGTTGTGGATGGTGATGTTTGACTTGTTGCACGGGTCGCGCGGGTCCTCCATCTTCCCGAAGAGCGACTCTATCTCCTGTGACTCTGTCGTGGTGGTGACGGCGGTGTCCTCGAGGGTGTTCATTTCCTGGAGGTCGAGGATTGTCTGGAAGCTGTTCGTCCCGAAGTAACCCTCCTGGCCGCACATGACGTTGGCTGACACGCCGCGCATGATGTCCATCTCGCCGTGCCTGGCGGCCCGAAGGAACATCTCCGGCGTCTCCTCGAACGACGCCTTGGCGATCGGCCCGATGTTGTCGTTGTTGATGCCGTGCCTGAATATGGAGATCATCTTGAATGACGACGTCATCCGGTCGCACAGCAGGCTCAGGTGGTGGTAGTTGATGTAGGTGCCGTCGAACTCGATGACTTCCGTGATTTCGTCGTAGATCAGCTGGCGTGCTGCTTCGATGCCCAGGACCTTGTAGACCTCTGCGATGTCGTTGCTGATGGTCTTCTGTGTGTCGATGTAGTCGAGGGCGAGAACGTCGAGAAGGTTCGTCCCGACCGTGTCCAGAACCCATCTGTCCTTCTTGACGTAGTTCCCCTCCTCGAGGGTCATCACGTTCTGCAGTTTCCGGAGGATGACCTTCGATATCTTCTTGACACCGCGGAGCACCAGGTTGTTCAGCAGGTTCTCCTGAAAGGTCTTGAGGTGGTAGATCTCGTCTGACTGGTCGAGCGTGTCGGGCTTGGCGCCCTTCTTCTTGGACGCCATGGAGTCCAGGCGGAGCCTGAATACGAGCTTGTCCGAGTTGTAGTCCGAGTATGCGCAGGACACCTCGGTATCGTAGCTGTTCCTGATAGCGTAGTTGACGTCCTCCATCGTTATGTTCTTCTCGAGCATGGTTTCCTTGTCCAGCTCGAGGCGCACGATCCACTTCGACTTTTTGTCGCTTGCGGCGGCCGGCTCCGTGCCGGCGCATTCGTCCATCAGGGACTCGAACACCCGATATTGCTCCATCACGACCCTGTCCTCGGCTATCGTCGTGTCGTTGTCGTTCGGGTCGAAGCATATCTCCATTGACGATACGAGTTGCCGGAGGTTGGTGTATTCGACCATGTTCATGATCCGCTGTGCCTTGTCCTGGTCGTAGGCGCTCTGCTCGTTGAGGGCTATGGTGAGCGAGGGGTTCTTGGGGTTCTCGGACAGGGACAGGATTTCCTCGATACGGGGAAGACCCCGGGTCACGTTCGACTTGGACGCAACGCCTGCAAAGTGGAATGTGTTCAGCGTCATCTGGGTGGTCGGCTCACCGATCGACTGTGCGGCTATCATCCCCACCGTCTCCCCAGGGGCGACGATGGCCTGCTTGTAGCTCAGGACCACGGCCTCGAGCAGGATCACCAAGGCACGCTTGTTGAAGCGCTTGATCACCAGGAGGTCCTTTGCCGACAGGTAGTAGTAGAACATGGCCTCGAACAGCGGGGTTGGTGGGCTGTAGGAGATTTCCTGGAGGGTCCTGAACGCACCGTCGATGAGCTCACTTGCTTCGAGGGGCGTGATGTCGACGAGCGAGTTCCGGCCGATTTGCTGCTGACCCTGCGTGTTGTTGATGATGTTTGCGAAGCTCACCGGGATGTGGATGATGCCGTTGTCCTTGTGATGGAACACCTTGTCCACGATTCGGTCGCGCACCTCGATCATGTGGGCGATGCGGGCCTTTGTCACCGCAGAGTACTCGTCCGCTTGCTTCCTCATCCGGGCTTGCGCGGCGTCGATGAACTGGATCAGACCCTTGCCGCTGTCGAGGATGGTGAAGTGGCTGTAGATGTCCTCTAGGGTCATCTCGACGAGTGGGAGGAGCTGGTTCTCCACCTTCACGGCGTCCACGCCGTCGTCGCCATACGCATACTGAATGATCTTGCCTTTGCTGTTCCTCACGGTCATGTCGTAGAGAACGACCGCGTCTTCCATGCCCTTGATCAGCCTCCTCTGGATGTAGCCCGTCTGCGACGTCTTGACGGCCGTGTCGATGAGGCCAACGCGACCGCCCATGGCGTGGAAGAACAGCTCCTGAGGGGTCAGGCCGCCGATGAACGAACTCTCTACGAATCCGCGGGCGCCGGGGCCGTCGTCGTATTGGGTGTAGTGGGGAAGGGTGCGGTTGTTGAAGCCGTACGGAATGCGTCCCCCGTCTACGTTCTGCTGACCAAGGCATGAGATCATCTGCGAGATGTTGAGGTCGCTGCCCTTCGAGCCGGCCTCGACCATGATGACGAACCGGTTGTCCTTTGACAGACTCTTCCGACCAATTCTCCCGGCCTGCTTCGCGGCGCCGTCCAGGATCTCGTTGACTCTCGCCTCGAACTCCGCCTGGTTGCTGCGGCCGGTGTCGTTCTCGAAGATGCCCAGCTGGGTCTGATCGATGATGTCCTTGACCTGCTGCTTCTTGGTGGAGATGATGTCCATGATGGCGTCGTTGGTCTCCTTGTTGGCGATCAGGTCGCTGATGCCCACACTGTAGGCACTTGACTTCATATACTCAGTGACGATGTCCTGGATGTCGTCGATGAAATCGGCCGCCTTCATGTTGCCGAAGTCGTTGCAGATTCTGTGGATCAGCCCCTTGCTGCCCGCCCCAAGCACGCTCTTCTCCATGTGCCCCCGCAGGTATGCGCCGTTGCGGATCTCTAGGACGTTGTTCGAGGTGGCCCGGTCCTCGTCGTCGCCGAATAGTTTCGTTTTGTAGGTGAGGGAGAGCGGTGGAAGTATTTGCGAGATGACCTCGAAGTTGGACACCTTGCCACCGGCGCCGCGAAGGGCGTCGGTGTCGACCTTGTTGTAGCTCATTAGCAGGTTCATCGCGTCTCGCGGAGAGAACTCGATATCCTTGCGGGTCAGGCGGTAGGCCCCGAGCAGCGAATCCTGGAATATACCGACGATGGACTGGTTGTTTGCCGGGCTGATGATCTGCCACGGGACAGCGGCAAGATGCTTGAGCTCCGTCTCGGACTCTTCGTCCTGTGGCATGTGCAGGTTCATCTCGTCACCGTCAAAGTCGGCGTTGTATGGCTTCGTGTCGCCGACGTTCATCCGGAAGGTGTCGCCGCGGGTCATGATGCGAGCGATGTGGCACATCATCGACATCCTGTGAAGGGTCGGCTGGCGGTTGAAGAGGATCCCGTCACCGTCCATCATGTGCCGGTGCACGGTGTCGCCGTCCTCCAGGCGCAGGGACTCGCGGTCAACGTATCGCAGCGATATTGTCTCGCCGTTGCGCTTCTCCAGAATCTTGGCGCCAGGATACTCGTCGGGGCCATTGAGGACGAGCTGCGTGAGGTAATTGCGGTTCTTCTCGTTGACAAGCACTGGCTTGGTGATGTTCTTCGCGATTTTGAGGGGAATGCCGAGCTCCTTGATGGAAAGATTCGGGTCGGGTGTGATGACTGAACGCGCACTGAAGTCGACACGCTTCCCCATGAGGTTGCCCCTCACACGCCCGCCCTTGCCGTTCAGGCGCTCGCGGATGGACTTGAGGGGTCTTCCTGACCGTTGCGCCACTGACGCCACACCGGGGATCTTGTTGTCGATTGCCGTCGCGATGTAATACTGCAGGACTGTGGTCCAGTCGTCAATGACGTTTGCCGGGGCGTTCTGCGCTATCTTCTCCTGGAGGGTCTTGTTGGCCTTGATCATGTTCACGATGATATGGCTGATGTCGTCCTCGCTCCTCTGCTGAGCATCGTGCTTGACGGAAGGGCGCACCGCGGGGGGCGGAACGGCGAGGACCTGGCACACCATCCAGTCTGGCCTCGACCACGTGGGACTGAACCCCATGAAGTTGACGTCCTCGTCAGAGATTCTCCTGAAAATCTTGAGCACGACTTCTGGCGTAAAACGCATGTTGAGCTTGTCCGCGTCCTCCGGGCCGAGGCCTTCGATGTTGTCCCATTCCGCGAAGATCGTCGCAAGGCCTTCCTTGCGGATCTTGTTGGGCTGCTTGCAGTTGCACCCGTCGTCCGTGTCTTCGCCACATCGCTTGATCTTGCTGGCCAGCGCGAACACCTGGCCCCACCTCTGCTCGCCTGCCAGCTTGAGGAAGTGCTTGTACTTGTCCTTCCCGATCAGTAGCTTGCTGCACTGGACGCAGACGCATCGCAGGATCTTGATCACGGTCTGGAGGTATTGTATGTAGAACACAGGCCGCGCGAGCTCCATGTGGCCGAAGTAGCCAGGGGTTTGCATATAATCGAGACCGTCGGTGGGACAGATGAGCCCGGGTTCCTGGACGCCCATACGCGGGTCGAACAGACCGCCGATGACAGGTTTGTTGCCGATGTAGGTGTCCCTGCTGGTTATCTCTGCCACCGACCCTTTCCTGATTTCTTCCGGGGACAGCATCCCGAACTGGATGCCAATAATCTTCGATGGGTTGTTCCGGGGAATCGTTGCGCAGCAGTTTTTCGGCATCCTTCTTATATTAACAAGATAATATTTAGGCCGTTTCCTGATTCAATTTTTCCCAGCCATCCGCCACTTAAAAAATTGAAAAAACATTTAAATAGATGGCGACAGACACTGTACCGGAGAATGCCCAAGGATCACGAGAAGAAGTCGCCTAAAGGCAAGGAAAGCAATAGGAATAAAGTAGGGAAGAGCGCAAAGGACACGAAGAGGAGACACGAGTCCAGGGCGAGAGACGGGGCCAGGCGCAGGAAGAAGGACGAGTCGTCGGACAGCTCGGACAGCTCCTATACGGAGTCCGACGAGGAGTTCAACGGTGCCGAGTATAAGAAGTTCCTGTCCCGCCTGTTCCCCTCGCGTTACATCAACGAGAGGGTGAAGGAGCTGAACCGCGACTCCGAGGACGAGGAGAGTGACGATGAGTCGTCGGACGGCTCGGACTGGGAGCCTGCCAAGAGGCCGGTGGAGGCGAGGGCAGGTGGGCTGGTCGGTCTCCCCACCCGCGGCCGTTACAGGAAGCTCGGGGAGGACGAGGACGAAGAGGACGAAGAGGACGAGGAGGACGACGACGACGACGACGAGGAGCGCGGTGCCCAGAATCCGCAGTTCAACATCATCCTGACGCTGGGCGACCCGAAGCACCAGGAGGACGAGAGTGAGGAGGATACTGAGGAAAGTGACGAGAGCGAGGAGGACACCGAGGAGAGCGGCGGCAAGGCGACGCCGAAGAAGGCGAGCAGGCGCGACAAGGAGCTGGACGATGAGCTGGAGGGGCTTCTTGGGGGAGGGCTCGGCGGGGGTGCAGAGGCGGGTCGCGCGAAGAACCAAAGGGTGGGGCGCCGCCAGAGGCATCGCGAGGAGACGAGCGAGCCGGGTTGCGACCGGCAGAGTGTGTCCTCCACGGACACTGATGACGAGCTCACTGACCGTCAGGTCGTGGTGAACTTCATGCGCATGGCCAGGCGCATGCAGGAGAAGCACGACAACGGGGTCATCGAGGAGCTGATTGGTGTAGGCAAGAAGAAGTACAAGGAGATTCGCAAGCGCGAGGACGCAAAGGATAGGAAGGCGAAGTTTAGGAACCTGCAGAAGTTTCGCAAGATCCTTTCGGAGAGGAACGTCATGAACGACTACGCGTTCTTCAGGAAGATGCCTCCTGAGAAGCAGCAGAAGCTCATTGACGAGCTCGAGGAGGTGAACAAGCATGCGAGGATTGAGACCCCCTATAGGATCGGGCTGCTCGAGTCGGACATCCCAGTGAAGTTCAAGGGTGCTGCCATGAAGAAGATCAACGCCCTGAAATACATGGAGCCGGGCAACGGGGAGTATTACAAGAGCAAGACGTGGGTGGACACGTTCATGCACCTTCCGTTCGGCAAGTATCACGAGCTGCCGATCAACCGGAGCCATGGTGTTGATGCCTGTCACGACTTCATGGACAATGCCAAGAAGACCCTGGACACAGCGGTGTACGGGCTGAACGACGCGAAGCTGCAGATCATGCAGATGGTGGGCCAGTGGATCAGCAACCCGCAGGCGGTCGGCACCTCAATTGCCATCAAGGGACCTATGGGGACGGGTAAGACGACGCTCGTGAAGGAAGGGATCAGCAAGATTCTAAACAGGGAGTTTGCGTTCATCGCTCTTGGAGGAGCGACGGACTCGAGCTTCCTAGAGGGACACTCATACACGTATGAGGGGAGCACGTGGGGCAAGATCGTGGACATCTTGATCCAGAGCAAGTCAATGAACCCGATCATCTACTTTGACGAACTGGACAAGGTGAGCGACACGCCGAAGGGGGAGGAGATCGCCGGGATCCTGACGCACCTGACGGATAGTTCCCAGAACTCCCAGTTCCACGACAAGTACTTCGCCGAGATCGACTTCGATCTGAGCAAGTGCCTCTTCATCTTCAGCTACAACGACGAGTCCCGGATCAACCCGATCCTGAAGGACCGCATGTATCGCATACAGACGAAGGGCTACAGCAAGAAGGAGAAGGACGAGATCGCGAGTAACTACCTACTGCCGACCATTCGTGCCACGGTCGACTTTGCGGAAGGCGACGTTGAGATAGAGACGGCCGCGTTACACCACATCATCGACACATACACCGACGACGAGCAAGGCGTCAGGAACCTCAAGCGGGCGCTTGAGATCATCCACACGAAACTGAACTTGTATCGCCTGATGAGGCCTGGCACGAACCTGTTCGAAGAGGACATGTCGCTCGATGTGACGTTCCCGTTTACTGTAACTATCAGCGTCGTCGACAAGCTTCTCAAGGCTGCCGACGGCACGTCGTCACATATGTCGATGTACATGTAGAGGGTTGCGAAACTCACTTAGAAATACTCCGGATAGAGTCGTATGGCCGCGGAGGGCGAGCGGGCGCTGGACGTTCTTCTGCGCATGAGATATTTTCTCGCGGGCGAGCTGGACATTACTAGGAACCACCTGCTGGGGGTCGAGGGTATCGACCCGGCCGGCCTGGACCAGGAGGGCGCTGCTATGCACGAGCGCATACTGAGTTTTTTGAGACAGAAGTACGCCGCGAACGTGGCGTGCAATCGGTTCATGCTTGCAGAGTTAGACGGTCTGGTTCATAGATCGTGTAATCATGATATGGTCGAGGACGATGTCGAAGACCCGATGTCGGGGGAGCTGACTCGCATACGGTATTGCAGGGTGTGCGAGTTCACGCCTCAGTAGGTGGTGGCGAACGTCCGGTTGCCCGCGCGCTGGTTCAGGTATTGGGCCTGCTCGTCGGTGATGCAGTTGCACCCTCCGGAGCTGGAGTAGTTTGACCCGGGTCCGTCGCAGCAGGATGGGTCGAACTTGTTCTGGCTGAAGATGAGCATCTGGTCGTCGGCCAGGGGCACCTTGAGACCGGTGTTTCCTTGGAGGGTGCTGAGCATGGCCTTGTGTGGGTTGGTGGGAAACTGCTGCTGACTCATCCATTTGCCTTCCATGGCTGCGTCCCGTTGTTCGTGGGTCGGCGCGGGGTGCATCCGTTCGAAGTTTTCGTAGGTCATGCAGTTGCACAGGAGTGTGCTGCCGAGGAACAGACCGACCATTAGTGCCAGGACCACTACTTCGAGGCGACACTTCATACCGAACAATTTGAAAGCCATTCTTATACATATTTAGGAGATAAAAATATGAACGGGTGTTTAGCCGTTGGTATTTTTCCGCAGGAGGATTCCTAAAGCCCGGGGCGGCACTAGTAGAACATGTTTCTAAAGCTTTCTTTCCCTTTGGCCATTTCGCCGGAGATCGACATTCCGGAAGGTGATTTCTTTGCCGAGTTGACGGCCGCTCCGGCGGCCTGGTTCTTCTTCATTTGGGCAGTTGTCTTGAAGTCGATCGGCTGGACGAACCCCTTGGTCATGTTGAGTGCGTTGGCCCACCACAGTGTGTCTCCCAGGTTCTTGTCGGGAGGCGTCTTGATGAGTCCGGGGAACAGTCCCATGAGGTCCATCATAGGGTCTATGACCAGCGCCTCGTAGACCTGGATGACGATGACTATGGCCGCCACCGCCACGAAGGCAACGACCCTGACGATCATGGCTGCGATCGTGGCCGATATTGCCCAGCTTGTGGCGGCGACTTCGGCGACGTCGGCCACGCCTTCGGTGACTATCCCGATTGGAAAGGTAAAGGGGTCAAGCATCTCTGCGGCGCCGACGACCTCCATCACCGCGGGAGGTACCGTGGAGGCCAGTGACGCCAGCATCATTGCTGTTCCCGCCATGACCACGACGATCAGTATCAGGCCGCTTATGCCGAGTATCTCGAAGATGTACAGAACCCAGTCGGCAATGACCTTGACGACGAGGTTTACCCAGGAGATCACGGTGAAGAACACAATGTCGATAAAGTAGAACACGAATCCCATGACTCCGGTGCTGCGCTTGAGGATGTCCTCTAGCTTGTGCCACATCGATATGATCGGCACCAGGAGGTTCATGACGCGGGCCACCACGTCTTTTGCGAAGTTTATGACGTCTGTCCTTATGGTGCTTATGAACTCACCAAGCTTGCCCATGATCGTGTTCATCGTCGCTAGCGTCTGCTGCATCAACGCTGTCGCCATCTTGGCGGGGTTGGTGGCGAAGCTGGTGAGGTCTCCCAGGAGACTGTTCACGCAGAACGAGAAGTTCTGGGCCGTGTAGGCCCACTTTGATTCGCCGGCCGGAGCGTTGATGAAGCCGGCAAGGGGCATGTATCGCGGGTTGCACCTGTTGCTTGGCCAGTCCTGACGGATGGCGTGGAGATGGTTGCCCACTTCGGCATAGGTGATAACGCTAAAAACCACGACGAGTATTGCGCCGGCGACGATGATCGACATGCCATTCTTCTCTAGATAAGTATTGCCTCCGTAGAGGCTGTTTATGTTCTTTAGGAAATTGACGCTCTCCGCCTGTCCACTCATATATAACTACGCTATATTAATGAATCAATCATCCCTCCTTAGCCTCCGGTCTTCGCCGGAGGGGAGGAACCGGGTGGCTCCATCTGCATGAGGACCTCGTTCGACGCCTCGGCCAGCGCCACGCCAGTGGACGCGGTGCTCTGGATGATGTATGCCATGCTGAGGAAGGTGGCAACGAGTCTGTTCAGCACGTCCTTGACCATCAGTATCACTCGCACGATCTGCAGCGTCGCGTTGAAGAATATTCCGTAGATGCTGCCTATGATGGTCTGCAGGGCGCTCCTAAAGAAGCTGAAGAACTGTGACACCTCGCTCAGTCCGTTGAGGATGTTCTTCAGCACGTCCCCAAGTAGGGAGATTATCATTTCCAGAGGCTGGAGGAAAAAGCTCATTACTCCTGATTGCGTGCTCTGTATGCACGACGAGAAGTTCTCTCCAGTGTCCGTTCCGGGGGGACCGAGTTGGCTCGCCAGGGGCATGACCATCGGGCTGCACCGGTACTCGGGCCAGTTCTCTTGTATCTTCTTGACCTCGACGCTAACGATGTTAAATACCACAAGACCGGAAAACACGCCGATGATTACCAAGCTTAAAATTATGTCTCCGGCTTTCATAATAGAATATAGTGCGATTTTATATTTTATTATTTACGAGATAATGACTTATCGTCTTCTGGTCCTTGAGCCGCGACGTTTCTTGGGTGATTTCCGTCCGCTGGCGGGGCGGGGGCGTCTAGATCCCTTGCGCCTGCGAGCGCGTCTCGTCTTCTTGCGCGCCCGCGATCTGGGTCCTCCACCTGGCATTATCACCGTGGTTGCCTGGATGTCCGGGCTGTTCGCGCTTTTCCAGCCGGCAAGCTGGTTCCCGGCTTTGAGGCCGGCGGTCTGCGCGGCTTTCGTCGACAGGCCGGGACCGTGCGCTGCAGACGACGCGCCGCGGACATAGCCGCCACGATGCGACCGGTTGAGGGCCACGAGCTTCTTGTTGCTGGCCAGCCGGCTGGCATGGGCGTGCTTGAAAGCACCACCGAGAGAACCGACCGACCCCTGGATGGAGAAGTACTGTCCGCTCTTGTCTTGGGTGATAAGCGGGGCCATGTATATATATATAGGTATAAAAATATAATAAAAATATGTGTCCGGTGTTTAATAAGGCATGAACCCGAACGAACGGCTTAACTTGCAGCGCATGGTGAAGGAGAGCGACACCGAGGAGACGACCGACCTTATTCGAGATGTCAAGCACAGCAAGCTCATACGTGCCAACGTCAGGAAGCTGGCGCAGCTGCGCGACGCGAACCTGGGGCTGGCGCAGACATCGCCGGATGAGTTTGATGACCTGTGCATTTACAACTGTGGCTTCCTGTTCAATCACTACACCGACATCTACAACAAGGTCAAGAAGGACGAGGTCGACATGGGCATACTAGAGCGTTTCCTGGATGTTCTCGAGAACATCGAACAAGGGGAGCTCGATCAGCATGAAGGTTCCTTCGAGGTGGGGAAGCTGTTGAAGGAGCTGTACGTCGACAGCGCTCTCCGCAAGGCGGAGAAGCTCGACGAGGCTAGTGCGCCGGAGCCCAAGCAGGAGTCGAAGGCGATTTCGTGGCGTGAGTGGAAGAAACGCAGCATTTGAGGCGAGGGGGCGGCTCACAAGAGCATCGAGTTGAGCCAGTGCGCAAACGCGTAGCCGGCCGCGCGGGTAGTTTCTCCCGCGACCACGAGTAGCGCACCATAGAAGGTCAACGCCATTGCACTCGCAATGGTGTGGGCGAGCTGGTCCTCGTCGCCGGTTTCCGCGGCCACGAGGTGCTCGTGTGCGAGGTTCTCAAGGAACGCGTCGAATTGTTCGTCTGCGGCGTGTCCCTGCTGCCACGGGACTTGGTTTCCGAGGGTGTCAAACTCGAACTTGCGGCCGCCTTTCTGGGATCTGCACGTCGACAGAGCGCGGTCGGCCTCTGTTGCGAATTCTGGGTCCTCTGTCATTTTCCTAGCTGTTCCCACGGCTACGTTCCTGAAAACGGCCTTGTGTCCCAGGACCACCTCTTTCGCGGCCTGGAGCAGCGCGGCGGGGTCCACAAGGGCTTTGCACGCGCGCGGCGGGCGGCACGCGGTCCCGATAGCCTTGTTCACTGCCGACTCGAGCTCTTCGGCTGTCAGTGTCACGCCGCCTCCGCGTTTGCCTCCAGTCCTGCGCCGCGTGCGCTTGTTTTGTCTCCTCCTGGGACTTTTCTTCTTCGGCTTCTTGTGGCTGGGCATTTATATGGGGCAAGAAAAGAACTTGGGGTAAGCATAGGTCCCGGGGCTTGTGTCGTTGCTAAATTTAATGTAGTGATAGAGTAATGCGTAGAAGCACCGCGAGAGAGATAATCCGGCAGAGACGGGCGCGGAACATGATAATGCCCTACATCGAGCACATTGGGGCGATCGTGGAGGTGCAGAGCTGTGTTCGCGGGTTCCTGGCGAGGAAGAGGTTCGCGGCTTTGAAGGAAGAGAACGACGAGATAGACCGAGAAGTGGCCAGTGGGATCATTCAGCGTAACTTTCGTCTGTATCTGTTTAGGAAGAAGAACATACATGCAGCGAGAATAGCACGTTTTATCCGCAGGCTTCCCGGGCTCCGCGAGCGCCGGCTCCGGAAGATTCGGGGCAACCTTAGACGCATCGCGGTGAGGGAGGCCCTCAGGCGGTGGATACGGGGAAACAGGTATGTCGACCTGCATGGATTCACTCCACCGCTTCGCCGCGCGGCAGGCGAGCGCATACGGACGTTCATTGACGACAGGAATGCGAGGCGCGAGGCGCGCCAGCACAACTGGGACGTCCTGGACCGTCGGCTGCGAACGATACGGAGAGACATTGACAGCATTATCACTCCTGGCCCGGCCACCGCGCCGGGCCCGGGTGCTCCGGCAGTTCGTCCGGTCATAACGACGCCGGCCCTGCGCCCCGTGCCTCCCGCTCTCCCACCTCCACCGGTCCCGCCGGTTCTGCGGGGGCGGGCGAGGCACCGGGACATCCCGGGCCGTGACCCGACTCCGCCACGTCCCGCCCACAGACCCAGACCAACCATACGCCACCGACTGGAGGAGATAGAGCGGCAGTTCCAGGACCCGAGGATTCGAGAGATATACCGCAATAACCGCGTGATACTTCCCGACGGCAACAGAGTCATTCCTGCCGCCAGGGGAGGGTACCATCTGCGACCGGACCCGCATCCCTTGGGCAGACCGGAGCTTCCGGACACACCGGTCGTGTCTCCTGCGCGGGCGCGGGACTGTCCGGTGTGCCTTGAGACGAAGGCTGATTTCCGCATGGTGGATCCAGGATGCGGGCACCTGGTATGCTTCCGGTGCACGCAGGGGATGATCACGGCGGCCCTTGGCAACGCCATGACGGACATACCCATCAAGTGTCCTATGAGCAGGGACGGCTGCGACAAGCTTGTCACGCCTTACACTGACCGGGTGAAGCCTCTGGTCGTGCCGCGGGACTACGAGAAGTTCGAGAGATACCACATCCTGAGGTTGCACGTCCCACAGAACCGCCTGCGATACTGTCCGAACTCTGGTTGCGGGATGCCTTTTGAGATCGACGACATGATCGTGGACGAGCTGTCTTCTCCACCTCGACGGGAGGACTTTCGGCTGCACGCGAGCTGCCCCGAGTGCGCCGCCGGCATGTGCATATACTGCAATGATTTTGCTCATGTGGGATTATCGTGCCGGGACTTTCAGCGCCGTCAGCAGACCGACTCTGATGCCACGAGCGCCTACATACGGAACTATTGCAAGAAGTGTCCGCTGTGCAAGGTGAACGTCCAGAAGCAGCAGCTTCCAGAGCAGGAGCAGCATGAGCGCACCACCGGCATGGCGGGAGGGACAAGTGAATGCCACCATGTTACCTGCGGTGCGTGCAAGGGCGACTTCTGCTGGACTTGTTTGAAAACTTACTCGGGGGCGACCTACTACCACCGCACGTGTCCCAACAACGACTGCACAATAACGTTCGCCGGTGGGGTGCCCAGGATAACCCACCTTCCGATCGGCCAGCAGTCGTACATAAAGATGGTTACTTACAGAGGGGAAAGCATCGTGCGGGAACGGGTTTACCAGATCAACAACTCGCAGGCGATCCTCGGGGCGTCGCCGTCAGCGTACACGACGCGAAATAAGACGGTGGTCCTGCACTGCGGGGAGGACGGTACCGTCAAGCGTCTCGAGGGGTTGCTAGGGGACTACACGTTCCGCCAGAACAACCGGGCATGATCATGTGACTATATGATCCGTCTCAGGCAGTAGCCGGCGCAGAAGCCGGCGATGTTGATCGCTACCTCGGCGGCCGAGTGAACCAGTGTGTGGCTGGGTGCCCGCTTGATCGGCGGGTAGGGGGCATGGTCATCTCCTGGTCGCGACCCGGCGGCGCGCGGTTTCACGCCGTCACCACGCTTGCTCAGGCACGCACCGGTGTAGTTGAGCGCCCGAGGATTCATCTGGACGTAGTACTCA
>Ga0233412_10001114_pt1 | contig 14523 bp, 26 predicted proteins | sample Na_anoxic_4_MG_FD_180667 | JGI IMG/M metagenome (GOLD analysis project Ga0233412, IMG submission 180667) | Seawater microbial communities from Saanich Inlet, British Columbia, Canada - Na_anoxic_4_MG | ecosystem: Environmental > Aquatic > Marine > Inlet | place: Canada: British Columbia...
ATAACAGACTTCAGCATTTACATTTTTCACGACGCCGAAAAGTTTATTGTAAAAATCGCTGAAATTATTCAGCCTCTTTTTTTTGACCTGGTTGTAAAAAAAATTGACATTACGCAGACCCCATGGAGCGTCGGCATATATCATATCTGCCTCGCCGAAACGGTCTAACGCTGATTCGGTTATATCAAGCACACTGATTGCCGAATCGCCATATTTCCATACCTCACCTTCCTGGATCGGAAATTCAGAGTGAGCGTTTTCGTACCTGAAAATCATACTATACCTTGAAGTATTCCCTGATTTTTTCTTTGTTTTTTTCAACATAGTCTGTGTAAAAAACAATATCCTCAGGGACTACCCTGTGATCGATATTCAATCCGCCGTGCCCTGTACCTGAAAGCCCGCCGACACACTGGTTAAGCTTGAACAGCCTAAGCATATAGTAAAATGCTGATATAATAAGCTTATCACTGCTGAAGCACCCAAAATTACCAATCAACTCAGTTCCCTTTATCAATACCTCATGCCCGTATTTCATTTGGTGAGTTGTTAATTTTTCCTTTTTTCCGACATCAACTATTTCAAGGTCCCGCTCAATCTTCGCTGAGTCAAAACGCACACCGAACTCTTCAGCAAGCAGTTCATAAAATGAAACGTCGCCGTTTCCATGCTCAATGCAGATTGGACGCATTGCCCCGACCGTCATATGTCCGGCTATCATCTGATTTCCGGCCGCACATCCGAAAAGTCCGATAAACGGGCACATTTCGATCAGCTTCTCCTTCTCGGCTATTTCCTCGTATCTTGTTGACCCGTCAAGCATTCCGCCTGTAAAAAGCATGTGATACGTTTTTTTGTTAAGCTTTTCAATGCCGGCTGTGACGCAGAAGTCCTTCATGCAGAGACGCCGCAGGATACCGCGAATTGAATTTCCTGAAATAACCGGAACCCAGTCAAATGTTTTTCTGAAAACTAAAGGACTTTCGCCTTTAACCGCTTTCTTTTCACTTTTAACCGGAGCAATATCCGCGTCGTAAAAATCATTACCAGCAGGGTTTATACCTTCTTCGATCTCATTTTTCTTTTCTTCCCTATGCCTTCGCAGCAGCAGGATTAAAAGCTGATGTTCATCTCTGACAATCGTTAAAAATTCATCGTCGGAAAACTTCTCGATCATTTCCAGCATACGGATATTTTTTAAAGCTTTTATGTCAAACGCTTCCGTGATCCTGTTTATAAATTCCGCAATAGTCCGCGAGTGTGAAGCGGCTTTCACTTTCCCTGAAAATTCATCCCAGATTTTGAATGTCCTGGAGCTTTTCATGTCCGTAAAATCTATTTTTCTCCAAATCGCATTATAAATAAAAACAACTGCCTCGCGCCTTTCATTTTCGCTTGAAAAACTTGATTCAAAAGCAAGCGGTTCAGCCAGCTTGATCTTTTCGCGTCTTAATTTTTTAACCGTCCCGCTGTTTTCATCGCTTCCCGTGTGAACTGACTGAAGCGCGACGGCTTTATAGTCAATTTTGATCATATCTTCTCCATGTTCAATTTTATGTTTTATCTGACTTTTACTTAATACAAAGTTTAGGATTAACTATTTTCAGAAACACATCCTTCTTCTAAATCCAGCATCAGAACAGCAGTAGCGGCGATAATATGCTCCACTTTTTCCATGTACTCGATTTTATTTTCGTGTCTGAAAGCTCTGCCTGCATATATCATATTTTTTTGAGCGTTCTCAAGGCTGCTCTTCGCCGCTTCATTCCAATCTTTCATACTGTCCATAATTTTTTATACTCACTCCATAAAACTTTTTCGCTGTTGATTATAATTTTGTCCACTCCCGTAAAAGTGCACCATCGCTGAATAATGACCTGACAGTAAGCCGGATCAATTTCCATTCCGTAACATTTACGGCCTGTTTTTTCGCAGGCTATCAAGGTTGTGCCGGAACCAAGGAAAGGGTCAGTTATAATTTGATTTTTATCAGTCATGGCTTCAATGTACTGTTCAGGAAGTCCGACCGGATAAATTGCAGGGTGCTTTTCTCTTATTGGTCCTAATTCCGGTGTCTGCTGGATGACTGTATGCAGTTGGTGGTGCGTGTATGTCTGTGAATGAGTTGTTTTAACATTCCCATCTTTGCCTCTTACGTAACTAATTTTTCCTTTTTCCCAGTCATACCCTTCCCTTTTCTTATATCCGGCCAAATCATTACTGATTGTCCTGTTTAATTTTTTGGTTTCCTCACCGAATACGAAAAGCCATTCATGTGTAATTACAAACATAGCTGTAGCACTTGCTATACTGCCGCCTGCCGTCTTATCCCATACGTTCCAGCTTAAAAGCTTGTACCCTGATTCTTTTGCCTTTAAAATGTAATCCTGCCAGTATTCGATTATTTCGCTGTCTTTGCGTTTAATCCCTAAATTGATAACTTGGTATTTGGTGAACGGGTAAAAAGCCGGAATAAAATTAATAAGATGATTAACTGATAAATCAACATTGCCACCGTAATCCCTTAAATCCGCGTACGGTGGAGAAGTAAATAAAATCTCCGCCTTCTCGCCGCTCATCAACAGCTCAACATCCTCTCTTTCAGTACTGTCCCCGCAAAGAACCCGATGTTCTCCAAGTTCAATCAGATCCCCGGCGCGGATAACTGTCTTTTCATTAACTTCCGGTATATTGTCCGCGTCGCCATGCTCGTTTTCACCTTCAAAAAACGTTTCCAGCTCTAAATCAAGACTTTCGGCCAGCTCATCAAGGTTTATATCATCGAATGCCGGAAATTCAATTTTAAGCTCATTTAAGAGCGTTTCAAGTCCTTCCGTCTCCCAATCGCCGCTGATGGTTTCAGCATTCATGGCAACATTAGCCGCCTTCTCCGTCACCGGATCAAAATCAACTGTAATACACTCAGCTTCCTTAATACCGCTTATGAGCATAGCCTTAACCCGCTGGTGCCCACCGACAATGACAGGGTTTTTCTTATCTCTGACATTGACCACAATCGGCTGAATATACCCGAATTTCTTTATTGATTTCTGAAGTCCCGCAAGGGCTTCGTTTGTGATTGTACGCGGATTGTACTCAGCCGGATTCAGGTCTTTCAGGTTGAATGTTTTCAATTTCATATATTATTTTATAGATCATAATAGATTTCTATTGACTAATAAATCTATTATAATTTATTGTTAATTATTACGTCAACAGAATCTGTAAAAAAGAAACAAAGGCAGTATGAAAAAAGAAACAAAGAAAGGATTTTTCGGAAGACTGGCAGCCCTCTACGGCATGAAAAGAATGAAACATATAGCGGCGGCTTTCGGAATATCAGCCATGACGGCTTCGGCTGTGGACATTCAGGACGGAAGAAAGAACATTAAGTCACTGCTGGTCGCTATTGAAGTTCTGTCCGAAATGGTGCCGGAAAAGAAAAGAGCTGCGGCACTTAAGGAAATTACCAAACGGCGTGCCGAGATCGGGCTTAAATAAAAAGTCAAAAAAGTTTATTACTGTTGATTTTTTATTTGACAAAAATCTAGTATGATTTATAATAAGTATCAGTTAAGCGCGATTATTAAAAACTTTCAGGGAGAGCGGAATGGAACTTTATCACGGATCAGACAGCAAGTTTGAAAAGTTTGATTTTTCAAAATCAGTCGACGGCGGCGTATATTTCACAGACGAAAAGAACGCGGCAGCGTGGTACGGAAAGCATATCTACTCTGTTAAACTGAACAGTAAGCATATTCTTGACCTGTCAAGCGTTGACGGAGTGAAGACTCTGCTTGAAAAGTGTCCGGTTCTTATTTCTTCAATTGAAGAGGAAGCAGGCGAGGAAATGGAAGACATTCTTGAAGATGATGAGTATGTCAGCGATAGCCTGCTTAGTTTTTTCAGCGATTGCGGAATGTGCTTTGAGGATGAAAACGGGAATGATGAGTATGTTAGAGAATACATTCTTGCTGAACTGAAAAAAGAGTATGACTGTGTTATTCTTGAAGACTACACAGACGGCGATTATCATAAAGCCTACATTGTATTCAGCAATGAAGGCATTGAATATATTAATTAAAAAATCTAAAAGGAAAAAATGAAAAACATGAAATCAGAACTGAAAAAAATTGCTGAAAATTGGAACGCTTCAGGTGAATTTGACGAGACAGAATTTGCAGGACGTTTCTTTGTCTCAGATTATGAATTAAGCGAATTTGCCGAAAATCATGGATTTGTTTGGGAAGATGAAGAAGTAAATGTTGTAATCGATTGCAGAGCATACCCGACAATGTACACTGATGAAGAAAAAGTTGAACAGGCTTGCGGATGTCGTTTAAAGTATCAATGCACTGAAACGCATTTTAGTAATGAGACTGTGCTAAGGTCAGATGAAAACGGAAATCCTGTAAAATGTCCAAGGATTGAAACATGGCCGCATCATTTTTTTGGCGGTGGAGTATATGAAGTTATCTTTGACTGTAACAGCATTTAAAAATTCCGCTCTGGTGCGCTTTGTGCTGGAGCAAAATCAAAAAAAATATAGGAAAAAAGGAAAAAATGAAAAACATGAAAGGCTTGGTATCTGTTATGGAAACGAGAGATTTAGGTGAATTATTGGATTGGCGTGATTCAATCTGGTTGCGCAGTAAAGAGCAGAGAAGATATAAAAAATTGGGGTATAACGCATCTCTTTATACTGCTGAATTTTCACTTGATGAAAACGGAAATTTAGAAATATCAGGCGGTTATGATGCTGAAAAAGTCAACGGTATCTATGTTCATACGCTTGATCATAGCTTTGTAGACGAAGAATTTGACATTGAAGAATTCATTGAAACTTTTGAGGAATTGCTTACTTAAGCATAGAAAAGTGTTGAGGCAACTAAAAATAAAAAGGCTTAGGCGTGTGGAACGCCTAAGCCTGTTCATTAAAACATCCCGCTTCCAGTGCACCAGTGCACCATAAACGCAGCCCCCGCAATCAGCACCACAAGCTTAAAACATGTCTTTATAATCCAGAACATTAACGCACCTTTTTAATTTCAACGCATGAAAACGGGACACTGCTTATTTCTTCACCGGAATACTGAGAAGCAGCCATACCGCCGAACACTGACCCGAGAATCAATATAATACCTACCTAGATCATATCACCACCCCAGCGGCAGCGACAAGCCGACGAAAATAATATTTACAGACCCGTCAGCCTGACTTTTTTTTATATCCGCCCCCTCATCTGCAATTTTAGCTTCTCTGCTTACCAAGCCGAAAACAACCCTGTACCCCAGACTTTTAATCGGCAGATAGACTTTCGCTCCGTATTCCATTGAAACCTCCAGCTCCTCGGTGCCATCGGAATTATCCGGTAGAGATTTACCGGCACCTGCAAAAATTTCTATAAGCGGATGAACGTAAAATCCAATACCGCCTGAAATTGTCTGATACCTCCATTTTTCATCATATGCCGAATTTTCATACTTTATTTTATCGACGTTCAAAGCGTCATAGGTCGCGTAAACTTTCAGGACACGTGAAAAATTATGAGCTAGTGTAATTCTGAAACTGTCCGTTCTGAACTGCGGAGCACCTCCGGCCGGTGTGATAAATCCGCTTACACCCACCTCAGCTTCAAAAGGCGACCGTCTGACATCTTTAAGTTTATAAAATTTATCAGGGCATTTCGGACATTCAGCGCATTGCTCACCGCCCACCCCGAAAAATTTTTCAACGCTTTTCGCTCCGGCTTCAAGTGCTCCGGCGAATACATTTGAGTATGCAAAAGTAAAGGAAAGCAGAAAAATGAATATTTTCATTGGGGGACTCCTGAAATAAATTATAATTGTTAACTTTTTCGATTTTAGTCACATATGATAGTTAAAAGCTACTTATTTATTAGCCTTAAAGAAAGCTTCTGCAAATCCGGCCGGCGTTATGCTTCTCAACATGCTTCTGTTCCTGCCGAGTTTTTCGCCTTTATTTTTCAAGAAGTGGTCAATTGAATGGTGCCCTTCGGTGACTTTCGGCGCGGGCACTTTATTAAATTCAGGAATATTAAACTTTCCCCAGAGGCAGGTTTTTTTGGTGTACGGGTCGCCGTAATCGCATGGATTAAATCTCCATACCGGCTTTCCTAAATACCGCCCCAGCCGTCCAACAGGATTTTCAAGCACCCAGAAAGCGTCTGCAAGGATCGAAAATCTTAAGCATGCGTCAACTATGCTCAACGATTCCACCAAAGCTTTTTCTCCTTTTTTTTTCCACCAACACGCTCCGCTTGCGGAAAAATCAGTGCATGGCGGAGCTGCCAGAACGCCGTAAATCGGTTTTTCAGGTATAGTTAAAAGTCTGACATCCTGACCTGTTAAAATATCAACCCTCCGCACATCATAGCCTGCGTCGAAATAGGGCTTGGACCATGCCCCTGAAAAATCACACAAAGACAGTATTAGTTTATCAGAATTATAATAACTTAACTGGTTTTTAATCACTGCTGTTCACAAGTATATCTGTGTTTTTAAAGCTTCATCCTCACATAGCCGGTATGCCGCAAGCCATTCAGCCGCGTCTTCTTCTGTTTTAAACTCTTTCCCGCGAGGAAAGCCGTTCCAGTCATAATACAAAATATTTTTATCCGCTACGCCGTGCTGCCAATTTCTTAAAGGCAAAAAGCTGTATTCTAATTTATACTCAATAATTACTCCGTGTAATTTTCCGGCATGAACAAATCCAAGTACAGTGCCATTTTTCATTTCATTCAGACTTGGATAGAACATCTGCTTTATAATTGCCTGAGTCAGCTTCTTTTCTGTTGTCGTTATTTTGATTTTCATATTAAAAACTCCTTTAACCCTTGATAATCTTCGATTTTAAAAGGCAGATATTCATAAACAGTCCTAACAGCCTGCCCGCATGAATAGCAGACGACAAACTTATAGCCGGCATCAATCAGCAGCTCGCGTTTTTCCTTCTGTTCCGGTCTCAAATCAACAATATAGTTCCCCGTGTCTATTTTTTTTTGAATTTTTTCACTTATTTTCTCTCTATATTTCATCTCAATACGCAGTCCGGCGTAAGCGTGCAGGAGAATTTTCTTCCCACGGTCATACCAGCTTATTCCGTCTTCTATTTTTTCGTGCTCGTTCGGTGTCTCATATTCAATTAAATTATGCCAATCCAGGTTAATATCCGGTATTCCCTTCCTTAACCCCTCCATTTTCATATCATGCGCAATCTTTTTTGACGCTGAATAAAAGCCGTTAGGCACTGCGTAGCAAAGACCAAGCACTTTTCTGGTGTATATATTTGGCGCGCATTTAATATTCAGATTAACCCAGTCAAAAAACGCGGACTGTTCGTAATGCTCTTTTTTATTCATTTATATTTATCCCCCTTGCTGTATTCAAAATTACAGAAAAAGTTTTCTCCACAATGATAACATTTTACAAACACATGACTTCTATAAAGAAGATTATCAATACTTTCCTTTTTATCTTTCCAGAAATTTTCATCGCTCGCAGCATCAAAAGTTTCTTCACAGTACGGACATCTGATATTTAGAGCGATGAACCATTGAGCATTGAGAACAGCCACCCGCTTATGGTTATCTTTCGGTGGGCAGTAATGAATATTTTCGTACTTATCTGCCAGCAAATACTTATCTCTTCCGAATTTATTCAAGCCGAAAATTTTCTTCCAGTGCAGGTTGTCCTCCCCGCATAATTTACATTTTAAATTTTTACCATGCCTGCCGCTGCCTGTATTATCAGTAGTAAAAGTTACTTTATCTTCTCGCTGTTCATCAGCAAGTATCTTTGCTTTTAATCTTTCTTCCATTTGCCTTTTAAACTCTTCTCCCTTCACTTTATATACCTCCTCTCACCGATAATTCTATTTACTCCATCCAGCACATGCCGCATATTTGAAGCTGAAATTCTGCCGATCTCAATCCCGCATTTTTTCAATGCGTCCTCCGCTTTTTTCCAATCGTCTTTTTTCATCTCAGGAAATTGTTCAGCAGGATAAGCCTTTACCCAATTTTTAATTTTACACAGAGTATCTTCGTAGCGGCACAGCTCATTTTTATAATATTCGACATTCTCTTCAGTATCCGCTATTGTCTTTTCAGGCTCTTTTCTTTCTCTATCCGTCATTTTTATAATCTTTCTTAAAATGTTTATCCAGAACGGAATCATAAGAAGGAGGCAGTATAGCAGGCATAACCATAGCCGCCAGCTTCCCTTCTTTGTAAAAGATAACAGGAAAAAGATGTTTATTGATCATAATCCGGCATTTTCCTGTTTCCTGTTCAATCAGCTTTAAAAATGCGGAATTTACAACAGTATACCGTCCAGAATCATCAGCAAGCACACATGTAAGCGTACTATCGCCGCCCTGGTTAAATGGCATATAAAAACACAATTCAACATCCGTGTATTCTTCAATGTACTTGTTTATGTTTTTATAAATCCCGTCGATTATATCAGATTCTTTACCGCACTTTCCCCGAGTAATATCCTGTTTCGGTAACCCCATTTTCTGATAAAGACCTGAGTATAATTCCTTAAAATTTACAGGGTTTTCGATAATAACAGATAAATCAAAAAATATACCATTGTTTTCTGCTGCGCGGAAATAGTTAATATAAACATCTATATTTAAACTTTCTATTACCTGTAAGCCGTCGTAATCATATGTCACCGCGTCATACAACGCCCTGCCCTCCTCGGATTCGCAGTCATAAAATAAATCATTCGGTTTTTTACTCATACTAACCCTTTCTCTTTTGCCAGCCATTCCGGTATCTCGAAATCAATATATTCAACTCCGTCTTTATAAAAGATGTTTTCATTAGACATCTGGCTTTTCGGAATCCATTCCTCACTGTCTCCGTCATTCAGCAGATAAGCTAAATCAGTGCGATTAATTACTTCACATGTAAACTCAACGTTCATTTTTCTCCCTATTTGCTGTTTATAAAATCATCAAAAGTAGTCCTGCCGTCGTCCGGTCTCTGCTTATACTTATACCAGTTATTTTTACCCTCGTACCATGCCGCTATAAATTCGTCTGCGGTTTCATAAAACATATCCTTTCCCTGTGCTTTTCTTTTTTCAAACCACTGCCTGCACTTCTTCTCGAAAAGATCATAAAATCTAGGCCAGTGTTTTCTATGAAAAGCATGGTCTCTGCTGTTTTTTCTTGAACTAAACGGGCAGATAACACAGCCGATTCTACTGAATCCCCAGTCGTATAAAACTGGGTAAGCCAAATTATTATCTTCAATATACTGCCATATTTCGCCTTCGTTCCAGTGCAGAATGGGATAGTAGTGAACGTTGCCGCTTTTCCTTTCTGAAAAACGTGTATATTTAGCTCTTCTTGTACTTTCCTCCGATCTTATTCCCAATACTTTATGCTTTAATTTCAATTTATCAGACGGCTGTTTTTTAAGAGCATCACAACACCAGCGGGTTGTTTTTCCAGGCGGATTTCTTGTCATTATCAATTCCCAGAATGTTTTTTTCGGTTTAAGAATTTCACATTCGGGATAATTATCTTTAATGAACCTGACTACCTCCGGCGCGTCAATGCCGGTTTTAGAATGATAAAGTTTATATGGAACGCCGGACTTTTTCATCAGGTCAGCGGTCACTATAGAGTCCTTGCAGCCGCTGAACCCGACAAAGATTGTTCCTTTGCCGGACAAGTTCTCCCTGATAAAGCTTAATGCCTCATCAATGAGGTTATTTTCAGTGAATCTTTTTAATGCCTCATCAATAAGCTTACTCATCTCTGCCTCTGAGACTTATTCCTTTGAAATAAACAGGCTTACACATACTGCTTAGTCTATCGCATAGCGGCTCCATACCACGCATATTCCTGTATTTTTTATACAGATATTCGATTGTATAATTAGCCGTTATCAGGACAGTTGTATTTTTATTCTTCAAGCGTTCGATAAGATCAATAATACATCTTAAATTATACTCATTGCCGAAATTCATCATGCCGAAATCGTCAAGCATGACAACTTTTCTCAGGTTCAGATTATTTATTGAAAACCCACTGGAGACTATGTTTAAAATATAACTGTTCACTGAGATAAAAGAGGCTTTCATGGCCGGCTTCTTCCTGAGAAGTTCACATACTGCCCTTGTAGCTGAAGCAGTCTTTCCCGTTCCGGATCTACCGTGGCAGTAAACCCATTTTCCCGCCCGGCATAATGAAATGATATTATCCAGAGTATCCCCGAAATTGTGGCCGAGAATAAATTTTCTGTCTTTTTTGTTCTCAGGAAAGCCACAATCCGATAAACGGATATTCATATCGTTTTTATGCCTTTCAACGGCTGCCTGTTCTGCGCTCTTTTCAGCGTTCTCACGTGTTATCCAGGTTCGGCCATGTTCATCTGTTTCATAAAAGTCAACCGCTTCCATTCCTGAGCTGTTAAGATTTATCTGTTCGATAAATTTAACAGGCAGACAGCCGGCCGCTGTGCTTGTTTCAGACACCATCCCAGCTCCTAAAATACGTCACATTTAATCATTTCAGGATTATCAAAAACGTTCCCGATAACTTTGATTGAGTATATAAATTCATGTGATCCGCAATCGCCGCAATCGCCGCCTGGTTTAAAAAAATAAGATGCGTGGATATTTTTTTCTTCATAAAAATCAAAAGAGCTATACTGATTGACGCAGTACGCTGATTGAGCTTCATCGTATTCAATTACTCCCGCTTCACCGTCGAAATCTCCGCCGTCAACTGTAAACGCGACAATATCCAGCTCGAAAACTTCGTTTCCATCAATGTCCTTTCTGTCGATTGCTTGAGTGACGGTTTCATTTTCAACTATCAAAGCTCTCTGGTAGTCGTTAGGAGCTTCATCAAAACTGTTCCCTCCGTCTCTGAATATCGCCATAATCATTTTATTCTCTGTTTCCATGTCCGTGAATGCATCACCGTAAACCCATTTTCCTTTTTCCGTTTTTCCTTTAAATAAAATTTCCTTCATTCCTTCTCCTTTTTTAAATTATTAACCGTTACCCTGTTTTCCTCTTCAATTTTTCCAAGGTGCTTTTCGTATTCATCCGCCATCCTTTCCTCTTCAGTCTTATTGTTTTCAATACCTAACTGCCTCGTCTCACGGCTCGTCTTCTCTTTCCTGAAAGCCCACAACAGGAACCCGACCGGACTATCCGGTGCTTGTCCTTTTATTTTGGAATTTTCAACAACGTATCTGACTGCCTCCTTAAGCTGCTTTGGATTTTTATAAGTCTTTGTCAAAAAGTCCTGCATTTCCTTTTCCCTCAGTCCAAGAATCTCGCGGCAATCTTTTAAAGCTTCCTGGATTATTTTTGAGTCCTCTTTGCTGCTGATTGTCGTTTTAAGAAATTCTTCGGTTGTCTGCGGTTTGTTTACTTTACTTTCTTTTCTATTTACTTTACTTTGTGTACTTTTGCTTGCACTCTGCTTACATGATGTATTCATTATGCTTGCATCATGTTTACATAATGCTTCCCCTATGAGCACATATTTTGAAACAATATCAATATTTTTCCTCCGCTTTACTATTTCGGCATACCTCTTCTGAATGCCCTTTGAGGTTAGAATCTGATACTTATTGTAAAGTTCTTCTGAGAATAAATTACGCTTAAACGCTTCTTTGACTACGTTTATCAAAAGAGCTTCATCTATCCTGTTTTCAGCTGAGTAAAGAAAAACATCGTCACCGCTCCACCGGCACCAGTAGCCCTGTCCGTAAACATGCTGAAACAGCCCGATGATTATTCCATAACCTTCCCAGCCGAACCTTGCTTTGATGAATTTAAGCTTGCCGTCTATATGCACATCAAGCGGAAAATAATCAAGCCCCTGACTTCCCGGTCTAGCCATCTGCAGCCTTTCTTGCTTTGTTTTTCTCTCTGACAGCTTTCCAATACGGAGTCATCTCTTTTTCCCAATACGGCGATTTGCATCCTGGACAATGCTTGGGTTTATTTTCTCCTCGCGCTATCCATGAATGTCCGCACCTTTTACATTTTAAATCCATTTCAGTTTTTTATAAAAAGTTAATGGTTATTTAATTTAATTTTATTTAACCTACAAAGCAAAAAAATAGCTGTCAAGAAAATAATTATTTCCTGTTTCTTCTTTTTGAAGCTTTCGCTATCCGCTTCTTTGTTTTCTTTTTGTCCCTGACTTTTTCAGGCAGCGGGCAGCTTTTATATTTCAGGTACCCGTTATTTTCAGGAAAAATTACGCCGCCCGTGTCCCAATCAACAGTTAAAGAGTTATAAAAATCTGATATTGATTCCATATTACCACTTGTCTCAGGATTGCAGATATGTACAATCCCTGAATAGTTTATTAAATTTTACCAATTCAATACGCCGCCGTTAGTGTCTGCGTAACTCTTCTAAAATAGCACTTAAGACGTAAAAAGTACAAAATAAAAAAAATAACCCATACATTGGCATCGTCACATACCACCATGACCAATCGATAACCTTAGTGAGTTTTAGAGTTATAAATAAAATCGTTAACATTCCTATAAATCCAATTTTCATTCTTCTCCTTTTTATTTTATTATTTACTTAAGATGTATACACCTGCACACTTAAACTATTAACCGTCAATTCTTGAGATTTCCCCGCATAAATTACAATAATATATCTCTATATCTACGTAGTAAGACGTTTCTGAATCAGAATAATATTCTATGTTTTTAATTCTATGCAAGCCGACCTGGTCTTCAGGACATTCGCAAGGTATCTCTTTAATAAAAAAATCATTCTCCATACTTTCCTCTCCTTAAAATTATTACATCATTGGTCAGGTCTGATATTTTACTCTTCAGGTGAAGGATACGCGATGCACCTAAATAAGCTAATTTCATACGATCTTTATCAGACCACCTGATCGCATTTTTATTGCGGGTACACTTTTTTGCAGTTTCAATGCAGGACTCTTTTACAACGTATAATCCAGCACGTTCAGGTATAAGTTCAAGTGCTGACTCAGCCAGCTTTTCGGGAACTGCAAAGTAAAGCTGTTTTATGTGGTTATGCCTGTGCCCGTGTTTTTTAAGCCTGTCTTTTTTCAGGTCAGGCAGGCTTGTTTTTATCTCTATTTCCGTCGCGTAACCGCTTTGAGACAAGACTAAAATATCACATTCATGCAGGTCTTTCCCACCGAGACGACCCATACCCCATGAGACGCACGGGACTATAAGTTTTCCGTGTGCTGAAAAAGCAGACATTATAATTATTTCAATCTCAAGCGTTTTCATATTTTGCATCTTCCAGATAATCCAGCCATTGCTCTTTAATACTTTCTTGCCAATCACAGCTATACCCTAACGCGGCCAGGCTTAAAATCATATCGCCGCACGATTCACATTGGGTAACATGATATTTTTCAAAATCTTGATTTTCTGAGTATTCACCGCATTCGTTTTTGTCTTCACATGCTAAACATGAGTCAGGAGGTACTTTTTCAGGAAATACAGGGCATTGCTCATATATAAAATGTTTCCAGTAATAATCTTCTTCACTTATTTTCTTCCAACATGCTTCGCATTTTAAAGTGCTACACGCTATGTGAAAGTCGGATTTTTCAACATCCCAAACCGTGTAATTTTCGTCTTGCTTATGTGAACATGAAATAGACATAATTATTTATGAGCCGCTATTTTATGCGGAACTTCCGCGTTGCTTCCGCTTAGTATAGTATTTTCAGCAGAGTTCAATTCTTTTTCATAGTTATCAAGTATGCTGGATATAATTTTTTCCTGTTCTTTTTCTTCAGCTTCATGGACTTCTCTGTAATTTTTACAATAATTCCATGCAGCATATCGAGGCGTAGCGCGAAATGCCCATTTTGTGAATGAAAAAATATACTCATATGAAAAACTACTTTTCTCTGCATCCGGCCAGAATAGCCATTTTTTTGTAATTTCAACATTCCTTACCGGCCGTTTATCCGCAGGAATATTCTTAAGAAATTCCAACAATCTTTTTGAGAAGTTATCGCAAATCTTAATCAGTACAGGCTTAGCTTCCTCCTCCGAGCATTGCAGCGCGGCAAGCGTTTCGCCGCTGTCGTTTTTACCAAGTGCTTTAATAAATTGCTTACTATTCATTCCCCCCTTTTTTATTGATTCAAAAAATCCTTTAAAATCTCAATATCTTTAAGTTCCTTACTAAAGTCTATACGCCATGATTCACTGCCCGGCCTCACTTTAACAACGTCCGTCGCGACTGTGTTGTGATGTGAAGTAAGAGCGTGCTCTATTCTGTTAATCGCTTCTTCTATGCGTTTTTTATCAATCACTTTTTCTCCTGTTAAAGTTCATTTAAAGCTTTTTCCGCCTCCTTGAAAAGCCGGTAAGATGTTATTTCAGATATTGCCTGATGATCTCGATCTGCGCTTTTCTTTCCTTTTCTATTGCCGCATCCGCATCACTCTCCGCCGCCCTAGCTGCCGCCTCCGCCGCCTCCGCCGCCGCATCCCACG
>Ga0233412_10001117_pt1 | contig 14438 bp, 11 predicted proteins | sample Na_anoxic_4_MG_FD_180667 | JGI IMG/M metagenome (GOLD analysis project Ga0233412, IMG submission 180667) | Seawater microbial communities from Saanich Inlet, British Columbia, Canada - Na_anoxic_4_MG | ecosystem: Environmental > Aquatic > Marine > Inlet | place: Canada: British Columbia...
CTCTTCTCAGAGTACTCCTTGCCCTGTTAAATTGTAAATGACATATGAGAAGCGATTGCAAGTAGTTATCTTCAAATATTGATACTCTGCTATACTTAACCCTTATTTAACAGGGTAAAACTCAAGTGAAGGAAATGAACGGGCGATGAGTGTTCAATATTTATTTAATCCGGTTAATCCTGTCGAAAAAAGCTCCCCGACATGTCGGGGCTAAGTTCATCTGTTGAATCAATGAGAATAATATCAAACTTCTCCTGTAACTACACAGGTTGTTAGGTTCACGGTTCAGCAGTTCACGGTTGTTCAGATCTTTCGCTCTTCGTATCTCTTCAGGTAGTTGATAAAGCCACGGACAGTCCCGCCGGGATCCGTCTATCCTGCTCGTATACATCTTCAAATTCACTGGGAGCTATGTATTCTTCGTCCAGGGCGACGTATAATTCGCTCTGGACCTCCATGCACGACCGCTTCGCGTATTGCAAAAACCGCATGAACTGCCCCGTAGGTTCGGAAAATCGTACTGGGGCGGTTAAAATTTTCGCCCGCTTTGATCTCGACGAAAAATCCTAGTTTTCGTTCAGGCACTATTGAACCGGTGTGCGGCTATATCAACCTATTGATTTAACAATGCGCTCCCAATGCTTGACCATGTACAGAGGGATTGAAAGAATCCTATCGTAAAATGAAAGCTTTTGCATGGAAAAGCGAATCCCGAGTGGACAGGAGGGGTGTTCCTTTAGAAAAAGGCGCATGCTTTTCAGCGTTCCGGTTTTTCCGGACTTAACCTCCACCGGGTAAACTGTTGATCCTGATGTCACGAGGTAGTCAACTTCGGCATTACTGCTTTTTGCGTCCCTTGCCCAGAAATATATGTTTCTCGCCTCGTACCAATCAATTGCTGCAAGGATCTCCTGCCCGACATACTGTTCTATGACGCCGCCCAAATTTGCAGTCAAGAGATTGTCGTGAAACATCAATTCGGCGCCTAATCCAAGCGATCTTTGCATCAGGCCAACATCAAGAAACAATATCTTGAATTTCTTTTCATTTGTTTGGGCGCCAAAAGGGACCCCATGTCCTGACGAATGTATCACCCTGTTCAAACACTGAGCTTCTTCCAAAAGCAGAAGGGCGTCTTTTAAATCACGGGACTGTACATTCGGATTGAGGTGGGAATACTTATACCTCTCTCCAACCATACGCGGCGCTGATATGAAAACATCTTTAAGGTACTTGTGTTTGGCGGTCGATGAATACTTGGAAAAATCCGCCTGGTACGTTTTAATAATGGATGTCTGAACCATGTTGATTTCTTCAGGAGAAATGTCTTTCAAATATTCTGAAACAACTCCCGGCATACCTCCAATAATCAGGTACTTTCTAAGAAGTTTCTCAAGCTCCTTGTCATACAACGGGTCGATGCCTGAGCCAATGTTTACGCTTGCCAAGTATTGCCTGAGTTTGTCAAATCCCAGGGCTCCCAGGAATTCATCAAATGAAAGCGGGCCCATAAAAAGAAAAGTTATGCGTCCCACAGGCATCCTGAATTCGTTGCTCCTAAAGGCAAATTCAACGAGAGAACCTGCTGCAATAACGTGCAGTTCAGGGATTTTTTCATAAAAATAGCGCAACGCTACTATTGCCTGCGGACATTCTTGAATTTCATCCAAAAAAAGAAGGGTTTTCCCGGCCGTTATCTCGGATCCGGACAGAACGGAAATCTTTTCCATGATTTCCTTTACATCAAGAGATTGAAAACACATCGAAAATTCAGGTCGTTCTTCAAAATTCACCGCCACATGGTTTTCAAATGCTACTTTTGCGAATTCGATTATGGAATACGTCTTTCCCACCTGACGTGCTCCTCTTACGAGGAGAGGACGTCGTGAACGACTCTCTTTCCACTTGACCAGTTCCGGATCAATATCCCTTATTATGTTTATTGTCATTGTGTGCATCTTTTTCAAATAGTATATCGATGTTCAAGCAAAAGTGGCGCATCAATCACTGTAACCGTTCACAGGTTCAGGGTTCAACGTTCAGGGTTAAGGACAAAGAAGGCATTGAAGGTCCGAAGTCCTCGTTGCAAATGTTCATTTTCCCAAGTAATTGCCAATTTGGCTTGAAATCTTGGATTAGGCCTGACGAAATTGACGCTTTTCTCGTAAATACGCATCCCAAATGTAGTCCGGGGACGAGAATGGAACCTTGAAGCCCTGAACCTTTGAACCCGTGAACGCCTACCAATCACTTATGTGTCATGCCCTGGGAGTTTGCCACCTGCCCCAGTCCCAACATACACAAAAAACCATTTGCTGCAGTACATACAAGGATATTATTAGCAAATTTTGAATAAAACACAAGGTAAAAATGCCCCTGTGTGAAAAGCGAGCCGTGAAAAGAGTCCATATTTGAGACCCCGAATCTGACATCGGGCGACTTCACTGCCTTGAAATCGGGGTTGAATAACTCCGGTACGTGTGTGAACGTGTTGTAGGGCGCTTTCAGCTTTACGCGATTGCACGGCTCGGTGATGGGAGCTTTTGTCTGAAAAAATCAAATCTGGTTTCTATACGTTGTAGTACGCACCAATTTGACCATTTACTGGTTGTATTCCAATCCTGAAAATCTTAGCTACGCCGCCGCCAACCGGTACTGGGTTTTTTTGACAGTTACTCATTTTTACTTTTATTCTCAGTTAGTTCCGTCTAATTTCCTGTTTATGATACTTAGGAGTCGTTAAATAATAACTATAACATTTATCATACTCGATGTGAAAGCGTATAGTTCCATTCACCATGGAATTCGTGAGGAGTAATTTGAAGCTTTTTCATTTCCTGATTTGTAACCTTTAGCCCTTTTGGATATTTGTTGACGTCGAGTTCACATTGAACTCTTAATCCTGACTTTGTGCCGGTGGACGCAATAAGATTGATAATCACCTCATGGCTGATCAATGGCTTGCCTCGCCAATTCATTGTTATAAAGGAAAAGAGTCGATGTTCGATCTTATTCCATTTGCTTGTTCCAGGTGGAAAATGACACACCGTCATAATCATTCCGGTTCCATCAGCCAGCCTTTGCAGCTCCTTTTTCCACAACCTGACTCGATATCCATTACTCCCACCACTGTCGGCGGTAATCAAAAGTCTGGTCGCTTTTGGGTACACCTCTTTGCCCATCTTATGCCACCAGCGACGAATACTTTCCACAGCAAAAGCGGATGTGTCATGGTCGGTTCCAAGGTTAACCCAGCCAGAATTCTCGGTCAGATCGTAGACGCCGTATGGTGCAACCTTTCCAGATTCCAAGGCAAAATCATGGACTCGTACCCTCTCTGGCTTTCCCTTCGGCCGCCACTGGCACCCAGCATTCTTGAAATCACCAACCAGTTCCTTTTTCTTTGTATCAACAGATATTATCGGTTGATGATTTTCTTGGAATATCTCTACCTGTTCATAAATGTATGTAAACTGAGCATCTCGGTCAGGATGAAAATTGCCCTCTTTCACTTTCTGGTTGGCCTGGAGGCTGTATCCCATATCTTTCAACAAACCAGCTACTGCAACATGACTGACCTGGATACCCATTTTCCTCAGCGCAGTAGCGAGATTGATGAAAATATGATGTTAACAAATTTAACCATTTTTAAATTTCTCTATCTCGTCATACTTTGATGTTATTCTTTAGCATTATTTTTTCTCTGAGCAATGAGAAGTTTTGTTCCGAGGAAAGGATATAATATTCTCTTAATTTCCACGGATCCTTACTTTCTCTGGCAAATAGTACAGTATCTAATTGGGTTATTTCATTACCAGTCTGAAATGAGCGAAGACTTAATCCTGCGGACAAAAAAATTGGCCAAGAACCTGCAAAATCCCAAATATGTGCGCCAAAAAAGGCACCACATCCTCTGCCAATAGTCGGCCAACATAAACTTAGAACTGCACAGAGGGGATTCATTAATTGACAATCAGAAGAATTCCAATCGAACTTTTCAAAGAAAGAATCATTGCAGATAAATATGGATTGGCTTGAAATCTGGTGGTCAATTGGAGAAATGGGTTTGGTTTCTTCACATTCTGTAAAGGCATTCTGCACGAAGAAAGACTGTTTCCCATCAGAATAAAATAACTCACCAAGCATTGGAAAATAAACTATTCCAAGCCAGGGTTTTAATTCCTTGATCAGGCCTATTGATATACCAAAATTAGGCATACGATTCGAGAATGATCTTGTTCCGTCGATCGGATCTATTGCCCAAATAAAAGGTGTGTCTTCAAGATGAGATTGGTCAAAATATTCGGCACTGTCAGTATCTTCCTCGTCAATTAGTATATGATCCGATGTTTTAAGTAGATCATCTATGACACTACTGGAAAGCTTTGATATCTCCACATCCGCTTTTGTTATAACAGATTTATCCGGTTTCAAATGATAGTTACTGCTCGAAATTAGTTCGAGAGCAATTTTCCCGCCATTAAAGGCAATATGTTTCATCCTGGCAAAATATTCCTCTCTCATTGTTTCATCTTGCCTGTTCAACATATTTAAGAAAATTCTCAGACGTATCAAAAAACTTTGTAAGATCAGCCAGGCTCCTAACGCTTAAAGTTCCCTTTTTCTGAAACGCCTTCTTTTTAAAAATTTTAGAAATCCCAATAAAATTTATTCTTTTATCTCTCGCAAAATCACAATCTTTTAAAGAATCTGCGACAAAAACCACCTTATCGGGTTGCAATTTGTAATGTTGCAGGATGAAATCAAACTGCTCTACTTTTTTAAAATTCGGTTTATAACCAAAAAGGTTGTCTAACAGAATATCAATTTTGTTTAACTGGCAATATTTTGTAATAATCTCTTGTTTTGTACTGCTGCAAATAAATGTCTTAATGTTCTTACTTCTAAAATACTTCAGAGTGGGAATGACATTAGGAAAGACAGGATGGTCAAAAATACCTCCCAACTTCCTTTCCTCGAAATCAGCAGCCATTTTTTGGTTATCGGGGTGATTGGGAAAAATGGATTCTAACTGGCCCGCAAAATCTACGCCAGTCGTTTCTAAATATCTTCTTTTAGCCTCCTCTTTAGAGATACTGTAGTTCGCAGTAATGAGCTTTACAGCCAGCTTAGTTAAGAAAGGCATTGTATTTGCTAATGTTCCATCAAAATCAAAAATAATTGCTTTGGTTCCGTTTATCATCCTGAAAGTAGCTTCTCTGGTAAAATAATTCCGGGATAGAATAACTCGGGATATTACAATTGTATTGGCTTGTAAGGCTATAACAAATAAGGCAAGGAATACATAAATCGGATTAAAATAGCTCATTATTCCCCCGATGAAAAGTAAAAATAGCCTGATGTCTCTCCCCCTTCCAGCAGCAATCCCTCTCCTTTTATATACATAGCCAAAATTAACTACTGACGTTGCGGAAGTGTAACTGACCATCAAGTTTCCTACGATAGCCAATATAGAGATGCTACTAATAATCAAAGGGCTCCAATAAATTCCAACTATTTCTTTACCGCCTATTACAGATAGTGAGTAATAAAACATCCCCAAAAGTATGAAACCATCAGCATAGCGATCAAGTGTTATGTCAGTGAAATGTCCAAAGCGGGATGCCATATGCTTGAGTCTTGCAAATTGACCATCACTATAATCCAATATGCTTGATACTTGTATCAACAATGCTCCTATAACAGCATGGCCAAGAATAAAAAATAAACTGCTTATTAGGGCTACAATAAAACTTAAGAAAGAGACCTGATTTGGGGTAAATCCCTTATATATTCTAAAAAGGAGAGGTGTGAAAATCCTTGTAGCAAATGTTGCATTAATATATCGGGTTATTGGACCAGCAGGTTTTATTGAATTACTATACAATAGTTTTGCGGCTTTTCTGCGATCCTTCTTTGTGTTTACTTCAATCCAATAATCATCTTTGATATCGACGGCTTTAACCTTCTCTTTTTCAGCCATTACTCTTATTGCTCTTGAAAGAGAATCATTGCCATGAGGCAAACTTTCTTCAATAGCGCCGAATATTGCTGGAGAGCAAAGAAAAATTCCTGTATCATAGGCGTTGTATTTCTTGATATTCTTCCCTATATCTAAAATCCTACTGTCTTCGACAACAACTTTGCTAACATTATCAGCATCGATGAGCCTATTTTTTTTGATGCGATAATCTACAGCCAGCATAACCTCGTCATCGGCTATTTTTTCATTCTTAATCTTTACCAGTATCGATTTGTCAAAGATATGATTCCCCATCAAAAGAATAAATTTTTCATTTAGTAGTTTTTTTGCCTTAAGAACTGATAAGCCAACTCCTTTTCCCCGTTCTTCATTTATGATATAGGTTATATCTATATTTCTGCTCTGGCTAAATCTGTTAAGATAGTCCCTTACCTTTTCACCATTGTATCCAGTTACTACATAGAAATCAGTTAAACCTGCATTCTTTGCGCTTAATATCAACCTTTCAATGAGGGATAATCCTAAAACTTGAATAAGGGGCTTTGAATCGCCCTTATTTGAAAGTCCGCTCCCCCGTCCAGAAGCAATGATTAAGCACTTCACGTTTGATCCTCTTTTTTTCCTTAGATGAAATCTTCAGCCACGGATTTACGCTGATTATCGCTGATATTTTCTAAGAATAATATCTGTAATTTCTTTATATTTAAACTTATCTGCGTTCATCTGTGTGAATCTGTGGCTCAACAGTTACAAATCTTCTGTTAGAGACATTTTCATAACTTTATCGGAGCCCTTTGGCTTAATACAGACCCAACCGCCCTTTCCTTGTAGATCCAGATAAGCAATGTCATGATTGCCGCAAAAATTGCCCCAAAAATCCAAAAGTAGAAACCAGCATTCCAACCAATCTTCTCTATTAAATAACCTGTTCCCACACCGGTTAAACTTGCTCCTAAGTATCCCATTGCATCAATAAAACCGGTTACTGACGAAGCGGCTTTACGCGAGCCGAAATCTGCAGGTATTGCAGCTACTATTAGTACATGAGGCCCAAAAGTAAAAAATCCAATAAATAACAAAATTATCAAACTAACCACCCAATTATCACCGGGAACAATTTTGAAAAGATAACAAGAGATAGCCAATAAGACCAGCATTATAAAAGAAACTGGTGCTCTGCGGTGTTTAAATATTTTGTCAGACGCCCAACCAGCAAAGATTGCTCCCAATCCTCCAGCAACTGGGAAGGCAATAGCCTTATAAGCAGCCATAGAAATTGTTGCACCTTGTTCCTCAAACATGAATGTAGGTGCCCAGGACATGAAACCGTAGCGAACAATATTTAGTCCAAATAAACCAAACGCAGCAAACCATATGTAAGGGTTAAAAAGTGTAATTGTTAGAGTGTTGCGAAAACCTATATGGGAATCTTTGCGAATCTCATTGTTTTCGATGCCCTTTTCTTGTTCCTCCAAGCTTGGCATCCCCACTTCTTCAGGAGCATTTCGTGCACGAATAAACCAATGGAGAGCAATTAATATACAAAAAATGGCAGGAAGAAAAAAAGTAAAACGCCAGTCGAAATATTTGATGATTGTGCCTGCCAAAAGCCAGGAGATAGCTCCTCCCAGGATATAGCTTGTGCCGAGGCGGCCGGCAGTTCTACCCCTTAGTCTGACTGGGAACCAGTTGGCCATTGCCTTGACAGTCGGTCCCCATCCCATTGACTGAAAATATCCATTCAGGCCCCATATCACTATCATAAGGCCTAATATTCCACCAGTTAAGCCAAATACAATATTCAGCACTGCTGAAGACAATAGACCAAGTGTAATTATCCGCCTTGAATTCAGTTTATCGCCAAGTTGACCATTTATGAACTGTCCTATTGCATATAGTAGAAACAGACTACTTAGCACCAGCCCCATATTGGTTTTTGTCAAAGCGAACTCTTGCATTATTTCGGGCATAGCAATGGAGATATTTACCCGTAAAAGATAGAAAGAGGCATAAGTCACCCACATAAGCCAGAACATTTTTTTCTGCCATGTACCTATCAGTTCAGATACTGATGTACTTAATGTCTTTTCCACTTTTTCGTTACCTCCCTTGTTTTGCTCTCAGCTTCTTTCCTTTATGCTGTTTTTTATGTCCATTGATGATTGTGAGGGAAAGTATGGTAGCACAACAACCTTTCCATTAATGCTGTCCATATACTCTCTGGCCTTTTCAATCGCCTCTTCATCGTGACTTGTGCTTTCCATCAAAATGTCAGGTTTGATTCTCATTACATTTGGTAGTGGGGAGTAAGTTTCCTGTGCAACAGCAACATCTACATATTTTATTGCACTTGCAAGCTCTATTCTTTCCTCAAATGAAAGTATAGGCCTTTCCTTTTTTTCCATGACCGCCTCATCAGTAAGGATTCCTACAATTAACTTTCCATCTTCTCCGGCTATTGCCTTGGCGTTTTTCATCATTAACAAATGTCCCTTATGCACAATATCTAAGACATAATACGAATAGACCAGTTTCATCGTTATCTCCTTTTATATGTTCTTATATTAATATAGTGTTAGGCCTGATTAATCTTCTACACAGGCTGTTAGTCAAATAGCAAATAATATTGGCAAACACAATATTTACTTAATCGTGAAGATACAAGCCCTATGTACTTTACCGAAGATAAATGGGGTTGGAAAAGATCCATGGCCTCCATCCAAATAAAGGTGTTTTTCGTAATACCTCTACCCTATAAACACCCCCTTTCTGTATCCGGATAGAAAGCCCCCCGCCATATTCCGTTTTAAAAAGGGATCCGTCCTTCATAATTTTCGTGAGTCCATGGCCTGGGAGTTTAATCACTAATATACCTGGAGAGAATTGAGCCTCTTGTCCCATCTCAAGCCTCTCCTTATTGTCTTCTCTATGAAAGGAAAAGTTGAAGCCCGTAGCATTATACAGGCCATCATGCGCTATAAAGCAATTACCCTCTCTAAGGGAAGTATAGATGATCTTTTTATCTGTCGTTACATCACCACTAAGTGGCGAAGGTGTTAGAATATGTGTATTAATAGTATTTAAGAGATATCTGTATGAAAGAGGCTTAAGTTTAGTGAATCCTATCTTTATAGAAGATGCATGTGCATCTGAGCCCCCTATAGCTACTACTCGTTCCTCAGAGCATAGTCTGTCCCATGTGGCCAAGGTCTTTTTACTCGGGCCTTTTAAGGTATACGTCTTGAAGATAAGATGGAATATCCCATGCCAGAAAGACCTGACATTTTCTTTCCATCGTGATGAGAAGTTCCAGATACAGATGCCTGTAAAACCCTTCACTGACCAATCTCGCCAGGGATAGGACACGCTATTCTGCAAAAAATGCATTCCCTTTTCAAAAGGATGGGCTAAAAATCCAAAGCCCCCCTGACTATTTACGGCATCGATTATCGCCTGAGGGGAGTAGCTCTCATCATTCACTTGGTGCGTAATATTAAAGGCAAGATAGTGATGGGAACTTGTGCCAATCTCAGAGCCAACTAAAACAAGAATACCCTTATGATACCCCTGGTCTTCAAGATGAAGTTGGGTGAGGTATGAATGATCATTCAGGATTATAAAATCAAGGCCTACTACCCTCGCTGCTTCAGCAACCTCTTTTACACCCCCACCTCCATCCGAGCGTGTTGTGTGGATGTGGAGATTACCTACATATTCAAAAGGAAACACTCGTTCCATTCAGCCCTCATACCTATCAAGCGCCTTCAGTCCAGCTGCCATTGGCCTTTTGACTGCAAAAACATTAACAAATATAACGCCAATAAAAGAGCAAACTACCCATACCCATTGAAGAAAAGTAATGGATACCCCTTTAAAATGTGCTGAAAGTATAGTGTACACTGGTCCGGCCTCCAGTATAATGACCAAGGCTATAAAAACTGAGCTACTTATCATATAGATTAACGCTCCAAAGCCTGTTGCTACTTGGGCAATATTTTCATGGTGGAAATTTGGGTAAACAGCACCCAACCCAATCCCTAAGGCAACAATTCCAAAGACTAAAAAAAATATAGTTACTGAGGACAAGACCATCATAAAGGGAGTTACCTTTAACAGGTAATTGGTGTAAATTATTAATACCTCAGACAAAATAAGCATAGGAAGGAGATAGGCAAAATATTTAGACCACAGGAAACGCCGTGATGAAAGAGGTGAAGAAAGGACAATCCAGAAGGCCTGACCTTCTGAGCTTACTGCCGGAAAGATGAAACGGGCAGAGATAGCTGAAATAACAAATCCTGCTAACCCAATATTCAGAAAGGATAATGCATTCTGAAGATATATAGACTTTATGGGGCTTCTCTCGAGAGGGAGAACGCTGAAATTATAGATATACACAACCACAAGGGCAGCCAAGAGAAGGAGCTGTGACCACTGGCTATTGTCCCGAAAAAAGGTGCGCACATCCTTGGCAATCAGAGAGGCACTCTCTGGCCCAAACGGTTTGGTTACTGCTGATACTATTCTTTCAAGCATTCTTTTGCCGATATGACTTCTTTTTTTTGCCTCTTGTGCCTTTGAAAAGCCACTGAAATATATACGTCCAGCCATCCAGATATCTATTACTACCATTGCAAGGGCGGTACTCCAGAGGAGAATATAGTTAAATACCTGAGTTGCTGGATAGTGAGTCAATCGTGCCCACAGAATATCTGTTGCCCAATGGTTTGGCAAATAAGGGGAGTCAGGGGACTTTAAGGCGCCTAAATAGTGGGCTATGCTCATAAATGCGTCTGGATTGACCAGCCTTTCTGGTCTGAGAAATCGGAAAAGTAAATAGAGAATAACAATGAGAATAACAGACATAAGCATGATAATGTCGCTGGCCTTTTGAGCAGGAAAAAACCTCACTAAAACCATAATCACCATGATGCCTAAGCATGCAGAAATAATAATTAAAGGAAAAGACACATAGATCAGGCTCAGATAATAATCAAGGCCAGCATGGTAAACAAAACCATAGGCCATCATGAGGGGAAGGCCAAACACAACCACCATCCAGGAACTATCAAATAGCGTATAAAAGGATCGGCTCAGAAATATCTCTGTAAGCGTTGCTGGTGAAGAGTAGTATATTTCTAAATCGTTAGAGAGGTAGAGGTTAGAAAGGGCGGTTATCACATGGCTGAAGATTAAGATAGAAAAAAAGATTAAAAAAACCATGCCAAGAAGATGCCTTGCAAGAATATCACCGATCATCTCCTGAGAAGAAAAATACATGAGTACTTTATGAGTAAGGAAAAAAAGAACCAACCAAAACAGGCAACCTGCACCAGTGAGGGTTAGAATCTTTATCTTTCTATTGCTCCGTGATCTTGTAAGACTATTTTTAAAGCTTATGAGCCTGGGAGAAATGAGAAGTTTAAACATTCTCACCTGGATACTGCCCTCCTGTTATTTTAAGAAATATACTCTCTAAATTTCCTTCTACACCTGCCTGTTTTTTGAGATCTTCAGATGTTCCTGAGGCCACAATTCTACCTTTGTCTACAATAGCTATCTTTTGGCATATTTCTTGGGCCAAAGCCAGGGTGTGAGTAGACATAAAAACTGTAGCTCCATCATTCGCCCACTCTTTAAATACCTCTTTTACCAACTTAGCTCCCTTTGGATCGAGCCCCACCATTGGCTCATCAACAATAATAACCTTGGGTTCATGTATCATAGCTGAAGCTATAATGAGCCTTTGTTTCATGCCATGTGAGTAAGATTCAATAAGCTCATCACCCCAGTCACTTAATTCAAATAGACTCAGCAAATCTGCAATCCTTTCATCCAGCCTATTCTCTTTCATTCTATAGAGTCCTGCCATAAATCTAAGGAACTCTATACCGCTGAGTTTTTCATAAAGAAAAGGCCGATCAGGTATAAAACCAATAATCCTTTTCACCTTCGATGGCTCCCTGGCTATATCTAAGCCATTTATATAGATCTTACCCCTGGTAGGCTGTAACACACCTACCATCATCTTGATAGTAGTTGTCTTTCCTGCTCCATTTGGCCCTATAAAACCAAAGATGGTTCCTTGAGGAACATTTAGACTCAAACTATCAACAGCCTTGATTCCACGGTAAATCTTTGTAAGGTTCTCAAATGTAATCATCTTTAAGAAGTGCCTAAAGTGCCTAAAGTTTAAAGTGCCTAAAGTTGATGGTCTCGTAAAAAGGCTCAACAACATGTCATTTCGAGCGAAGCGAGAAATCTCACCAATGTAACACGCTGAAAACACAAGATTTCTCCTTGTAGTCGAAATGACAAATACACCAGGTATGACTTTTTACGAGTTCATAAAAGTTGATGAATTAGGACATCATTGAGCGGTTTTCAACTTTTAACTTCAAACTTTAGCTCACTTTAGCTCACTTTCATTTGTAATCCAAAATAGTAAACGTGAGGTTTCCGATCATTCCTGCAATCTGGATCTGTTTTTCAATTCCACCTTCTATAAGTTTGATATGGGTAGCATCAACAGGCATCTGCCTTAGGATGGCATCCATGGAAATCCATCTGTTTATGTAGGCCTCGTTCCATGCATGGTAATAAAATTTTCCATCTTTGTAAACCAGACCAACAACGATTCTGGCTGGAATTCCAACGGCCCGCAATAGGGCAGTCAGAATAGTGGCATGCTCATTACAATCTCCTTTTTTATACCTAACAACCTCTTTTGCATTTGGAATGGATACAACCGGTACCTTCTCTAAATTTTCAAAAACCCACCCCATGATCATCTGAGCCGCCAGAAAGGGATCAGTCGTTTCCTCAACTATTTGTCTGGCTAAGCTGATTATCTCTTGATCATCAGATTGAATTAACATCTCTGGTCTTAGAAAATGTAATAAACTATTTTCGTTACCCTTATACGGGATTGTGTAGGAAGCCTTAAAGGGAGGGATTTCCTTTGTAACTGTAAGAACCCTGCCAGTTAAAGATTGCCTTGGCCCATTAATAGACATAGGTGAAGGTGCCTGATCAAAAAGAACTTTTAGGTATAATAGTTCTCTGGGATTTGTGAGCCTTTGAGCTACTTTTATTGCTGATAATTCATAAAAATCGATTCTTTTTGATCTATCTAATCCTAATGGGGCCTTAGTGGGGCTGGATCTGACAAGAGTAAATCCCATAAAACCCTTCTCCTTCAGAGATCCCCCTTTTTCATCAATCCAAAAAATCATTGGCCTTCCTAAAAAGTTCATCTCCAGCCGGAATGCCTTATATAGTTTATTGTCAACCTCGACGTCTTCTTTTGCTACTACCCTAATAACCGCAGGATTAGTTGTCATGGTAGCTGGATCAAAGACCGGAAAATGATAAGAGTCACCTACCTTGAATGTGCAAGACTTAAAAAACTCCGTCATGCCTGCGCTAATCATTGGTTTTGATGGCAATCTAATTAATTTGGTTTCTTCTTTCCCTTTCTCTCCCATTGAGAGATAAAGATTATTTCCCTTTATGGTGCCGGATATCTTGAACTCAATGAGACCAGAGGAAAGTGAAAAGTTAAAATTATTCAAACGGAATTCTTCATCTAACTCTGCCTTTGTAGAACTAAGAATCTCATGTGTCGAGCCCATTAAATTAACAGTAAGAAATATCTCCTCATTTACCTCGAACATGTTGCTAATCTTGTTAACTCTTGTAACGGTGTATCCAACCTTGCGCCCTTTTAAAAAGATCTCTTTCCATTCTTCTGAACGGTTTTCTAAGGAACCTTTCTTGTCGATATGTGTAACATCTTCACCCTCTTGGTTAAAATTTGTCCGCTTTACCAGTTCTACCATAATAAAGAGCCAGAAAAGAACGATCAAAATTCCCGATATCTTGTAGATAACAGACTTTTTCATTGCTGTGTGTATTGAATGTGATGAGTGTAAAAAGCAGTTAATAATGAGTAACAAGCAGTGAGTCTAAACTCAGAGGATTTTATTTATAAGGTCTCGGGAATTGCCGAGCATCTCCTCAAGGGCATTTTCTCCCAGCCCAGTCCCATGGGCTACCATCTGAGCAAATTGGCGGGTCATGAGGGGAATAGGCATGGAGATCTATCATCAATTAAATATTAAAAGGATTATCTTGGTTGGCATTGAGCTATGATTTGAAGGTGCATATTCCTTATTGGCTATTGTTGTTGTTATCCAGTTAAAATACTCCATATGCTCACAGGATTTACCCTGTCAGAAATAAGGCCTTACTTCTTATGCACAATTTTATAACCAATAAGTTTAACCACGGTTTCGAGCATCATTTAAACCTTCTAACAGGGTTTACATGTAATAGCTCAATAAAAAGGGGTAAAGTCCCTGGATTCCCGCCTGCGCGGGAATGACGAAATGACCTAACCCCATGTCATTCCTGCGAAAGCAGGAATCCAGAAAGGTGGTGTACGAAAATGTTG
>Ga0233412_10001118_pt1 | contig 14438 bp, 13 predicted proteins | sample Na_anoxic_4_MG_FD_180667 | JGI IMG/M metagenome (GOLD analysis project Ga0233412, IMG submission 180667) | Seawater microbial communities from Saanich Inlet, British Columbia, Canada - Na_anoxic_4_MG | ecosystem: Environmental > Aquatic > Marine > Inlet | place: Canada: British Columbia...
CTCAGCAGGAACGGGACATGATTGAAGTTTTACGTGGTCAGATCAGTGCAGACAGGCAGGCATTGGTCGCGGCCAACATGCAGTTATCAGAAAAGCAGGGTGAAAACTTTTGGCCGCTTTATCGGGAGTATCACCTGAAAAGAGATGGGCTTATGGACCGTCGACTAAAAATTCTTACTGAATTTCGTGATGATTACATGGGTATGACGGCCAAGCAGGCGGAGCAAATTCTGGTTGATTCACTCAAGCTTGAGAAAGATATTCTTAAGCTTAAAGAATCCTATCGGAAGAAGTTTCAAAAGGTATTGGCGCCAAGAGCTACGCTCCGTTATTACCAGATAGAGAACAAATTCGATGCTGTAATTCAATATGATATTGCCGCGGTTGTGCCGTTACGGTAATTATTTTCTGTTAAACGCATTGTCAGCAGGTTCCGTGGTCGGAAGCTGACCGATGCGAGGATGCCATATAAATAAGTGGAGCTTGGTAATTCCGGTTCCTTGATAATATTGGTAAATAATTAATGATCACGTTTCAGACCTTGTGCGCGGCATTGCCGTGAAATTGGGTTGGTAAAGGAATCTTTTCGAATGTATATAAATTTCTGGTATCCGGTCGCAAAAATAGAAGAAGTACGGGGTGATAAGCCACTTCAGGTTCAGATTCTGGGTCTGAAATTTGTCGCCTTCAGAGATGACCAGGGAATTGCACGGGTTCTCAGTGATACGTGTATTCATCGTGGCGGTGCGCTTGGCAAGGGTTGGGTTCGTGACGGTTGTGTCGTCTGTCCTTACCATGGCTGGGAGTATCAGGGTGACGGTAAATGTACGAAGATTCCGACCTTCGGCGATGATGTCACGCCTCCGGCACGGGCCAAGGTTGATAGTTATCCGACGCAGGAAAAGTACGGCATCTTGTTCGCATTTCTCGGTGATTTGCGGGTCTCTGAACGCCCGACAATTTGCGCTATTCCTGAATACGAGAAGGACGGCTGGCGCGTCAACCACACGGTTGTTTTCGAAGTCAACGCGTACTATGAGCGATCCGTCGAGAACGGTCTTGATGCGGCACACAATGAATTCGTACACCCGGCACAGGGCTCTCCATCGATAAATGAAACATTACGTAACCACCCGATTGAAATTCAGGAGTGTCCGCCATGGGGCAGTGAGTTCCTGGTTGCCTATGGCAAGGCCAAATCTGAAGAAACACGGTTACTCGGCGCAACTGAGGGTTCGACACGGGCCGGCTCGGGGCATCACGGCCCGAATGCCCTGATCACGCGAATCATTTTTTCAGAAGATCGGGCCTTCGCGCAGTATTTCTTTGAAGCGCCGATTGATGAGAGCCACACACGTATTTTCTTCGTCAACATCCGTTCTTTCATGATGGAAGATGCCAATGATCAGAAACTGATCGACATCAATATGAAAATTGCGGCTGAAGATATTACGATCATTGAAGCATTGGATCCGATTCGGACACCTCATTGCACCACCAAGGAATTCCTGACACCGGCCGACCGACCGATCGTGCGTTATCGTGAGTTTCTGCAGGAGTGGGAAGACAAGGGTTGGCGTATCGATCAGCAGGAATTTCGTGCCAAGCGCGGTGATGTAGCCTTTGCGATTCCGTCACCTGATCGACGCGAGCATAAGAACTGGGTGCTTGACTCAATGCCATTGATGCCGGGAGCTGACTGATTTATCAGGGTCGAACCGCAGTTTCGACTTTTTAATACCGTAAATAAAAGATTTGATTCTGTAGCGTCGAAACTGCGGTTCGACCCCACTTTACCGGGGACTCGACTATGACTGACGCCGTTATTGTTTCTACTGCACGCACACCTATCGGGCGCGCTTACAAGGGTGCTTTTAACCACACCAAGTCACCGACATTGGCCGCACATGCCATTCGCCATGCGGTTGAGCGTTCCGGCGTCGAAGGTGCCGAGATCGATGATGTGGTGTTCGGTTCGGTGCTAAATGCTGGCAGCGCCTCGCCCAATATTGCCCGGCTCGCATCACTTGCAGCGGGCTTGCCCAATACAGTTGCTGCACAAACCGTTGACCGCCAGTGTTCGTCGGGGCTCATGGCAATTGCAATCGCGGCCCGGCAGATCATGGTTGAGGGTATGCAGGTGGTCGTTGCCGGCGGCCAGGAAAATGTATCTGAGATTCAGGATCAGTATTTCAAGTGGAGCGGTAAGGCGCAGGATGATGCCGTTACCCGACAGGCCGAACACGCTTACATGCCGATGCTGTTAACCGCCGAATATGTGGCGAAGAAATACAACATTTCGCGCGAGTCCCAGGATGAGTACGCACTGTTATCTCAACAACGTACCGCTGCCGCACAGGCAGCTGGCAAGCTTGATGATGAGGTCGTGCCGATGACGACCACCAAAGCGCTGCTTGATAAAGAAACCAAGGCGGTTAGTTTCGAGGAAGTGACGCTGAGCAGCGATGAGGGTAACCGGCCGTCAACCACGCTTGAGAGTTTGCAGGGCCTTAAGGCCGTGATAGAGGGTGGCGTGATCACCGGTGGTAATGCGTGCCAATTATCTGACGGGGCATCGGCGTGTGTAGTTATGGACAGCAAGCTTGCTGAGCAACGAGGCCTTGAGCCGTTGGGCGTGTATCGAGGCATGGCTGTGGCCGGCAATGCGCCGGAGGAAATGGGCATCGGACCGGTCTATGCAGTGCCGAAATTACTGAGCCGCTTCGGTCTGTCGGTTGCCGATATCGGCCTGTGGGAACTCAATGAAGCCTTTGCCTGCCAAGCGCTGTACTGTCGCGATACGCTGGGGATTGATCCGGATTTATATAACGTCAATGGCGGCAGTATTGCGATTGGTCATCCTTATGGTATGAGCGGTGCCCGAATGGTGAGTCATGCGTTAATCGAGGGTAAGCGTCGTGGCTCTCGCTATGTTGTTATTACCATGTGTATTGGTGGCGGCATGGGTGCAGCCGGGTTGTTTGAGGTAGCGGGTTGAGCACTACGCTGTTTGATCTGACCGGCAAGATCGCGCTGGTTACCGGCGCAAGCCGTGGTATCGGCGCGGCGATTGCAAAACTGCTTGCGGAGCAGGGTGCACATGTCATCGTATCGAGTCGTAAGCTCGACGGTTGCCAGGCAGTTACCGATGAAATTATCACTGCTGGCGGCAGCGCCGAGGCGCTGGCTTGTCATATTGGTAACATGGATGAGATTGAGAAAGCTTTTGCGGCGATCCGTGAAAGTCATGGCCGGCTTGATATTCTCGTCAATAACGGCGCAACGAATCCATACTACGGGCCCATACTGGATACTGACCTCGGTGCGTTTACCAAGACAGTCGAGGTCAACATTCGCGGTTACTTTTTCATGTCCGTAGAAGCTGGTAGGTTGATGAAGGAGCATGGCGGCGGTGCGATCGTCAACACGGCATCGGTTAATGCGCTGGTGCCGGGATTGGGGCAGGGTATTTACTCGATCACGAAAGCGGCGGTCGTTAACATGACCAAAGCATTTGCCAAGGAATGCGGGCCGTTCGGTATTCGCGTTAATGCGCTGCTGCCCGGTTTGACCAAAACAAAATTGGCGGGTGCGCTGATCGATAATAAATCGGTCTACGATGAGTGGGCTAGCCGTGTGCCGCTCGGCCGCCACGCGATGCCAGACGAAATGGCCGGTGCCGTGCTGTATCTTGTGTCCAATGCGGCAACCTATACAACCGGCGAGAGCCTCATCGTTGATGGTGGTTTGACGATATAGTCTGATAAGAGAATTTGATTCATGCATAACGACGATCTGCTGCCGAAGTCATTTGTCCCGGGACTTATCCCGACCCTGAATCACACGGGTTGGATGACGAATTCACTTGATGAGATTTCACAGGCATTCACAGAGTATGCCGGCAGCATCGCGGATGAATCACTGGATATGGGTTGTGCGTATGGAATTGCAACGCTGGCAGCGCTTGATAACGGTGCACGTGTGTGTGCCTGTGATATCGAGCCCGGGCATCTTGATATTCTTGCGCAGCGGATTCCCGACGATGCAGCAGATCGCTATCGAAGCAAGGTCGGCGCGTTGCCCGATGTAGATTTTCCCGGTGAGAGTTTTGGCGCGGTACTTGCATCGCGCGTGTTGCATTTTCTTGTCGGCGAAGATGTTGAGCAGACAGTGGTGAAAATGCATGATTGGTTGAAGCCAGGCGGGCGTGTCTTTCTTATTGCTGACTCACCGTATACTGGGCCGTGGCGAGTTGCGGCGGGTGAATATGAGCAGCGTAAGGCAGCCGGCGATCCGTGGCCCGGTTTTATCGAGGATTATTCGCAGTACCTGCCCGCCAGTGCGGATCTGGCTTCATGCCCGACGTTCATCAACCCGATGGATCCGGATATCCTGAGTCGGGTTTGCGAGGCTGCCGGTTTCGAGATCCTGGAAGCACGTTTTCTTGCTGGCGGCACGAAACGCAGTACGGACCGGGATCATGCTGGCGTTATTGCCCGCAAAAAAAGAGCCGGCTAGCAGCCGGCTCCTTGATCGTGTGGTTTGTTTCAGGCAAGTCCTGAGATAAGCCGTTAGTTCTTATCTTTATCAACAAGCTGGTTCTTGGTGATCCATGGCATCATTGCGCGCAGGTCTGCGCCAACCTGTTCGATCGGATGCGCTGCATTGAGGCGTCGATAGGCGGTCATCGACGGGTAATTGGCTGCACCTTCGGCAATGAATTGCTTGGCGTACTCACCGTTCTGAATATTCTTCAACGCCGCACGCATGGCTTTGCGTGACTCCTCGTTGACGACCTTCGGTCCAGTGACATACTCGCCGTACTCGGCATTATTCGAGATCGAATAATTCATGTTGGCAATGCCGCCCTGGTAGATCAGGTCGACGATGAGTTTGACCTCGTGCAGGCACTCAAAGTATGCCATCTCGGGCGCGTAGCCGGCCTCGGTCAGTGTCTCAAAACCCATCTTGATGAGGTCGACAAGGCCACCGCACAAAACAGTTTGTTCGCCGAACAGGTCGGTCTCACATTCATCCTTGAAGGTTGTTTCGATAATGCCGGTGCGTCCGCCGCCGATACCCGAGGCGTACGACAATGCCGTTTGCCTGGCGTTACCTGATGCATCCTGATGCACCGCGATGAGATCCGGAATGCCGCCACCGCCGGTGAATTCTGAACGCACCGTGTGGCCCGGCGCCTTCGGTGCAATCATAATGACGTCGAGGTCTTTGCGTGGCACTACCTGGTTGTAGTGGATGGCAAAACCGTGGGCAAATGCGAGCGTGGCATTTTGTTTGATGTTCGGCTCGATCTCCTGGTTGTAGAGTTCTTTTTGAAATTCATCGGGCGTCAGGATCATGACGACATCGGCTGATTTCACGGCATCGGCAACATCGGCGACTTTAAGGCCGGCAGCCTCAACCTTGGCCCGTGAGGAGGAGTCAGAACGCAACCCGACAGTGACATCGACACCGGTATCGTGCAGGTTGCAGGCATGCGCGTGCCCCTGTGATCCGTAGCCGATGATCGAAACTTTCTTGTTCTTGATGATTGCGAGATCGCAATCCTTATCGTAACAAAGCTGCATGTTGTGGTACCTGTGTAGACGATTGGTCGGGGCCAGGCCCCGGACGGGCAGACACTATAGGGGAGTTTGGTTATTGCGTAAAATGAAATATATGCAATGTAGTGTGCCGAAATATGCAATACTAAGCCTGTGGATACGCGCTTACTCAGGCAGTTCATCAATGTCGCCGAAACCCTTCATTTCGGCCGTGCCAGCGAGGCCAGCCATGTCAGCCCGTCGGCGCTAAGTCGCGGCATCCGCCAGCTCGAAGCGGATGTCGGTGTGCAGTTGTTTGAACGTGACAACCGGACCGTGACACTAACCCACGAGGGTGGCCTGTTCCTCGAATATGCACGTGATGTTTTGACGCAATGGGATGTCATTCGTCATGCGTTGATGGAGGAGGCCGGTGAATTGCATGGCCAGGTCAGCATGTATTGCTCGGTGACCGCCAGCTACAGTTTTCTGTTTGAGCTGCTCAGCGAGTTTCGACGCGATCATCCACGCATTGAAATCAAGTTGCATACCGGCGACCCGGAGCATGCAATCTCGCGTGTACTGGCAGGCGATGAGGATATAGCTATCGGCGCACGTCCTGATACGCTGCCGAACGGGCTGGCCTTCAAGTCGATTCAGACATCGCCACTGGTATTTATTGCAGCGCCTGAACAACGAGAGCATGTGCGTTTGTCGGGAGGCAAGCCGGTCGCCGATGTATGGGCACGTACACCGATGATCCTGTCTGAAAGCGGCCTGTCACGCCAACGCGTCGATGCATGGTTTGCGAAGTTCGGAATTCAACCAGAAATCTATGCGCAAGTGGCCGGTAATGAAGCCATCGTCAGTATGGTCAGCCTCGGCTTCGGTGTCGGTGTTGTACCGCGTATCGTGCTGGATAACAGCCCACTTGCCGACAAGGTCCAGGTGCTCGATATTAGTCCAGCTCTGGATGCATACGATGTCGGGTTATTCACATTAGAAAAGAAATTAAAGAGCCCGTTAATCAATGCATTCTGGGGAAAATGAGGGTCTGACCCCAATTTAGAGTTTGAGGTTGGTGATTTTGGGGTGTTCGTTGGTTACGGTGTAGTGGCCTTTGTTGTTGCGGGTTGGCGTTGCCATTGCGCACTGTGGGTCATGGGTAAATACCAGGTGGATCTTTCGTTGCATCATCTCATCCAGAAAAGCCTCTTTCTCTTCGATGAGTTTTTCGGGAAACCGGTCAAAGCCCATAGTTACCGGTAGATGTACCCAGGGGCGGGCCGGGATCAGGTCTGAGCAGAAGGCGAGGCCGTTGTCGCCACCGATGATTGACAGCATCAGGCCCGGAGTGTGGCCGTTGCTGAAGCGGAACTGTACTTCCTTGCCGAGTGTTTCAGAGTGATCATCGTCGATCAGTTCGAGGCGACCGCTATCGTCGAGTAAGGTCTGTAATTGCGGAATAAATGATGCCCGGTCTCTGGGGTGGGGTCGGCATGCCCGTTCCCAGTTTGCGGTGCTAACGATGTAGCGGGCATTTGGAAATCGCAACTGGAGCTCTTGCCCGTCCTGCCAATCCGTTAACAGCCCGCCCGCGTGATCGAAATGCAGGTGGCTGAGTACGATGACATCGATGTCTGCTGCGGTAAAACCTGCGGACGAAAGAGAATCCAGCAGAATGTTGTGCTGTTCTTCAATGCCGAACCGGCTTCTGAGTTTGGGCTCGAAGAATGCACCAATGCCGGTTTCGAAAAGTACTGTGTGGCCATTGATTGAGTCAACGACCAGTCCCCGGCAGGACAGTCGTACCCGGTTATGCTCATCTGGTGGTAACCATTTTTTCCACAGCTCGCGCGGCACGTTGCCGAACATTGCGCCGCCATCGAGGCACTGGTGGTTTCCTTCGACTGACCAGGCGTGCATTAAATGTTCTATCCTTTGTTAGTGAACCCGGCGTCGCGAATGACATCGAGCAGTCCTGCGATTGTTGGTTCCCAGCCCAGTGTTTCGGCGTGTTCGCGTGTTTTCGCGCGCTCCGGGTAGTCGGCCATCAACCGGCCATAGGCCTCGACAAGTCCGTCTGCCGTACGTTGCTCCATCAATACGCCGGCCGCTGGTGTTGTGAGTAATTCAGGTACGCCTTCGCAACGTGCCGCAATGACAGGGGTCCCGCAGGCCAGCGCTTCGAGTACGACATTTGGCATGCCTTCACGAATCGACGGCAGTACCAGCGCATCGGCTGCGCTGTAGTAGTCGATCAGATGTTGCTGTGAAACATTGCCGACGAATGTGACGCGATTTTCTACACCGAGCTTGTTTGCGAGTTTGCGTAGTTTCGATTCGAGCGGTCCTTCACCGACAATGTAATGGTTGACGCCTGCAAGTGACGGTAAGGCTGCGATGATAACCTCGTGGCCTTTGCGTTCGATCAGGTGGCCGACAGACAGTAGCGTGGTGCCCGACATCCCGGTGCGTGTACGCGCCTCTTCGCGATCGACCGGATGAAATCGTTCCAGGTCAACGCCGTTACGCAGCGTGATGACTTTGTCCGGTTCCGTGCCGAGCGTGATCAATTGCTCGCGCAATGCTTCTGATACGGTAATCACGTGAAATGCCTGGCGCACAGCCCAGTTGATCATGGCGCGTGGTGCGGCATACCGCGGTAATAAAGTTACATCGTTGCCTCGTGCAGTCAGGATGACAGGCAAGCCTAGCTGTCGTCCGATCCATGCAGCTGCAACACCATCGGGATATAAATAATGAGCATCCAGCACGACGTTGGGACCAAATGCCTTCTGTATGCGTTTGACCGGACCGAGTAGTGCGGTTGCCATCAGCAGCGGAGCAAGTGTCATGCCGATCTTTGGTATCACCGGATAACGCGGGTATTCAACGGTTAATCCGATACGGGTCGCGGTACGCGGCACACGCGCCAACTCTGCATAGTGACCCAAGTGCTTACCGGCAAGTGGAAACCATGGTACCGGTGCCACGACGCGGGCTTCAACCTTTCCGGTTTGCAGCAGGTTCTTCAGGCGTTCCTCGACAAATATTCCATGTCGTGGCTGCACGGCATTCGGGTACAGACTCGAGAAGGTGATTATTTTCACGATGATGAAGATTCACTCACGATATGAGAATCAAGCTATGTTCCTACTGGGGAGTTTACAGCAGGAAGCCGGACATATTCTCCTGGTACCGGTAATTCGCCTGAAGCGTGGCTTAGTGTGCAGGTAAATTATGTCTCGGTGAGATACTGCTTGAAATGGCACTGGGTTCGGTTGGGTCGTTACCGGGGTTGATCAGCGCTAATTTGAGCCGGAGTCTACAATGTAACGCTCTGATTTAATCGGGGCATCTCAACTCGTGTATTAGTTAGCTTTTTTGCAAAGGCCTGCATGCTTTCTTCTTCTCCATGTACGAGGAAAGTTGTTTTTGGATTGCCGGTGTGTGAATGCCAGGCGAGTAGTTCCGCCTGATCGGCATGTGCGGAAAAGCCGCCGATGGTGTGAACACTGGCACGTACTGTGAGTTCTTCACCAAAAATTCGTACACGTTTTGCGCCGTCGATGATCCTTCTGGCCAGCGTGCCCTGCGCTGCATAGCCGACAAACACAATGCTGCAGTCCTGTCGCCAAAGATTTTGCTTCAGATGATGCCGTACGCGGCCTCCGGTACACATGCCTGAGCCAGCCATGATTATAGAGCTGTCGTTATTCTCACTGATCTCTTTGGATTGACTGGTCTCGCGGGTGAAAATTAACCCCGGCAGGTTAAATGGATCTCCGCCATCGCGAGAAAGTTTCAATGTATCGGCATCAAAACACTCCGGGTGTCGCTCGAAAATTTGTGTGGCTGATATTGCCATCGGTGAATCGAGATATACATTTGGTAGATGCTCGATATGCCTGTTTTCGATGCCTTCACGCAGGTAATAAAGAATTTCCTGGGCACGTTCCAGAGCAAATGTCGGAATGATGACGTTACCGCCGTGGCCAATTGTTGTATTAATGACTGAGTAGAGTTCGTCTATGGACGGCTGCAGTTGCTTGTGCAGACGATCTCCGTAGGTTGTTTCCATGACCACCGTGTCAACCTTTGGTGGTGGTGTTGGGTTGCGCAATATGGCGCGATCGCTGTAGCCGAGATCACCGGAAAATAGCAGGCGATGTTGAGATTCATTTTCCTGCAGTTCCAGCACGATACTTGCCGAGCCAAGAATATGTCCGGCATCGATAAAAGTGGCAAGAATTCCTGGTGCAATTTGAATGCGTTGGTTGTAACTGGCGATGCGGCCAAAGAAGTCGAGACTGTTTAGTGCATCGAGCGTGGTGTAAAGCGGCTGAGGGACCTTGGTATTATTTGTACCGCGTCTTCTGGCCCGGCGAGCCTGATAGCGGGCTTCCTCTTCCTGTAAACCAGCTGAGTCCAGCATGATCAGGCGCGCTAGTTCTACCGATGCTGCCGTCGTGATTATTTCACCCTTGAATCCCTGTTTGGTCAGTAACGGAATTCGTCCGCAATGATCAAGGTGGGCGTGCGTCAATAATAAATAATCAACAGAGGCCGGATCAAAGCCGAAGGGTTCTGAATTATCTTCAACAACTTCACGGTTGCCTTGATACATGCCGCAATCAATCAGAATTTTCTTACCGGCACACTCCACCAGGTGGCAGGAACCGGTGACGCCTTGGTCTGCGCCGTGAAATGATAATTTCATTGTGTCTGCTCAATGCCGTCTGAAAGCCGCTTTGAGCCATTGCGCAATGAAAGTATCTCCGCAAAATAATAATGTCTTGCCACGTTTCATAAACCTGATTGTTCAAGAGTCTTGCCAGAAAGCATACACATCGTCTCAGCGCGCAACAAACTGTGCAGGATATGCAATTCTAGGCCGCTCGGCGAACCAGATCAGTGCGAGAAAAAGTTCCGAATTATTATCCGCCTCACATGGGACGTAGCGGCCAGAAAATTGGCAGCAGGATCATGACGGTGGCAAAGATAATCAACGTCAGTGGGCCGCCAAGCTTGATGTAATCGGAGAAGCGATAACCGCCGGGCCCCATAATCAGGATATTGGCTGGGTGGGAAATCGGGCTGGTGAAGCTTGCCGAAGCGGCCATTGCGACGGCCATCATGGCTGTTTGTGGCGCGATGCCCAGATCGGCGCACGTGGAAACGACGATTGGCGCCATCAATACAACCAGCGCCGCAGTCGGAATGACCATGGTTGCCGCTGCCGTAACGAGATACAGGCCTGCGATGACAACCCACGGCCCGCCGTCGCCTAGCACTTGCATGGCCGCACCGGCGAGGTACTCGGCCGTGCCGGATGATTGCATGGCAATACCCAGTGGCAGCATGCCGGCAATCAGGAAAACGGCGCGCCATTCGATTGCGCGGTAGGCTTGCTCCATACTCAGGCAACCGGTCAGGATCATGGTGGTTGCACCGACAATGGCGGCCAGGGAAATTGGCAGCCAACCGATGACGACCGAGATAACAACACCGAGCATGATGACTGCTGCCAGGGGCGCACGGCGTGTATCCATCGTTTTGGCGGCGATCGGTGTAAGGACCAGCAGGTCCGGTTCTTCACTGAGCAAGGCAAGTTTCTGCTGTGGGCCGATCAACAACAGGGCATCGCCAAAACGCAATTTTTGCCGCCGCAACCCGTCGCGAATAACTTCGCCAGCGCGCCAGATTGCGCTGAGCTCCAGTCCGGATCGTTCGCGGAAGTTGATATCGGCTACCGACTGGCCGACCAGGCCGGAGCGGGGTGCCAGTGTTACTTCGACTGTCGCAAGCCGGTCGGCCTCAAATACGTTGAGGTTCGGAGATATTACGTCTTCAATCTCCAGTTCCTGCAGGGCACGTAGTTCGTCGAGATCCTCGGGCCGACCTTGCAGCAACAGCAGATCGCCATCGTGAATGGTGTCGGATGATTTTGGCATAACATGCAATTCGCCATCACGAAATATAGTTAGTACGCGAAAATCAAAAGCACTGGCGATTTGACTGTCTGCAAGTGTGATGCCGCCGAGGCCAACATCGTGCGGGACGCGTACAACGAAGGTGTGATCGTGCAGTTCATAGTCCTTACTTAACGCGCCATCCGTTGTACCTGCTACCGCGGAAAAACTGGCATGCCGCGACAGTGCTTCGATAGATTCAGGCAGACCCTGTACCAGGGCCTGGTCTCCTGCACGCAATGGTGTGCGGGCGAGATTATGTCGGCGAATCTTGTTATTTCGGCAGATGGCACGTACTTCGACACCGAATCGGTGGCGAAATTCAGCACCGCCGATGGTCTGCTTGATCAAGTCTGAGTCATTTGCAATCGTCACTTCGACGAGGCGAGTACGTGCTGAAATCATTTTCTGCAACACGGTTGATTCTCTTTCGACCACCAGTTTGTTGAGGCGACGCAGTTGGTTTAACCGGTCGACCCTGCCTTGTACCAGCAACTTGTCGCCAGCCTGCAGGCACAGGGTTCGCGTCGGCAGTGTTTCGACCTGGCTGCCGCGTTCGAGTGCAATGACCGTCAGCCCCGAGGTGGCATTAATACGACTCTCGGCGAGTGTCTTGCCGACGAGTAATGACTGGTGCGGAACCCGCACCCCAAACAAGCCCTGCTGCAGGCCATAACTTGAGCGCAGGTTACGCTGGCTCTTTTTCGGTGCAGATGTCGTGCCACGCGTGGCAGCGGGCAGCAGTCGCCGACCGAAGAATGCCGTGAATATGACGCCGACAATCACAACGCCGGCCCCAACCGGCATGTAATCGAACAGGCCGAATGGCGTGTAACCATATTGATCCAGTGCCGCGCTGATCAGCAGGTTTGGTGGTGTGCCGAATAATGTCGTCATACCGCCGAGTAGTGTGCCGAATGCCATAGGCATCAGAATTCGTGATGGCGATATTTCTGTGCGGCGGCAGATATTCATGACAACGGGTAACATCAGGGCGGCGACGCCGATATTGCTCATGAAGAACGACAGGCTGCCGGATGTCAGCATGACGACGATGACCAGCCTCGATTCACTGCTGCCGGCAATTCCCATAACCTGGCGGCCGAGCAGATTCGCAATACCCGTGCGTGTCATGCCCTCGCTCAGAATAAACATGGCCCAGACAGTGACGACCGCGGGATTACCGAAGCCGGAGATGGCCTGGTTCGGTGATACCAGTCCGGTCGCAGCCAGTGTTCCGAGCACCAGCAGCGAAACGACATCCATTGGCACAACCTCGGTCACGAAAAGGACCAGGGCGATGCCGAGGATCAGCAGGACGAAAATGATGTCGGGTGTCATGGGTTTATCCAGTAGTCTGGATCAGTAGTTTGGGTGTCGCCTAATTACGAGACCTGATTGTGAAATAATAGCTGAAGACAGGTTCCGGAGTTCGGTTTCCTGAAATAGTCATTATCTTTCCAAGTGTGATCGGAGATGTGTAGTGTGTCTCGTATTCGAGAGTAATTTTGGGAATAATTTCGCGCTACGATTAACGCAGCATATGACTTTTCCACCTCGCCATGTTGGATGAGTAGCGGCCGGCGTTGGAAAATGACTAAGGGCAATCCTGCGTGTTGGTATCAAGTCAGAATTGCTGGCGGTTATCCACACCAGTATCGAACCTCCTGTGCTTCCAGAAATTCTATGGCCTCAGGCCCGTGTAGCATGGCAATGGTGGTCAGCATACCGGCCTCAATGCAGGTGTCTGCAGCAACCGTGACGGTGGGGGGTGCGTCTTCAATGGGCCAACCGGTGCGTGCATCGAGGATATGCCCATAACGCTTGCCGTCTTTAAGGATATATCTTTTTGTATCACCGCTGGTGGCCAGGCCGCCTTGTTGCAGCATGATGAGTCGCGTAGCACTGCCAGTAAGAGTGTCTGGTTGCTCAATACCGACACTCCAGGCTTTGCCATCTTTGCGCGGTCGGGTAACGAGCAAATCACCGCCAAAGTTGATCAGGCAACTGGCATCAGTAATTGTATTTGCCAGTTGTCCGGCTCGGTCTACAGCGTATTCTTTGCCGATGCCGCCAAAGTCCAGTTGCATGCCTGGCTTTAATGTCAGCGCCGGTGAATCCCAGTTCGCTTTGTCCCACCCAACAGAATTAAGGATTTTGGTTACGGCCGCATTACTGGGGATTTTATTTTTACCTTTAAATGACCACACCTTGCGTAAGATGCCTGAAGTGATATCAAAACCACCCTCAGTCAACTCATATAAAGTTGTAGAAAAATCGATGAGCTGAGCAGTTTCTTCATCTACGGAAACTGCGAGACCATTACTGTTGGTGATTTTATGAATGATGTTGCCATCGAGGTAACGGCTAAATTTACTTTCTATACGCCATGCTTCGGTGGCAACAATGCTGAGTAGTTCCTCGGCTTTTGTCTTGTTGTCTACATCGGTAAGTAATTCACATGGGCTCGCCATCGCGGAAAATCTTCCGACCCAATTGTCATTTTCTCGTGAGAGCGTGGTTATTCGCTGTGGTGGCGATGCCATAGAGTCGTGCTAGTCACCAATTTTCAACCGGTAGGATACCTGAAAAATGATGGCATCCAAGTCTGGGTAGTCGGTTGAAGAGACGCCTTTACCAGTGGTGGTGTAGTACTCCAGGCGGGTACTCCATTCATCCCCGTTTTTCATCTGGTGCCCATATTTTGCACCTATTGTGATGCCGTCGAGCTCGCCGAGCCGATAATCAGCAGATGCATACTGTGGTAAGGGGGTGCCGTCATTCAGGGCCAGGGTATAAAAATCGGCAGCCGACTGCGTATAAAAACGCAGGTGCGGTTCGATATAGTTATAACGGTTCATGTCCCAGCGGTAACGAAAATCGAAAGTATGTGAGTCGATCTCCAAGTCATCGGTCATGT
>Ga0233412_10001121_pt1 | contig 14428 bp, 12 predicted proteins | sample Na_anoxic_4_MG_FD_180667 | JGI IMG/M metagenome (GOLD analysis project Ga0233412, IMG submission 180667) | Seawater microbial communities from Saanich Inlet, British Columbia, Canada - Na_anoxic_4_MG | ecosystem: Environmental > Aquatic > Marine > Inlet | place: Canada: British Columbia...
AATCTGTCCGATCACACACTGGATATAAATATCCGGAAGTGCAATTACAACAAGTTCAATTTTTCAGAGGTTGAGGAATATGTCCGTAAACTGGTCGGGTCGCGTGACTATCAGTACGATGCTGTTAAAGTGTCCATGATCTATCTCTGGGGTGGCGGATACAAGAGCATTACCGATCTTGGAAAGGAAAATTATCAAAAGAAATCACAGATTCGGCGGCGTTTCGGAACTGAAGAAAACTTCCTTCGGCAACTGCCCCTCCCTGATCGTCTGTCCGGGGTCGTGCACATGGCCACCGGTACCGGAAAATCATATGGGATATTTGCCATTGCCTGGCTTTCCCTTGTCATGGGACTCGCAAAACGGGTTCTGGTGCTTGGACCGTCCTCGACCATTATCGAACAGGGTCTGCGCGATAAATTCAGGGGCTTGATGAGCAGAAAAGACCTTAATGACAAGCTCCCGGCAAAATACAGGGGGAAGGCGATCAATCTTCTGACCGACAATGATCCCATAGAAGATGACTCCATTGTGATTGAAAACATCAACGCGGTTTACACATTCGGCGGGATTACCGACACATTATTCAAAAACACGGATGAAGTCCTTGTCCTTGGAGATGAGATTCACCATGCCTATTCGCATCTGAAATACGCGGACAATCGTCTTGTTCTTGACAAGGAAGAAGGACCGGAGGGAAAGAAAAGTGAAGCAAGAGACGAACGCCTGTGGATGACGTTTTTACGTGAAAACAGCAAAATCACCCGGCACATCGGCTTTACCGGCACCCCCTATAATCAGAACGAATATTTTGCCGATATCCTTTACAATTACTCGATAAAAGACGCGACAGAGCAGAAATATATCAAAAAGATCAATGCGATTATTCACACAGAAACAGATGAAGGCGACTCAAAACTTACGATTGATCAACGCTTTGAGATGGTTTTGGAAAATCATCTGGAAAACAGCGAAAAGTACGCATACTGGGATCGGGCGGAGAAACGAAGGGTAAAACCGATAACGGTCTTTATCTGTCCCAATCAGAAAAATGCCCAGAAAAGGAGCGAGGAATTTGTCGCATTTCTTGCACGGTATGATAAGAAGCACAATGGCGCTATGGGTACGGACTCGGAGATAGTTGACAGATTGCGGGAAAAGGTAATCTGTGTTATAAGCCGCGTCTCCAAGTCGGAATATAAGGATGAACTCGACAATATTGAAGAAACCAGCACGAAAAAGACAGGTGGAAGCGTGGAGTTTGTCTTTGCGGTGAACAAGCTTTCGGAAGGCTGGGACGTGGACAATGTCTTTCAGATTGTTCCCATGGAAGAGCGGGTTTTTAACTCCAAGCTTCTCATATCGCAGGTATTGGGCAGGGGGATGCGTATCCCGCGTGAAGTTCCAAATGAGCACATTTTACAGAACTATCCTGTCCTGACGGTTACCAATCACGATAAGTTTGCCGATCACATCAAGGAACTGGTTGACTCGGTTACCGAAAGCGACATGTACCTGACATCTTCGGCGCTGCCCGACCGGGAACGGGGGAGAGGCGCGCATAATTTTATCCTCTTTAACCTCAATTACATTCCGAGTGAGCGTTATGAAAAGGTTGGCCGCGCAGATCATGGGCCTCCGGGGAAACTTGTATTAACGCCATTTGAGGAAAACCTCGGCGTCAAGGTCGTAAGGACAAGAGACGAAAGGCGGTATGAACTGGCAAGGAATTTTTATACGATTGACCAGCTTGTGTACGATATCTATAACCGTTTTGCTTTGAGGACTTTTGAGTCACTGCATTTTAATTTCGGCAGCGTGGTTGTTGATGACCGTTACCCTGAAGAAGATGAAATAAGGCAGGTTATTTGCGAAGCGATGGGAGATGCAGGCATCAAGGGAAACAGGCTATCCGAAGAAAACAGAAAGCAGATTGATAATTACTTCAACCAGTTCCTGCCACGGGGTACAAAGAAGCGGGTTTTCGAAAATATTGAGGGGGATATAATGCCGGTTGATACCTCTCAAATGGACAGGTTCGGCATGCGGGTGAGCGAGCTTGAAAGAGATAGAACTGCTTTTTTGAGTGAAGACTATGAAACCGAGGTGGGTGAGGCAAATCAATTTACACTGGACTACATCAACGAGTTGAGGAAACGTTCTGACGACGGCCCGCAGCTTTCCCTTTTCAGGCCTGAAGATTTTGTGGAGAGGAGGGACGAAATCATCCGAACGTTTGTAAAGGGAGACACAAAACCGCCCTATGTGGTGAATACATCAAAACTGAAAAGCCCTCAAAATATTGTTCTGGTTTCTCATTCGCCGGAAAAGGAGTTTGTTTTTCAATTAATAGACAACTCCGATTATCTGGATTCCTGGATAAAATCACCGGACAAGAATTTCTATAGCATTGCTTACGAATACTGGAAAGGCGGGAAAGATAGGGTCAGACGAAGTTTTAATCCTGATTTTTTCATAAGGATTGATCTTGATAATTACATTTCAAAACTTGGCAGTGAAGGAAAGCCGGATCATCTTGGAAAACTGAAAAACCTCCAGGACGACGGTATAGAATGCCTGATCAAGGTAGTGGAGATCAAGTCGGATGAAGAGCAAGATGAAGCAACCCCAGCAAAAGGGGAATATGCGAAGGCGCACTTCGAAAGGGTAAACAAAAAATTGCGTACAGTAAACCTGGCGGATATTGACAGTCAATATCGGGCCGATGCCAAGCAGTGTTATACCTTTGATTTGCTGACCCCCAACAAATTTCAGGGCTGGGTTGCGGATTTGAAAAAAGGAAGGCTGGGAGAAAGGGGGCGACTATAATTTCATGCTTTTTATAAGCATGTGGTCAAGTTTGCTCTTAGCTCTTAAGATATTTGAATCACATATAATTTTGAAATGATTTTATGGGCAGAATAATACAAAAGAATTGGTATCACTATCTTGAATAATATCTTTGTTTAAATATTGCATTCTGTATTATTTGAATAGCTACAATGTGAAATGTAAATCGAAATCAGAACAGTGTTTGAAATTATCTTCTTCCGGTTAGGTATTTGCATAACAGGATGATAATTTGGGTCAAATGAATCAGTTATTGGAACAAAAAATCACCAGCACGGAAGCAGAAAGTCTACCCTTAACATAAGAATTCTTTGGCTTAGAATAAATCACGTTATTGTTGAAAAGGTTTCAGCCATGAGTAAAAACATAATACCATCGCAACTATCTTCCACACCTTGGCTCCGAAAAGTGGAGCGATTTATAGCTTTGCACCAAAAATCTCAGGCGCTTCGCGTACTCGATAGAGTGGTTGATTCTGACATGCCTCTATTTTGGGATGATCCCGCTATCCAGGAAGATCGCCGCTTGGCCTGGCTATACCGGATTGATCTTTTGCGTGATTGGGGAAGATATTCAGAGGCATTGGCCTGGACCTGCCTTGAGTGCGAGCTTAATCCTGAAAATATTACAGCGCAAGCCCTAAAGGAAAGTCTTAAGAATGAACTTCATCTTAATGTAAAATTGAAACCAGATGCTGACATACCTTCTCGTGGACAAAGCATAAAGGGATTATGGGTGGGTGTTGCCGGAATGCGGGAAATTAAAGTGCTTCTCGAACGAGACGTAATCCTTCCTTTACAAGAACCTGAACTGTACCAGCATTATGGCCTTAGGGCTCACTCAAAAATAACTTCACATTTTCCCATCTCAGCTTCGGGCCATCTTCGGCTGCCGCTCAATCGTGAAGTCATCGAAATAGTTCACTATTCCTCTGGCTTCACTCAATCGCAGCAGCCAAATCTCACCCAAATCTGAGCGTCAATTCTGCGAAGTTGTTTTTGAGTGAGCCCTAAATTTTGTGTGATCGCGCATGATTTGTCCCTAAAAGCCTTCTACCTTCAGTCTATCTACCTGAGTAGTTACATTATCTTTTAATTAAACCAAGGGCTATGCCCGTGCGACCCTAAAAGGTTTGACCGTTTCGGCAGTTAAATACCTCACTATCGTCATTCCGGCGTAGGCCGGAATCCAGGAAGGTGGCAGCAAATTAAAATCTCTGGATGCCGGATCAAGTCCGGCATGACGGGATGTGGCGAAAGCGCCGGGATAAACCGGCATAGAGTAGGGGATGAAAGAGCCCTACATGAAAGGAGTAGCTGAACTATCATGGCCCCGAGCTATGCGTCGATGACCAGTAATGGCATGGCGAAGCGTTAGCAGGGGAAGCGTAGGCCAGCCATTGAGCTCCGAAATCACCGTTCCGGGGTGCCGACCTTGTGCTACAATGGGGAAGGCAACACGGTGTGTGGCGTTATACAGCGAGTCACCCACCGGCCCCGCGGAGTCAGAGACCCTGAGCATGCGTGGACACTCTATGCACGAGAACCGGGAGATCCCGTGAACTGGCCTTAGTATGTGGCAGTGCGAGGTCTGCGTCGTTAATCTAAGGAGTACGACGGCGATGAATGGTTGCGGGAAGTCGGACAGCCCAATAGTACCTGTGAAGCCTTCGAACAAGTGTTGCGGTGCGCTGCAGTGTGCGGAGAGGGTGGAGGAAAGGGGGCTGACCAAGGGGAATCTGTTCAGTTAAACAAGTTCCGGACACCGCGCCGGGGAAGGAACGGACATGGTGAACCCTAAACGGGCACGAAGCGGGAAACTGCGGATATGGCCAAGGATTTCACCTACATTCGGCATCTAACTTGTACAGTGGGCTAAACAGATACGGCAAGTAGTCTGTTAGGATAGCCAATCCTTGCATAGCAGCGTTTGCGCGTTATTACCCGAGGTAGGAGCCCTATGAGGTAGTCCCTCACGTAGGGATCTGTGCGGGGGGTGCCGGGTAACCGGCATTCCTACCGCGACTATGCCGGGTTAATAAGTTGCCCGATTATTACAAGTGTGTGCTAAGGAGTTTGAGAAATAGGCCCCTTCGAGGGGGCTTCATCAAACCACGTCTCTCGGCGTGGTGGGTGATTTGGAATAAAAACACAATATATTGATTTTTTCTTGACATAATACACAACAAATTGTATATAGCCGAATCAAAAAGAAAATATCCCCATTTCACAAAACTATTATGTATAAAAATGAAAAAATAATAGATAGAAGGGATTTTTTATTAAAAGGTGGCTCTTTTTTATTCGGAAGTCTCTTTGGCCTCAGCAGTTTTTCAAAGGCCCTTGCCTTTGAAGGACATAAAAAAAAGTCATTTTATAAACCCTGCATAGCCTTAATCATTGATGATATTGGTTTCAGCTTCTCTCGCGCAAGACAGTTTTTGGAATTAGGGGTCCCAATTACATTTTCCATTCTCCCTCGAGTTTCACATTCCTACGACCTGGCCCTTGAGATTAGTGACAAAGGGCATGAAATTATGCTCCATCAACCCATGGAACCTTTAAGCTCCCGCTTTGACCCTGGCCCTGGTGCGCTTTATGCAGGACACAGTGCGCAAAGGATGGTGGGGATTATTGAAGAAAATTTCGCAAGTGTCCCTTTTGCAGTAGGTGTTAATAATCATATGGGTTCGAAATTCACAGAGCTAAAGAGAGAAGTGAATGATTTTCTCAATGTTGTCAGGAAAAAAAGCCTCTTTTTTATTGATAGCGTTACCTCAAAACACTCAGTGGCGCATAAAGAAGCCAAAAAACTTCATATGATTACGGATTTTAGAAATATTTTTTTAGATAATCAGCATAATGAATCCGCCATTCTTTTTCAGCTCAGCAGACTCCAGGACTATGCCTTGAAATATGGGCATGCAATTGGGATTGGGCATCCATACCCACAGACAGCTAAGGCCATTGGGAAATTCCTAAGAAGCCCTGAATATTCGGGCATTTCTCTGGTTCATATATCGAGAGTTATTCATGCCTGAAATTTCTATAAAATATTACACTCGTATGATATTTTATCTTGACTTGGGAAGTCTTGTTATCTAAACTGTAAAGTTCATTTTTTAAAGGAGTGTATATAAATGTATGCGGTTATAAAAACTGGCGGAAAACAATACCGTGTTTCCCAGGGTGATGAAGTCAGGTTTGAAAAATTAGACGGAAGCATAGGGGATACAATCAATTTTGAACAGGTCCTTTTAACTTCTGATAGCAAAAGAATTAAGATAGGCGAGCCGTACATTAAAAACTCGAAGGTTGTTGGACGTATAACTCGTCATGGTAAAAATAAAAAAATCATAGTTTTTAAATATAAGAGAAGAAAGGGTTACAGCAGAAAACAGGGGCATAGGCAGGATTTTACTCTTGTTAAGATTGAAAATATTGAAACAAAGGTTAAAGAGTCCAAGCCAAAAGGATAAATATCATGGCACATAAAAAAGCAGGTGGCAGTTCCAGAAACGGCAGAGACAGCATTGGCCAGAGATTTGGTGTGAAGAGGTTTGGTGGTCAGAAAGTCTCTGCCGGCAATATCCTTATGAGACAGAGAGGAACCAGGATTCACCCGGGCAACAATGTGGGCTTAGGACGAGATTATACTCTTTTTGCCAAAATTGATGGAATTGTCACCTTTGAGCGTTTTGGTAAAGCTCGAAAAAAGGTTAGTGTATACGCTGTGTAAACCATTTTCCCTCTCTTTTTAAGATATGAAATGGGTTTTGCTGATGAAGCAGTAATTGCGGCCGGATCGGGGGATGGAGGAAAAGGATGCATAAGTTTCAGGAAAGAGAGGTTTATTCCCAAAGGCGGTCCTGATGGCGGTAATGGTGGTAATGGTGGAAATATCATTGTTAGTGCGAAAAAAAGACTTCACAGCTTAATTGATTTTACCTCACGAAAACATATAAAAGCCGGCAATGGCGGTCCCGGGAGAGGGAAGAGCAAGTCCGGCAAAAATGGTGCTGACTTTATTCTTGAAGTCCCCTTAGGCACTACTATTCAAGACCTCGATACCGGCAAAATTCTTGCCGATCTAATCTCTGATAACCAGAAAATCATTCTCATCCATGGAGGCAAGGGAGGAAAGGGAAATCAGCACTTTGCTACATCGACCAACAGAGTGCCAAGGTTTGCGCAGCCCGGCGTCCCCGGCCGGGAAAAGAGATTAAGGCTTTCACTCAAATTTATGGCCGATATCGGATTAGTTGGGCTGCCCAACACTGGAAAATCAACGCTTCTTTCCCGTCTCAGCATGGCACGTCCAAAGGTAGGCAGCTACCCTTTCACAACCCTTGTCCCTAATTTAGGTGTCATGACCTTCGATAATGAAACGTCATTGACCATTGCCGACATACCCGGGCTAATTGAAGGTGCCAGTCAAGGCCGAGGTCTTGGTCATCGCTTCCTGAAACATATTGAGCGCACAAAGCTGATCTTGCACCTTTTGGATATTACATACCAGTCCGGTCAGGATATTCTTGAAGATTTTAATGCAATTAGACAGGAAATGACGACATATAATCCTGTACTTGCCCAAAAACCTCAAATAGTATTAATTAATAAAATAGATCTTTATGGACCTGAACACAGGGATTTAGGGAAGTTAAAAAGAGCTCTCCAAAGGAATGACTTGAAACCCTTACCCATTTCTGCATTAACTGGTGATGGTCTTGAAGAACTGAAAAGGATTATTCTGGAAAGATGGGAAGCATTTCAAGAAATGGTCTACTAAGACCAGTCAGGAGAGTTGTTATTAAAGTGGGAAGTGGTGTCCTGACTGAAAAAGATGGTCTAAATATGGCCGTCATCAGTGATTTAACAACAAATATATGTGAATTAAGGAAAAAAAGAATCGAGGTTATCCTGGTCTCTTCAGGTGCAATAGCCTCTGGTCTTAAGAAGATTGGTCTAAAAAAGCGACCAGAATCAATATCCCAGCAGCAAGCCATTGCTGCCATTGGCCAAAGCAGCCTCATGATGGCCTATGAAGAGGCCTTCGGTCAGTATGGGCAAAAGGTGGCTCAAATCCTGATAACCCGTGATGATCTCTCCCATAGACGTCGTTATCTGAATGCACGCAATACCCTTTTCACATTGCTTTCCTGGAAAATTATCCCTATTATCAATGAAAATGATACCGTAGTAGCAGATGAACTTAAATTTGGTGATAATGATAACCTCAGCGCTATGGTAACTAACCTGACTGAATCTCATCTTTTGATTAACCTAACGAATATTAATGGGCTTTTTGATAAGGACCCGCGAACTAATAAAGATGCAAGGCTTATCAAAGTAGTAGAGAAGGTTGACCGAACTGTTTCACGATATGCCTCCTCGATCCCAGGTTTTCTGGGCAAAGGAGGTATGGCAAGTAAGGTAAGGGCTGCACAGAAAGTGGCGCTTGGCGGCGTTCCAACTATTATTGCCAATGGGTTGAAACCTAATATCCTTAAGCAGATATTTAAGAGTGAAGAGATAGGGACTCTTTTTAAACCTGAGGAAATCCCTATTAGCAGTCGAAAACACTGGATATTATTTACCAAATCTCCGAAAGGAAAAATTGTAATTGATCGGGGAGCGGAGAGGGCCATTGTGGAGCAGGGAAAGAGCCTTCTCCCTTCCGGTATTAAAGAAGCAAGCGGCAGATTCAACCGCGGTGATTCAGTAATATTGATGAGTGAGTCCGGAAAACAGATCGCCGTGGGTATGGCCAGTTATCCTGCTTACGATATTAAAAAAATTATGGGGATACAGACTTCTGAGATAGAATCAAGATTGGGTTTTAAGTACGATGATGAAGTTATCCATCGAGACAACCTTGTCTTTACCGATCAAATGGAATAGGGGGATGATGTATGCCACTTGTAACTGTGATTGAGGAAATGGCCAAAGATGCAAGACAGGCCTGCGGGCAATTGAGGATATTATCAAGTGCCCAAAAAGATGCCGCACTTGAGTTAATGGCAGCGAGACTCCTCGAAAAACAGGAAGACATAATCAGGGAGAATAATAAGGATCTGTCTCAGGCAAAAAAAGCAGGGCTGTCTGCAGCCATGATCAACCGTTTGACCCTGGATGAAAAGACTATCAGGGGAATGGCAGAAGGTTTAAGAGAAGTGGCTGCCTTAACTGATCCTGTGGGTGAAGTCACCGGTATGTGGAAAAGGCCCAATGGGCTGCTTGTAGGAAGGGTTCGGATACCCCTTGGTGTTATTGGATTCATCTACGAATCACGGCCGAACGTAACTGTAGATGCAGCAGGCCTGTGCTTGAAATCCGGCAATTCAGTAATCCTTAAAGGTGGGTCTGAAGCCATTCATTCCAACCTGATTCTTACGGATCTGCTGGTTGAAGCAATAAAAGAAACAGGTTTACCCGCAAAAGCCATCCAGATAATATCGACTACTGATAGAGAGGCTGTAAATATTTTAATAGGGCTTGACGATCACTTAGATGTGATTATTCCAAGAGGTGGTGAGAGCCTGATCCGTTTTGTGACAAGTAATTCTCAAGTCCCGGTATTAAAGCATTACAAAGGGGTATGTCACGTTTATGTGGACAAGTTTGCTGATCTTGAAATTGCCCAGGAGGTATGTTTTGATGCAAAAGTCCAAAATCCGGGTGTTTGCAATGCAATGGAAACCATGCTCATACATGAATCTATTTCCGGAGACTTTCTCCCTGCTATGCTAAAACGGTTTCGTAATGCCGGAGTGGAGATCAGGGGATGCCCAAAAACCCTGGGTCTGATTTCTGGAATAAAACCTGCTGTTGAGGCCGACTGGCCTGCTGAATTTCTTGATTTGATTCTTACGGTTAAGATTGTTTCAAACATTGAAGAGGCCCTTGACCATATAGAAAGATACAGCTCCAATCATACGGAAGCCATTATTACTAATGACTATAACCGATCTCAGCGTTTTCTTGCAGAAGTGGATTCTTCGGTAGTTCTAATCAATGCCTCTACCCGCTTTAATGATGGGAATCAGTTAGGGCTTGGAGCGGAAATTGGAATCAGCACTTCAAAACTACATGCCTTTGGCCCTATGGGACTGGAGGAATTGACAACAACAAAATTTGTTGTTTATGGACAAGGGCAGATCAGGGCATAAAATAAGGAAAAACTATTGAGATTAGGTATCTTAGGTGGGACTTTTGATCCCATCCATTTAGGGCATTTACGCACAGCAGAGGAAGTAGGACAAGAGCTGGACCTGGAAAAGGTATACCTGGTTCCATCTGCATCTCCGCCGCACAAAAGTAATGAACCTGTGATTCCATTTTGCCATCGACTGGCCATGGCGCAACTCGCTGTCAGCGATTCTCTTTTGCTTGAGGTCCTTGATATGGAAGGAAAACGTCCCGGGTTTTCTTATTCCATTGAAACGCTTAAAGAGTTTCACAGGTTTTTTAAACCCAACCCTGAGATCTTCTTTATCATAGGTATGGATGCCTTCCTGGAAATCAAGACCTGGAAAGAATACCAAAACCTCTTTGACTATGCACATTTTGTCATTATTTATCGTACAGGTTATGGGATGGAAAGGCTTGAGTCACTTTTGTCTGATGTTGATTCAAAGATAAAAAAGGCCAATCAGCCAAATATGTTCGTCGCACCCTCCGGTAAGACATTGCTTGTAATGACACCTACCATTATGGATATTTCGTCCTCACGCATAAGGCAGATACTCACCGGGGGAAATTCTATTCGTTTTTTGGTCCCCGGGTCGGTCAGAGATTATATCCTGCAAAAAGGATTATACATGAACTATGCAAACAATTGATAAGGCAAAATCGTGTCTTGAAATAATCAGGGAGCGAAAGGCCGTTGATCCGGTCTTATTCGAGGTTAAGAAGCTTACTTCGATTACTGATTATTTTTTGATTGCCAGCGGGAACTCCAGCAGACAGGTTCAGGCTATTGCACGCCACCTGCAATCAAAAATGCGCAAAACGGGTTTCAGGGTCTATGGAATTGAAGGAGAAAAGGAAGGACATTGGGTTTTGATGGATTATGGAGATGTGATAATCCATATATTTTATCATCCTGTCAGGGAATTTTACGATTTGGAAGGTCTCTGGGTTGAGGCTCCACGTGTCAATATTGTAGATTAGGGACTTCACTCTCTTCTCGGACAACCTCCTAATACATCGCTTCAATTAAATCTTTAAAGGCCTCATTTACATATTTTCTTTTGACTTTCATGGTGGGCGTAACTTCTCCGTCTTCCTCATAAAGCTTCTTGGGTAAAATTGTAAATTTTTTCACCTGCTCAACACGAGCAAGTGACTCATTTACATTATTTATTTCCTTCTGGATCAGTTTTTGTATCTCATCGTTTTGAGCCAGGTCTTTATAGGTTGAAAACTGGACTTTATGATCCTGCGCATATTTTACTACGTTATCTTCGTCAATCATAATAAGAGAAGTAATATATTTTCTACGATCCCCAATTATGACGGCGTCATTAACGTACGGGCTAAACTTTATCTTGTTTTCAATGTACTGGGGAGTGATGTTCTTGCCGCCGGCAGTCACGATAATATCCTTTTTCCGATCAGTGATCTTTAGATAACCATCTTTATCTATTTCTCCCACATCTCCGGAATACAGCCATCCATCTTTTACGGTTTCAGCACTGTCTTTCGGATTCCTGAAATAGCCCTTGAAAATGGATGGAGACTTCACAAGTATTTCTCCGTCTTCGGCGATTTTTATTTCAGTCCCGGTAATAGGCGGCCCTACGGTTCCAAATTTCACTTGTCCTGTTCTGGATACACAAGCTACACCTGTTCCTTCCGTCTGGCCATATCCTTCCATAAGATTGACACCGATAGATTGAAAAAAATGGAGTACATCCGGTGATATGGGCGCAGCACCCGAGATTGCAACCCTGAGTCGATCCCATCCCATCCTTTTCTTGAGTTTTCGGAAAACAATAAAGTAGGCCAGCCAATAGAACAGTTTTAGATATGCCGGGACCTTTAAAAAATCCATTATTAAAGTAGCCCTTTTCTGTCCGATTTTAAGGGCACTGTAAAAAACAATCTTTTTTAACCACGTGGCATCGGACATCCTGATGTATATGGCTGAATAATATTTTTCCCAGATCCTGGGAACTGCATAACCTATGGTTGGGGATACTTCGATCATATTGTCTATTACTGTATCCGGTTTCTCAACGAAGTTTACAACATATCCCTTTACGATATGACCCATAACGGAAAAGAGCTGTTCAAAAACATGACACAAGGGTAAAAAGGACATAACCTCATCGGTATCATTCATAGGGTTTTCTGTGGTAATTGCCCTTCCCATCCATATGAGATTTTTGTGGGTCAGCATTGCTCCCTTAGGGGGCCCGGTTGTGCCCGAGGTATAAATAAGCATTGAAAGGTCATCAGGTTCAACTTCATCCATTCGTGTTTCAAAATCTTTTGTTCCCTCTTTTGTAACCCGACGTCCCATTTCAAGAAACGCTTCATAATTCATGACCATGGGATCTTTAAAATCTCTAAGGCCTTCCAGATCCCAAACGATGATTTTTTTCAGGTTCGGTGTGTTTTCTCTAAAGTTAAGCCATTTATCTAACTGCTCTTCATTTTCTACAAAGAAAAATTTGGATTCCGAATTTTGAATTACATATTCCACCTGCTCCCAGGCATTGGTAGAATATATTCCTGTGACTACGCCACCTGAGCATTGAATACCCATATCAATAATAACCCATTCGGGGCAGTTATCACCAATAATAGAGACACCGTCACCTTTCTTAAGTCCCATGGATAAAAGGGCGGAACCCACGTGGCATGCCTGTTGATAATATTCGTTCCAGGAAATGTCGTGCCAGAGTCCATATTCCTTTTTTCGCAAGGCAACACGATCACCATATTTTGAGACCATGTCTTTAAAAACCCGGGGTACAGTTTCTGAAATCACTATTTTATCTCCACATCTTCTTTCTTTTCCATCTTTGATAACCCTTTACAGATGCCTCGGAACGAACACCCATATAAAATTCTTTAACATCCTTGTCTTCCATCAGATCTCTGGAAGTACCTTTCATTACAAATCGGCCGTTTTCCAGAATAAGTCCGATATCAGAAATAGATAATGCCAACCGGGCGTTCTGTTCCACAAGCAGTATGGTTACACCTTCATCATTGATGCTGCTGATAATTTGGAATATTTCATTTACAAGAATTGGAGATAAGCCAAGAGATGGTTCATCAAGGAAAAGCAGGTTTGGACGGCTCATCAGGGACCGGCCTATGGCAAGCATTTGCTGCTCACCGCCGGAGAGAGTTCCTGCCCATTGATTACCTCTTCCTTTGAGTATGGGAAAATACTGTAAAATCCGTTCAAAATCTTCTTTGATGTCTGTCCGGTTTTTCCGGGTGTAAGCACCTAAAAAAAGGTTTTCCCTGACTGTAAGTTCTTCAAAAACTTCTCGCCCTTCCGGAACATATGATATCCCCATCCGAACGATGTCTTCAGTATCCTTCCTCTCTATTCGTTTACCCGAATACTCGATGGTGCCCTTATCCGGCTGATCATCCAAAAGTCCCATCACTGTTTTCAATATAGTCGACTTGCCTGCCCCGTTATTCCCTAAAATAGCAGTAATGGTACCTTCTTCAACAGACAGTGAGGCGCCGCGGATAGCATAGATGAGATTATAATAGGTCTCGATATTTTTTACTTCAAGCAATGCGCTCAAGATCCATATCCTCTCCGAGATAGGCCTTAATTACTTCAGGGTGTTTTTGCACTGTTTTGGGAGTTCCCTCAGTAATAGAACTACCAAAGTTAATGACCAGGATTCGATTTGAAATATCCATGACCATGGTCATATCATGCTCGATGAGCAGAATAGTTACACCCAGTTCATCCTGGATATCCTTGATCCAGAATATCATGTCCTGTTTTTCTTCAGAGTTCATGCCTGCACAGGGTTCATCGAGAAGAAGAAGTTCAGGTTCCAATGCCAGGGCCCTGGCAAGTTCCAGTTGTTTCTGTGTGCCGTAAGGGAGGCCCCCCACCAGCTTGTTTCTTACGGACTGTAAATCCAGAAGATCGATGATTTCTTCCACTTTCCGCCTATGAGCTATCTCTTCTCTGCCCGAAAATGAACGCTTCCCCCACATGAATATGCCATGAAACAGACCGGTTTTGAGATAGATATGACGCCCAATCATTATGTTTTCCATGGTGTTCATGTGATTAAAAAGCTCAATATTCTGGAAGGTTCGAGCTATCCCGAGCCTGGCGATTTGATCAGGTTTTCTGCCCTGGAGTCTATGATTTTTAAAAAGAATTTCTCCCATATCAGGGGTGTATATTCCGTTTATGCAATTAAAAAGAGTTGTCTTCCCCGCGCCGTTGGGGCCGATGATAGTAAATATCTCTCCCTTCTTTATCTCAAAGGAAATATTGTCCAACGCGGTTATGCCGCCGAATGAGATGGATAGATTATTAACCTGAAAAAATGTCATAGGATTACAACTTATTCTGAATTATC
>Ga0233412_10001122_pt1 | contig 14427 bp, 6 predicted proteins | sample Na_anoxic_4_MG_FD_180667 | JGI IMG/M metagenome (GOLD analysis project Ga0233412, IMG submission 180667) | Seawater microbial communities from Saanich Inlet, British Columbia, Canada - Na_anoxic_4_MG | ecosystem: Environmental > Aquatic > Marine > Inlet | place: Canada: British Columbia...
CCGGACACCTTCATACCCAAGATACATAAATCCTGATGCTGCGAAGAAATAGTTGCCTCCCGGGTCGCGGTTGACATCCATGTCGTCTATGTAGTTAAAGAGACCTTGTTTTCCATCAGGAATATAATAGCCCTCCTCATCTGTATAGCCGATATCCAGGTTGTAACCTATAACACCCGTAAGGTCGTTTATAGTTCCATAGGCAAATTGTATTCCCCCGGCCGGGTCATGATAATACAGGGCAAGCGCAAAGAAGAACCTGCTCATGACCTTGTCATATCCAAGTCGTGCATTACATTCCAATTCAACTCCACTGAACATATCCATTGCAGTGTTGAAGACCATTTCAAGGGTTTCGGTTTCATATTCAATTATGCCTGAAGACGGGTCTACCATTTTGGGTGTTGCTACAGCATCAATCTGGGCAAATTCTTCAAATTCCATGTCTACCTTGGATTTTGATTCTGAATAACTAATAACCGGATCTTCAAACACACCCGATATAACAACCCTGTCAAAGTCTTCTTCAGTGTCTATTGCCAGTGTATCTGAAAGCTGCATACCACCCCATAGGAACAGGTCGCTGGCATAGTAGTTTACAGAGCCAGTAACAGGCATTGTTTTATTTACAGCCCTGAAAGTTCTTTTTATTCCGGTTTCTAATTGCAGTGGTAAAAGAGTAACCTGGAATGGCGCATCCCTTGTTATAAGGGACAATGCCCTAATTTCCATATCAAAATCATGGAATTGAATCTTGTATGGCTTGTCAAACATTGCCGACCCGAGTAAACCTTCGGGATTGTTTTCTACCTTTAGTGCATCCATATCCGCAGGAATGATCAGCTCTGTAAATGCAATATTGCTCATGCTTATCGAGTCTGTAAATTGAAGGTCAACTGTTCCATCCATATGGAAGCCATCAGGCATCAGATGCCCGCCAGAAACACTGAGCAATACTTCACCAGTGCCAGCCGGATCAAACTTTTCAGTTTCATCCACACTGCAAACAAGTTTACCGGTTTCCTCGGATGTATAAAGAGTCACATCTACCCGCTGGAATCCAAATAGAGGAATCCCCAGCGATGCCTTTATTTCCATACTGACATCTCCTGCATACAAATCAATATATATGCTGTGGGCATAAACATCCTCAAAATTGCCAAGTTGGTCGCCGAAGTTAACCGGAATACCAACCGGTGAGTATGCCTGGCTTTGATAAGCAAATCCATTTCTATCATATAACATATCGCCGGCTGTCAGATTAAATGAAACCCTCTTGCTGTCCTCTGTTGTAATAAAAGCAGGAGGTAGCGATACGCGTCCGGATTTTACAATCATTCCAGTCCAAATCTTATCAAGTGTTTCCGGAGTATATGCAGCTGAAGTACTGGTTTCACGGTCAAGGTCAATAGTAACATTGCTTCCAATTACACCAATTTCTTCATTATCATTACCAACTAGTGTTGGTGAAAGGACTTTGTTTGAAACAGTAAATCCGCGTCCGTCCCAACCGGTTATGTTTACAGGGATGTGCTATACAGTTTCAAATTCAACTGCTTCAATCGGCATTATTAAAAGTGTCTGTTCCTGAGCCCTTTCAGCAACATAATACATGCCGACATCAACAATGTTTTTTTCACCGGTACTAACAGACTGAGAACCTGATTTAATCATTGCAGGGTTTTTATCTAAAATACTTGATATATTTACCTGATCCATAGGGAAATTACCGAGTGTTGCTTCTGCAATTGACATGAAACCGGAACTTACAGGCGCGTCATCTATAAATGTTTTGTAGGGAAGCATAACTTTTCCCTTTAGATAACTTTGAGAAGTAGCGACGGTTCCCGCAGAATAAACAAGTTTAGCATCAGAAGTTTTTATGCCAAGTCCAAATGGAATGACTGTACGCATAATCTGCATATCACTTATAGTCATAGTACCGTTGAGTGCTCCATTTCGGTCAAAGTTTATGATGCTGTAACTGAATACAAGCCCTTTGTTGTCCATGGTCTCCATTCCCAGGTCATTTTCTGCAGTTCCGTTCATCATGTTTATAAAACCGGTGCCGTACATGAAATAAATTGTAATGCCGCCTATCAGAATGCCTTCTTGTTGAATAACCGCGGGAGCGCTTGCATCAAAGGCTCCAAGATTCACTGTTATGCTTTCCATATCAGACATTTTAATATTGTTATATCTGAATTCAGGAATATCAGTGATTTTTATGACACCGCCGGGAGAAATTTCACTGCCATTGAATCTAAGAGAATATAAATCCCCTATTAAGTTCTCAGTTTCCTGACTACCGGCTTTTAGAACATATCCTGACGCTATCCCATTATTAGAGGTTGTGCTGATATAAAGAGAGCTAAGGAATGTACCTGTATCACCTATTTCAACATTTCCTGAAAGAGAAGCATAACCGTCTATAACTTCAGCTTCAGCACTCCATGAATTAATAGTCAAGTCAACCGGTATAGTATATTTATTCGCAAGAACCAGCTCCCCGGTGCCCTTTCTGGGTGTTCCATTATCAGTTGTCACTATGTTTATGACGTCAAATCCGGCAATCTTCATTGTTTCCGGCAAAGCTGTCGGAATAATTATCAACGGCGGAAATATCGGTGTAATAACAAACCCAGTGGATGCCGTAGTATCAGGAATCGTTTGTTCGTCTCCTCCAAAGGGAGGAAGAATCGGAATTATTTCAATCGGTGCTATGGGTGTTATGGGCCGCAGTATTATTGAATTTGAAGGAAGTATGAAGTTTCTCTGTCCCCCTGTGGATACCGCAGCTGAGAAGTCCGAAGTATATCCTCCAATATCAATAACCTTTACTTTGTACCAATTTACTGCTGCAGGATCTGCCTCTACATCCAAATATCCAAGTCTTGTTGTGAATGGGCTGGCTTGATAATATTCGCCGTTTTGTGTTTTACTTCTGTATACTATATATCCGGCGATGAATTCAGAACTTTCATCTACTGTAAGATTAGGGTCTTTTGCAGCATTCCAGGTTATTAACGGCTGCCCGGTATCTGAGTCTATCTTGGCTGAGACACCCGTGACAGGCGGGAATGCTTCTCCCTTACGAGGTGATACACTAACAGGTTCCGGTCTTTCTGAGGCTAATTCGTCATCATTCCATGCTTGTACTGTATACATGTAGGTATCACCGAATTCAACATCAGTATCAATAAAGGAGAATTCACCCGTTGAATCCTGACCCAGCGCAATTTCTTCAATATGAACCTCTTCCCATGGTATCAATTTAGCAGCAGTTGAATCCAGAAGGCCATAAGGAGATACGGCTAGAATTCCATATTTTTCTACTATTGAATTATAAACATCAACTTTTGTACTAACCGGAGATGTTTTTATACTATTCATTATTGTTGTTGGCGCCATGAGTTGCAGTGTATTAAAATTAGAAACCGCTTCAGGTGCAGTTATGGCAGGAATGTCTGTTCCCGATGCCATAAAGGCAATGGAGGGATTTTCCTGGGAGAATGGTGCTATTATCATCTCCGGCATATATATCTGCATGCTTATTTCAGGCATAAAGATTTTATCAAACATTTCGGGGGCTTTAAGCTGGATTGACTCTATATCTTCTTCTTTTACCTTTGGAATACGTGTTTTAAATATCTTATATGAACTTGCATAAGGCACACCTGCCCAACGCACTTCAACACTTGCTTTTTGAGGGAATGGAATAAGCATTACAGGTGCTTGGGGCGGAACAGTTGATGCTACCCTTATATCAGCTGATGAATATACTTCAGTTTCAACCCCCCATATGCTGACTGATGTAATTTTAAAGTAGTAATAATGGGCATGGGTCTGGTCAGCTTCTTCAGTGTAACCTGCATATTTAAGGTTATCCCCTACCAACGTCCAGTCAAGGGTATCAAGATTATCGCTTTCACTGAAATACAGAACTTCAGCCTTATATACTCTGAAATGTGAAATCTGAAGATCATCAGGACGTTCCCATGTTAAGTTGATCCATCCTGCCGGAGCATACCCGCTGTACCCGATATCTTCAGCAAGGCTGGTTTCAGCAGGAACCATAGCTATCATGTAGAGGTAAATTCTGCCATCCTGTTTATCAACATTATCAGTTATCTGGTTATATGTTATGTTATCTTCAACAAGCTTCCAGTTATATTCTTCTAAAATTTCTTCAACTGACAGACTTCTGACATCATCAATGTCCTCTCCGTCAACATATGCCCTGAACACATTATACCCACCCAGGCCTGTGCCGGCATAGTGATACCATGAGACATCAGCATTTCCATTAGGCTGTATATCACTGTCCTGTAGGGCAATGATGTCATGCACATCTCTGGGTTCAGGCATATTGCCGTATTCAAGACTCAGCAACTGCGGTATTATTGACAGCTGCGCCCTTACTGTATCAGACAGTGATACTCCTATCTGCACATCCTGTATCATTGCCTGCTGAACAGGTGCCAAGTCTACATTGCTTCGCGCTATCATTCCACCTTCAACAGTATTGCCGCTCCAGTTGATTTCTTTTACTACATCAATACCTGCAAACCTACCGTTGAGGAACCCAACCGCTTCAAACGAAAGATCTGGCAGCATATTGAAAGTCATTCGGGCATTTGCCGCTCCGGGGACTGAAGGCTGGTTCTCAGTAGAGTAACCCTGTACTTTCGAATTTGACCAAGCACTTTCATTACCCCATTCATCCACAGCTGCAACCCAGTATTTATAGAAGTATCCCGGTGTTACATTAACATCATAAAAAACGGCATCTGTTTCATCTGACTGTGTATCGCCAACAATCTTATATCTGCTTCCTGTTGTGCTTTTGATTGTAAGTTCATTCGGCAGAACATCATCGGGAATTTCAATTCGTCCAAGCTCTTCAGGTTTGCTGAACAGCCCTGTTCCCCATGCTGCACTTCTGTAGATTATAAAACTTTCAGTATCGCTTGTTGTCTTTGTTATTGGAAGGATTATACCGGTTTCTCCTGGATATTTACTTAATGTATCAACATAGAAACTTTCAGTTCTCTGCCTTAGATTATTTGAAAGTGTAGGTTGATCAAGTTCAGGAGATCCGGGAGGAGTTGTTTTAACTACTTCAATGGAAAGAGGTTCAGAGCAGTATTCACTTAACCGCCCAAAAACATCAAGAGCCTGTACCTTGTATGTTGCCCTGTCACCATTTTCTACATTATAGTCCACATAATAATCAGCAACCTCATATAGTATGTTATTTTCATCTTCCATGTATGATATTGCAACAGGAACATCATTCAGTCGGGTAAAACCGGTTTCTCCGTTCAACTTTCTCTCAATATAATATCCGGATATTATACTCTTCGCATAATCGGTTTCAGGTGCCTGCCATCTTAGGTGGACTTCACCATCAACACCGTATCCTTCAAGATTCTCAGGAACCTCAAGCGGGGTCTGAGCACCATAGCTTACCTTCAGCGAATACATGCCGTCTCTGGCTGATTCGTCCACAACGGCTGAAGTCTCAGGAGCTGTAACTCCCTCAGCCATAGGTAAAAGAACATACTCAATAATTGTATTTGAGGCATATGATGTTTCCCCGAAATCATCCTCATAACCAAACCCAACAGCAGATGCAAATTCAGCATCTGTGTTTGCAAGGGTGAGCATAGAATTCCTAGCATCAAGTACAAGTTGTATTGTTTCTTCCGCAAGTGTCAGAACCGGGGTTACGGGAAGAGTAGGTCCCGGAGTTGCTTCAACTGGACCCTGCACATCCATTATAGACATAACCGGAGTATTAATCTGGGTTACCAGATGAATTCCTGTATTGGTAAAAACATCACCAGTCGGAACTTTATCAATGATTGTTGCAGGTCGTGTAAATTTATCAGTTTTCTGCTGTTCAAACTCATCAGCTCCGCTGATTTTCAGCATTGAATCATTCAAAATGACACTGCTGAAAACCAAATCGTTAAATTGTTGTATTGATGTGACCCCGATAGTATTTAGCTTGTTGGCATCGAGAACAGAATCCTGGAATATTTCAACAATATATGGGGAAAAATCGTATGTAAGCCCACCAAGTTCATGTATTTTATATGCCATCCCTAAATCACGGTCTACAATGGATGCTTCTCCATTAATTATTCTGTACAAGTAATAACCATCTTCGGGTAACCATTCAATCTGAGGTGTCCATCTTAGAATAACTTTATTAGGTTCGGTCCAGGTTCCTTTTAACTCTGTAGTTGCTTCAAGCTGTTCCGGAGTAGGTTCTGCATCTGCAAAAAGTTCCTCTATGGCTTCCTGTATATCTTCAAGGGCATCAACTATGTCCTGTGTTTCTTGATCAGGCGCATTACCCTCATCATCTGTCATTTCATCTATGAGTTCTTCAATTTCTTCAGCAAGTTCTTCCAATCGCTCAGCATCATTAGGGCTGTCTACTAAATCTCCCAGATTATCAGCACCAAGAATCTCTTCAGCTATGGCAGGATCGTCAAGCAGATTACCTGCATCAACATTATCCGAGTCAAGGAATTCTCCAACATTTGAAGGAGGTTTATTAATATCTTCAGCCTGCACCCATGGGACGACCAGTTCTCCTTGTTCAGGCGGAGGTTCAACAGGCGGAGTTTGAGTAGGCCCCGGTGACGGAGGTGGGGTTGATGCAGTTGGTGATGCCGATTGGCTTGTTTCCGGTCCGGGTGAAACCTCTGTATTCTTTTTCTTTTTGCAACCTGCGAGCATATAAGAGCTTAATAAGACAATAATAAGTAACAGACTGAGTTGTTTGCTGAATTTCTTCATCATAGACGCCCCCCAAGACCGATTTTATGTTTTCTTTATATGACCTATTCCCCTGACAGATGATATTATATCATTTAGCAGTGGTTTTTCATAAGATTATTATTAAATTTAACATTTTTAAAATTGGCTGGTTAGTTTTTTTTATGACTTTAGAAGTTTTTGCTAATGATCATTTAAAACTTAAAGAAAAATATAAATTATAAGCGGAAGAGTCGCAATCGACAGTAATGTAGATAATGCTACAATCCCGGAAGCAAACTGTGTATCTCCCCCGAATTGCTCCGCGAAAATTGTTGTTGCTGCGGCGCAGGGCATCCCGACCAGAAGAACCAGAATGGTAAGGGACATGTCAGGCGGTGATAACCAGAAAAATATTACGAATGCCAATGCCGGAAGAATTAACAGCCTGACTACGGAAACAATGTAAATCCATTTATCCAATATCAGTTCCTTGAATTTTACTGATGCCAGCGTTGCCCCAATGACCAGCATGGAAAGCGGGGTTGTTAACCCGCCAATTATCTCAAGCCCTTCATCCAGCGGATAAGGCATACGGATTCTAAAACCAATAAAGACAAAAGCTGCAAACATTGCAATCATCGAGGGTGTTAATATCCCCTTAAGCGTTTGTTTAATATTATTGTGTTTCTTGAATATGAGCACTCCGTAAGTCCACAAGAAAATATTGAACGGCATTAAGAATACCGCACCGTAAAAAACACCTTCTCCACCAAACAATGCATTCAGTAACGGAAATCCCATATAAGCGCTGTTAGAAAAAACAGCGGCGAATTTCAAGACCTTTTCCTTGCTGGTGCCCGCCTTCTTAAAAGAAAACTGTGCAATAGCAATAGATACGAAGAACATCACAACCGACATTCCTAAGAGCCATATTGAATTCTCAATCCTTTCCTTGGTGAAATCCATCTGAGAGGACATCAAAATAACCACAGGAAGGGTTATATTTATAATAAATGACGCAATTTGTTTCAGGGATTTTTCACCTAGGATTTTTACTTTTGCAGCAATAAATCCTGCAACCATGATGATGAATAATATCAGAACTTCATAAAAGACGACGGTAGCATTCATAAAGACATCCTAAACATTCATGACCAGTCTGCGGTCATCTTTTTGGTACATCGTATCCCACTCAAGTACAGTTTCTGCAACTTCCATTGATATTTTGTCTATAAGCTCATAATCTTCATCAGTCAGGTTCCATCCGGTGGCTCCGAGGTTTTCAATTACCTGGTCCGGGCGTTTACCCCCTACAATCGCAGAGGTTATCCCTGGAGTATTTATAACCCAGTTAATAGCAGTCTGAACGGGACTCTTGTTGTACTTTTCACCAATAGCCTTTATTTTTTCAGTGGCATCGATAGCCATTTCGAATGTGGGCGATTTGAAAAGAGGAATGGTTGTCCTTCTCATATCTGTTTCAGCAAATTCCCAGTCCTTTGTAAACTTGCCGGTGACAAGACCCTGGGCTATTGAACTATATGTAATCACACTGATATCATTCTTCCTGCAATAAGGGAGCAGATCCTTTTCAATATGCCTCCAGTAAAGGTTGTAACATGGCTGCACAACATCAATCTGCCCTGCCTTAACCGCGCGTTCAAGATGTCCGAGGGTATAATTGGATACTCCTATGGCTTTGATTTTCCCTTCATTCTTCAATTTCATCAGTTCTTCGATTGATTCTTCTACCGGGATATCAGGATTCGGCCAATGCACAAAATATACATCTATATAGTCAGTTTTTAACCTGGATAAACTTGTTTCAACACTTTCCCTTGCTTTGCCCCTGGTTAAACCAGTGGCTGAACATTTACTTGAAATAACTACTTTATCCCTGATTTCTTTTATTGTTTCACCCAGTAATTCCTCGGAATGCCCGCCTCCATAACCCATAGCGGTATCGAAAAAATTAATTCCCCCGCTAAAGGCCGTTAAAACGGTTTCAGAATAAATCTTATCTTCAAGGCTTTCACCCCATTCGCGTCCTGCGCCGATGGCCCAGCAGCCGAATGCAATTTTAGAAACTTCTATATTTGTTTTCCCCAGTTTTGCAAACTCCATTTTACCCTCCGGTCTGAAATTCATTAGTATCATACAGTATAAATACAGTATCAGCAATGCATATAGCCCTATTAATCACTATTTACCCAATTGTAGTTAAGTGCTAATTGTAATATACTCAATCAGAAGGCTGTATATTATGGAAAACGATACAAGAAATTTAAAAAGTTGGGTTTTATGGGTGTTATTGATTTTTCTCCCGCCCTTCGGCATAACAGTTTTATGGTTCAGACACAACTACAGCAATTTAGTTAAAATAATTATATCAATCGTATTTTCAGCATATTTCGTTGTAATTCTTTTTCTATTGGGCAATGCTAAGTGATAAATATCTTTTCAGAATTATCAAACAAATAGAGTAATAATTTTCAAAATTATGCCAAGTCGGGCCACACTTCCTGCAGGAATAGCTTTGCAAGTACCGGATCAAATTGGGTGCCTGAATTTTTCCTTACCTCCAGGTATGCTTTGCTATGCGGGAGAGGTCTTTTGTATGGTGCTTTACTGGTCATTGCATCATAAGCTTCAGCTATGGAAATTATCCTGGCCATAAAAGGGATATCTTCCCCGGCCAGACCCCTCGGATACCCTTTACCATCCCACCTTTCATGATGTGACAACACATATTCCGCAAGGTCAGCCATATCATTTGAAGTGCTTAAAATCCTAAAACCTGATTCTGGATGCTTCTTAATGTTTTCAAATTCTTCCGGCGTCAAGGCTGACGATTTGTTCAGCAGTTCTTCTTTGACTGCTATTTTCCCTATGTCATGCATAAGACCGAGTGTTTTAAGTTCATTCAGCTCCGGTCTTGTAAGACCTACGGCAGTCCCGAGCATTACGCATATCTGACTGACGCGTTCTGAATGGGCTTCTTCCCTTTTATTCTTTTCATATAATGTATCTGATATTATCTGGATAGCTTCGTTCCTGCGGCTGGCCACATCATGAAGTTTACTCCTGTACATATTATCTTCAGCTTTCTTAAACAACTCGTCCTGGCTTACGCCCTGCTCTTCCTTTGTCGCTGAACCTAGAGCAACTGACAGCGGCAGCATTGTCGTCTGGAAAGCCTTTGAGAATTCTAAAATCCTGCCCATTATTTTATCAACATGCGCCTGTTCAATCCTTGGTAGTAGAATCATGAATTCGTCGCCGCCAATCCTTGCTATAATGTCATCTTTTCTGACTGCCTGCTTTAGCACTTCAGCAGCATTAATCAGCATCTGGTCGCCTTCGGCATGGCCAAAAGTATCATTAGCAAGCTTAAGGCCGTTTACATCGGCCATAATGATTGCAAAAGGATAATTCCTCTGCACATCTAGTCTGCGAAACTCCTCTTCAAGGAAACGTCTGTTATATAACCCGGTAAGCTGGTCGTGGTAGCTGATGTATTCAATGTGTTCTAGGTGCTCTTTCCTTCCTGTAATGTCCTGGCATGTAGAAATTAATTTAACAGGTGTTTTCCCATCAGTCTCAATAATCGCCTTCATCAATAATACTAGGATTTCCTTGTCCTTAGTTACAGCTTCTATCTCAATTTCAAATTTCTTGTTTCCCCTCATAGCTTTATGAAAGGATTTTTCCATTTTTTTTATTGAAGCAGGTGTCAATAGAAGACTGTCGTTTTTTGAATTTACTTCAAAGCTCTGGGGGTCGTATCCGAGGAGAATATACATCCCGTCAGACCATTTACTGACATTAGTCTTCAAATCTCTTTCAAAGTGCCCGCTCCTGGTCATGATTTCAGCTTTTTTCAAAGAAGCCTCACTTTCCTCAAGAGCCTTTTCCATCTTCCTCTTATCTGTTACATCATCTCCAGAGGAAAGACTACCAATGATTATTCCATCTGCATCCATAATAATGGTGTTCTTCCAGTGGATCATCCTTTCCTCACCTTTTGAATTAACAATGGGATTTTCTACTTCTTCTTGGTATTTACTTGAATCAAATACATTATTTCGGTGTATTTCCGCAATATTGGCTTTCATATACTGTGGTATAAATTTGTCTATCCAGGATTTCCCCAAAATATCCTTTTCCTTATATCCAAGGACTTCGCAACCCTTCTTGTTTATCATTTTGACAATTCCGTTATTGTCAATGACCACTAATATTACTCCGGCAATATCAAGATATTCATGTAATTTGTTCTTCTCTGCAAGTATCTGAGCCTGAACTTGCTTAATCTCGGTTATCTCAACAGTGGCACCGATTATTTTGGTTATTTCCTCATTTTCCCTTACAATTCTGCCATAAGTTTTTAAGACCTTCATAGTACCGTCATCAGAAATGATATTGAATTCTTTTTCAGCGTCTTTTCCAGTTTTAACAATCAGGTCAATCGCTTTTTTCAATGCACCTTTTTTTACAAGATATTTATCTATGTCTCTAAGCGTACATGTGGTTTCTTCCGATATACCGGTGAACTGCCGTGAGGCCTCTGCGGACCGCCAGAAGGAACCGGTCTCGACGCTATATTCCCAGCTTCCGACTTTCCCTGTTTCCCCGGCAAGCTGAAGCCGATTCAGATATCTTCTGTTCTGAGCGATAACATTTTCATACTCTGTTATATCCTCGGTGATAGCGACATATGTATTGTTGTCGACCTTCATTGTTTTCATGCCCCATGTCCTGATTTCACCTGATTTATTTTTATATGGTACTTTTTGTTCAGTGCTGTTGTCAGCTTTGAGATTATCAAATACACTAACAGCTCTATCAATATACTCGTCCGGGACCAAATCCATCCTGTTCATGCCAATGAGTTCATTTATACTGTAGCCGGTCATACTGCAGGCCATGGGATTCACATATTTATAATAACCGTCGCAGTCCGCAATAAATACCCCCATGGGTATTTTTTCAAACATAGTATCGAATATCTGCCTGTCAATCATATTAACCTCCCGGCTTCAGATAAATTTAAATGCATGACAAAACTCGGATTCCATATCCGGACCATGCATATATGAAAAGCCCGTTTAACGGGCTTTTTTCATTTTTTTGCTTACTCTACCTTTGCTCCGCAGCTTCCGCAAAATGCAACGCCTTCGTCAATATCAGCACCGCAAGATTTACATTTGAGCCCTTCAGTTTCTTCTTCAGCTTCCTCTTCTACAGGCAGGGGTTCAAATTTAAAACCGCACTTTGCACAAAATGCAACGGTGTCTTCAACTTCAGTTGCGCATTCAGGGCATACCCTAATATGCTTAAGCATTAATATTTTCTCTTCAAAATCCTTTATTTTTTCAAGGGCTTCGTCTACTCCCGAACATAATTCTTCTGCTTCAGGGAATGTTGCCGTACCTTCCTTAAATTTATTATATGCAGTCTCTCCGATCTGCATTTTTATCTTTTCAATATTGCTTTCTTCATCTCTGATTTTACCCTTGACTTTCCCAATTTCTATCATTTCTTCTGCATTTTTTGCTGTATTCTTAGCTGCATTACTAAGTTTCTTACCAAAACCTTTTAGTTTACCCACGATACTACCTCCATAAGAATATTACATCACGACTTGATGTATTACCATTTTATTATAAATAATGCCAATCTGCAAACAAAGGAATCTAGATTTTTTTTACCATAAGACGATATTTCATCCTGATATGCCTTACAACATCCGGGTCGTTGAATTTTATTACATATTCCCCTTTGTCTGGGTTAACCTTAAGGATTGTGCCCTCGTTCCAGACAGGGTGTAAAACAATATCGCCGGCAATAAAATAGCCGCTTTTTGCTATCTGCATCCCGGCATTAATCCTTCTTTTTGTTTTCTCCAGCAGCTCCGGATCAAGTTTTCCCTCGCGAACAATCATGCTTTCTTTAATTTCAAGAAGAAATCTAGAAGGGTATTTATATGAACCTCCATGACCTGTGCCTTCTGATTCGGTCAGAAAAAGCTCTTTTTCAGCTCTTGTGACTGCAACATATGCAAGCCTGCGTTCCTCCTCAAGGGCTTTCAATTTACGCTCTTGCATTGCCCTTGCATTGGGCATGATATCCTCAGACAATCCATATAAGAATACATAAGGAAACTCCAGGCCCTTAGCAACATGTATAGTCATAAGCTTGATCCTGTCCTTCTCGCTGCCTATGTCCGCATCTGTGTAGAGGGACAGTTCCTGAAGATATTCATCCAGTGCGACATCTTCACCCGCCGTCTGCTCATAAGCAATCATTGAAGTCATGAATTCAGCAATGTTGTCCAGCCTATTGTTGTCCCCGTCCCGGCGGTAGAATTCCATGAAACCGCTTTTATTTAAAAGGTCTCGGGTAAGTTCGGAAATACATTCTTCATCTTTTTGGGCCCGCATCATTTCAATCAGCTTTATGTAATCCCCGCATGCGCTCCCTAGCATAACTGGGTCGCGGCTGTTGTTCTTCAGGGCATCATAAAGGGAACATTCCGCTTCTTCGGCGGCACTTTTAAGAAATACGATTTTCTTTCTTCCAATGCCCCTCCGTGGAAAATTAACGGTACGAAGGAAAGATATATCATCTCCGTTCGTCAGCATTTTCAAGTAAGCGATAATAGTTTTAATCTCCTGCCTGTCAAAAAACTTAACGCCGCTGTATACAACATAATTAATATTGTCTTTTATAAAAGCCTGCTCAATGGCCCTGGACAGGAAATTAGCCCTGTAAAGCAAGGCAAAATCGTGAAGTTCTGCTCCGCATTCCACTAGTTTTTTGATTTTCTGTATAATCCATTTGGTCTCTTCTTCTTCTGTTACCGCATGGAAATGAGTTACTATCGGGCCATTTGGATTCTTTGTATACATGTCTTTTTCAACACGCATCTTATTATTCTTAATTATTGAGTTTCCGACATTGAGGATTTCCGGTGTAGATCTGTAGTTTCGGTTCATAATTATGGTCCTGACATCAGGAAAGTTCTTGTGGAAGTCCACTATAAATTCAGGTTTTGCACCTCTCCACTCATAAATGGTTTGGTCCGGATCACCGACGACAAACAGATTCCGGTGGCCTTTGCTGAGCATAGATATCAGCATATATTGCTTTGTATCGCTATCTTGGAACTCGTCAACCTGTATGTAATGCAGCCTGTCCTGCCATTTTACCAGAATATCCTTATGGTTTATGAATATATGAAGAGTAAAATTCAAAAGATCGTCGAAATCAACCGCATAATTCTTTTTTTGTTTTTTAAGGTAGCAATAGAATATTTTTTCCAGTAGGTCGCGTGACTTGTTAATCCGGTCGTCCAGCATTTCAAAAGATTCCATATGCTTGATATATTCAGGATTGTCCTTCCTTGCAGCAATGTAATCAATGCATGTGGTAAAAGTTACGGTTTTAGAGGTAATTTCGATTTCCTCATAAATTTCCCTAAGCAGTAATCTCTCATCCTGCTCATCTATGATGGTAAAACCCTTTGGATAATAAAGCTTATTAATATCTTCCCTAAGGACTTTCACACAGAATCCGTGGTATGTGCAGACAAGACTGATGGGTTCGTCAGACCCAATGAGTTTTTTTACCCTGTTTCTCATTTCATTTGCG